>SMUY01076441.1_pt1 | contig 10400 bp, 5 predicted proteins | sample 2456441 | NCBI WGS metagenome assembly SMUY01 (sample SAMN11095931, study PRJNA526329) | marine sediment metagenome | biome: Marine sediment; feature: Surficial sediment; material: Deep marine sediment; isolation source: Hadal surficial sediment | place: Pacific Ocean | collected 2014-11 | depth 0-1...
CCGCCAACCCTTTCCGCGCGCCATGAGTGGAAATAAAGTACTGCAACACCGTCAATCCTTCACGGAAATTCGCGGTAATGGGTGTTTCAATAATTTCCCCGGAAGGCTTGGCCATCAAACCACGCATTCCACCAAGCTGACGAATTTGTTGAGAACTGCCCCGTGCTCCTGAGTCCGCCATCATGAAAATCGGGTTCAGCGTATCGTCAGAACCTTGGCCACCACCAGCGCGAATTTCGCTCATCATTTCGTTGGCCACATTCTCACTCACATGCGCCCAAATATCAATCACCTTGTTGTACCGCTCACCATTGGTGATCAACCCCTCGCTATATTGCAGTTGAACCTCTTCCACTTCCTTCTTAGCCGCATCAATCAAGGCTCCTTTCTTGGTGGGAATGTGCATATTGTCAATGCAAATAGACACACCAGCTATGGTGGCATAGGAGAAACCAAGATCTTTGAGTTTATCCAACATCCTCACCGTTTCATGTACGCCAGCCTGGCGATAGACCGTATCAATCAGTTTGGTCATTTCTTTCTTGGTCATGAGTTGGTTGACGTGCGAGAAATCAATAGACGCCGGGAGGACTTCTCCAAAGATCACTCGGCCAACTGTGGTTTCAACCAACTCATTATTGATGCGTACCTTGACACGCGCCTGCTCCTCAAGCTCACCGGAATCGTAGGCAATCCGCACTTCTTCTGGTGCGTAGAGAATCTTTCCCTCACCTTTGGCTCCATCACGCACCTGGGTAAGCCAATAACACCCCAACACCATATCCTGCGAAGGAACGGCCAAGGGCCGACCATTCGCCGGTGATAGTATATTATTGACCGACATCATTAATACCCGTGCCTCAATTTGTGCCTCAATCGACAACGGCACATGGACCGCCATTTGATCACCATCGAAGTCTGCATTGAAGGCCGCACAAACTAGTGGGTGCAAGCGAATAGCTTTCCCCTCCACCAAAACAGGATCAAAGGCTTGCATGCCCAAACGATGAAGTGTGGGGGCCCGGTTCAGAATAACCGGATGTTCACGAATGACCTCGTCCAAGACATCCCACACCTCTGGTCGTTCTTTTTCTACAAGTCGTTTGGCACTCTTAATGGTTGTCGCAGCCCCACGTTCTTCCAACTTATGAAAAATGAAGGGCTTGAAAAGCTCAAGGGCCATCTTCTTGGGCAACCCACATTGATTGAGCTTCAGCTCTGGCCCTACGACAATGACGGATCGACCGGAATAGTCCACGCGCTTTCCTAAAAGGTTTTGCCGGAACCGACCCTGCTTCCCTTTCAACATGTCGCTCAAGGATTTGAGGGGACGTTTATTCGCACCACGAATGGTCCGCCCACGCCGTCCATTATCAAACAGCGCATCGACGGCTTCTTGCAACATCCGCATTTCGTTGCGAATAATCACGCCTGGCGCTTTTAATTCAACCAATCGCTTTAACCGATTATTCCGATTGATCACACGACGGTACAGATCATTTAAATCCGATGTCGCGAAACGTCCTCCATCCAAGGGAACAAGAGGACGAAGCTCCGGTGGAAGTACCGGAATCACATCCATAATCATCCACTCTGGCTTGTTTCCAGACTTTATGAACGCCTCAATCACCTTCAGACGCTTGGTGAGTTTTTTCGTGCCAGCGACGGAAGTGGTCGACTTCACCTTTTCATGCCGCTCATTCCACAACGTTTCGATATCAACTTTTCGTAATAATTCACGAATAGCTTCTGCTCCAATCCCCACTCGAAATCCTTGGGAACCATATTGATCAAAATATTCGCGATACTTTTCTTCCGTCAGAAGTTCATTTTCCTTGAGAGGCGTATCTCCTGGGTCAATGACCACATACGAATCAAAATAGAGAATTTTCTCCAACTGTTTGAGACTCATGTCCAACAAAATCCCAATCCGACTCGGCACGCCTTTTAAAAACCAAATGTGCGCGACGGATGCCGCCAATTCAATATGCCCCATCCGCTCACGACGGACCTTCGACTGGATGACTTCTACCCCACATTTATCACAGACAATGCCGCGGTGCTTCATCCGCTTATATTTCCCGCAATTGCATTCCCAATCTTTCGTTGGGCCAAAAATTTTGGCACAGAACAACCCGTCCTTTTCAGGCTTAAAGGACCGGTAATTAATCGTCTCGGGCTTCTTCACTTCCCCGTAGGACCACGAGCGAATTTTCTCTGGTGAAGCAATTCGAATACGCATTGCATCAAAGGACACGGCATCGCGTGGCTTTTCAAACAGCGCATAAATGCTTTTCACTGTGTAACCCTCCTCATTAAAACACTCGTGATGAACATACTAGCCATGAATCTATTCCGGGGATTTCATCAATTCAACGTCGAGACCCAAACTCTGGAGCTCTTTCACCAACACATTGAAAGACTCCGGCAATCCAGGTTCCAAGAAATTTTCCCCTTTGACAATCGCTTCATACATGCGCGACCGTCCCGGCACGTCATCAGACTTGACGGTGAGAAATTCCTGCAACATCGAAGCGGCTCCATAGGCTTGCAAAGCCCACACTTCCATTTCCCCTAAGCGCTGGCCTCCAAACTGAGCTTTCCCACCCAACGGTTGCTGCGTCACAAGAGAGTACGGACCAATGGACCGAGCATGAATTTTATCATCAACCAAGTGATGCAACTTCATCATGTACACATATCCAACTGTCACAGGACTTTTGAACGGTTCACCCGTACGACCATCAAGCACGACGGATTGCCCAGATTGAGATAAGCCGGCTTTTTTCAAGAGGTCCTTGACTTCCAGCTCAGTAGCTCCTTCAAAAACCGGGCTAGCCACATGAATGCCCAAAGCTTTGGCCGCCCACCCCAGATGGGTTTCCAAAATTTGTCCCACATTCATCCGCGAAGGTACCCCAAGCGGATTCAAGACAATTTCCAATGGCGTACCGTCCGGCAAATAGGGCATGTCTTCTTCAGGAAGAATGCGCGAGACCACCCCTTTATTGCCATGCCGACCGGCCATTTTATCTCCGACGGAAATCTTGCGCTTAATCGCCAAATACACCTTGACCAACTTGATGACGCCTGGGGGCAATTCATCGCCACGCCGAAGTCGCCCAACCTTTTCATCATAATAGGTTTGGAGGATTTCGATTTGATCTTTGGCGGCATGCTCAATATCCTCGAGTTTTTTCTGTTCCTCGGAATCACTAAGAAGGACTCGCCGAACAGCATCGTTGGATAATTTCCGCAAGACCTCTGCGGTGATCTTCCCCTTCCTCTTTAAAATGACCTCGCCACTGTCATGGTCCATGAGATCACGGCCCACGACTTGGCCGAGCAGAAGCTTACGCAGTCCCTTGGTCCGCTCTTCCTCAATAATACGAAGCTCCTCTTGATAGTTGCGTTCAATCTTGACTCGATCTTGCGATTCAATGTCTTTGGACCGCTCATCCTTATCAAGGCCTTTCCGGGAAAAGATTTTGACATCGACAACGATTCCCTCGATTCCAGGAGGAACTTGAAGCGAGGTATCTTTTACATCCCCGGCTTTCTCGCCAAAAATCGCTCGCAACAATTTCTCTTCCGGAGTCAGTTGCGTCTCGCCTTTCGGCGTCACCTTGCCAACCAGAATATCTCCAGGCTTCACCTCAGCCCCAATACGCACGATGCCACTTTCATCAAGATTCCGCAGGGCCTCTTCTCCCAGATTGGGAATATCTCGGGTGATCTCTTCTTTCCCTAGCTTGGTATCGCGCGCCTCAACTTCAAACTCTTCAATATGAATCGACGTGAAGATATCGTCTCGCACCAGTTTCTCGCTGAGCAGAATCGCGTCCTCAAAATTGTACCCACCCCACGGCATAAATCCGACAAGGATATTTTTACCAAGAGCCAATTCTCCTCGATCAATGGACGGACCATCTGCCAACACTTGCCCTTTTTTGACTGGCTGACCAACCTGGACCACCGGCGTTTGGGTCACACAAGTGTTTTGGTTCGTACGTTGAAACTTGACCAGGTCATAGGTATCCAAAAATCGTCCACTCTTCCCCTTATCAGTATCTTTTTTACCCAGTTCCGTTCTCACCACAATTCGACGAGCATCGACGCTTTCGACGATTCCGTCACGGCGCGCTTGCTCAACATATCCGGAGTCTCTCGCGACCACAACCTCCATCCCTGTCCCAACGAGTGGGGCTTCACTTTGAAGCAACGGAACGGCTTGTCGCTGCATATTTGAGCCCATCAAGGCGCGGTTCGCGTCATCATGTTCGAGAAAGGGAATCAACGCCGTGGCCACACTGACCACTTGCTTGGGCGACACATCGATGTAATCGATCTTATCAGGAGTCTCCGTCACAAACTCTCCTGCCGATCGAGCCGTCACCGATTCCCCCACCAGTTTTCCACTCTCATCCATTTTCGAGTTGGCCTGTGCGATAACAAACCGTTCCCCCTCGAGAGGTGAAAGAAATTCCACTTCATTGAGAACTCGCCCTTTCCGTACTTTGCGAAATGGGGCCTCGATAAATCCAAATTCATTAATTCGCGCGTAGGTCGCCAACGAGGTAATCAAACCAATATTCGGACCTTCCGGCGTTTCAATCGGACAAATCCGACTATAATGGGAAGGATGGACGTCACGAACCTCAAACCCCGCACGCTCTCGAGTCAGACCGCCCGGACCCAACGCCGACAACCGACGCTTGTGTGTGATTTCAGCTAAGGGATTGGTTTGATCCATAAACTGAGATAATTGGCTCCCGGCAAAAAACTCCTTGATGGCTGCCACAATCGGTTTGGCATTAATCAAATCATGAGGTAACACGGTTTCCATGTCTAACAGATTCATCCGTTCCTTGATGCTCCGCTCCATCCGAGCCAACCCCAAGCGAATCTGATTTTCCAACAACTCACCCACGGATCGAACACGTCGATTTCCCAAATGATCGATGTCATCCACATCGCCTTTGCCCATTTTCAATTCGACTAAGCCGCGTACCACTTCAATAACATCCTGAGCCGTCAGGACACGCAGTTCAAGCGAATGGTCCAAGGAAAACCGACTATTCATTTTCAGACGTCCCACCGGAGAGAGGTCGTATCGCTTAGGATTCAAAAACAGGTTTTCAAAGAGGAGCTTCGCCGAATCGACCGACGGCATTTCCCCTGGCCGAAGCCGCTTGTAAATTTCAACCCAAGCCTCTTCTTTTGACGTGGTCCGCTCGGCCTCAAGAGTATCGAGAATCACAGGGGTGGTGGTCGTACTATCCAGGTAGATGATTTTAAAGCTCTCAACCCCACTCTCCAAAATTTTTTCGACAGTCGGCAGTGCAAACCGTTGATTCTTTTCGAGGATCACCTCACCACTTTTCGGAGCAACCAACTCCGTTAACACCGCACGGCCCACGAATTCATCCGGCTTGACGGGGATTTCCTTTATTCCCGCGGCACGAAGTTTGGACATGACCCCTTTGGTTAAGCGGTTGCCTTCCCGAACCAACGGTTCCTTCGAACCTTTTTCGAACACGTCGAGAGTGGTTCGGTGTCCCGTATGCAACTCAAAATCAAGTTTACGCATGAACTGCCCATTGACGATGCGAATTTCTTCAACCGGATAATACATTTTCAGCAATTCATCCGTGGAAAGGCCGAAAGCCTTCAACAAGATCGTCGCCGGCATCTTTCGCCGCCGATCAATTCTGACATACAAAATATCACGAGCATCGAATTCAAAATCCAACCACGAGCCGCGATAAGGAATAATTCGAGCAGAAAACAGAATTTTCCCACTCGAATGCGTCCGACCTTTATCATGGCTAAAGGACGCACCAGGTGAGCGATGCAATTGGCTCACTACCACTCGCTCCGTCCCATTGATGATAAAGGTCCCGCGATCCGTCATCAGCGGGAGCTCCCCGACGTACACCTCCTGCTCACGAACATCGAGAACTTTGCCTTTGACGCTTTTATCCTGGCTATCAAACACGACCAAACGAATACGAAGTTTTAAAGGTGCGGCAAAGGTCATGCCCTGCTCCAAACATTCGCGCACATCATACTTGGGTGTTCCCAACGAATAATTGGTAAACTCAAGAATAGCCGTATTGTTATAATCAGAAATGGGAAACACGCTCATTAATGCCGCTTGCAAGCCCTTTTCAGCTCGGTGTTCAGCGTCAGCATCTTTTTGCAAAAAAGCTTCGTATGATCGTTTTTGCACTTCGACCAGATCCGGGATTTCAATAGTCGAAGGAATTTTTGAAAAATCCATTCGCTTGATAATTCCCGGCAATGTTGGTTGCGGCATAGTCGGCTCCTTCGACATCATCAATACAGGTTAGACAGCCCGTCCTGAGCAATGAGGAACAATCCTCGTCTCTAATCTTCCTTATTTATTTGACTTCTACCGTCGCACCCACATCAGTCAGTTTCTTCTTAATGACTTCGGACTCATCCTTGTCCACACCCTCTTTGACGGCCTTTGGCGTACCCTCCACTAAATCTTTGGCTTCCTTCAAGCCCAACCCTGTAATCTCTCGCACCACTTTAATCGCTTGGATTTTCTTGTCGGCGGCAAAACCAGTCAAAACCACGTCGAAGGAATCCTGCTCTTCGGCGGCTGGCGCAGCGGCCCCTGGCGCGACGGCGGCTACTGCCACCGGTGCTGCCGCAGTCACTCCAAACTTATCCTCGAAACCTTTGACTAACTCCGAAAGCTCCAATACCGTCATACCTGCCACGGCACTGAGAATGTCCTCTTTTGAAAATTTTGCTTCTGTCACTGCCATTGAACCGTCTCCTTTCTTTTTTTCCTGTATTGCCGCCAACACAGCTACGAACCCACGAAGAATGCCTTGCATCACGCCAACCATCCCTCGCAGAGGGCCTTGGAGGGCGGAAAGCAACATGGACAGCAAGACCTCCTTGGACGGTAAATCCGCTGCGGCAATGAGCTGTGCCGGATCGAGAGTGTTTCCTTCTAATACGCCGCCTCGCCATACAATTTTCTCACCACACTTTTCTGCCTTAATGAAGTCACGTAAAATTTTGGCGGGCAGAACGGGATCATCATAGCCAATCACCACGGCAACCTGCCCCTTGAACAACGTCTTCACCGACAACAGTGATGTCCCTTCGACTGCTCGTATCGCGAGCGAATTTTTCACCACTTTGAGTTCAGCGTTGACCCCACGAAGTTGGTGTCGCAACTGCGTCAATTGATTAACCGGCATTCCGCCACATTCCGTCACGACGGCCAATGTGGCTTTAGAGAATTTTTCGTGCAGATCAGCGATTGCCGTCGCTTTATCTTCCTTTTTCATTCAGCACTCCTTCTCGACTCCATCAATCGACATTCCGGGTAATCGCCGAACATTCAAGTTGGATACCAGGCCCCATGGTGCTACACATGGTCGCGCCCTTCACATACTTCCCTTTACTGGAAGAAGGTTTGGCCTTCATAAGAGAACCAAAAACCGTCCGTGCATTTTCCGTAATTTTGGTGCCTGAGAAAGACGCCTTTCCGATTGGCACATGCACGATCCCGGCCTTATCCACCTTGTATTCCACGCGCCCTTTGCGAATTTCATCAATCGCCTTGGCCACCTCGAAAGTCACGGTGCCTGTCTTGGGGTTGGGCATCAACCCTCTTGGACCAAGCACTTTTCCCAATTTACCCACGGAAGCCATGAGATCAGGAGTGGCAATGGCTTTATCAAAGTCCAGCCAACCCCCTTTTATTTTTTCCAACAAATCATCAGAGCCAACATAATCTGCTCCAGCCTGGCGAGCCTCCTGCTCTTTTTCGCCTTTGGCAAAGACCACAATCCTCACCTTCCTCCCTGTGCCGTGAGGAAGGAGAGTCGTTCCACGGACCATTTGATCGGCTCGTTTAGGATCGACACCTAACCGAATCACCAACTCAACCGTTTCATCAAACTTCGCCGTGGCAATTTGCTTGACCAGCTCACTAGCCTCTTCCAAGTTATACAACTTCGATTCAACCTTGGCTGCAGCGTGTTGTAATTTCTTTCCCACTGCCTTCACTCCTCTACAATAATGATCTCTAAAATTAGTCCGAGACCGTTATCCCCATGCTCCGAGCGGTGCCTTCAATAATTTTCATGGCACCCTCAATATCTATTGCATTCAAATCCGTCATTTTTTGCTTTGAAATTTCCGTCAATTGGACCCGAGAAATGTTCCCGACCTTATCTTTCTGCGGCACGCCAGACCCTTTGATAATCCCTGCGGCTTTCTTTAACAAATCCGTGGCCGGAGGGGTCTTGGTGATAAAGGTAAAACTCCGATCTTTATAGACCGAAATCACAACAGGAATGATACTGCCTTCTTGTTTCTGGGTCTTGGCATTAAATTGCTTGCAAAACTCCATAATATTGAGGCCATGCTGCCCCAATGACGGACCGACAGGGGGCGCAGGATTCGCCTTCCCTGCGGGAATTTGCAATTTAATTTGAGTGATGACCTCCTTCGCCATAGCGTGTTCTCTTTCCTACCAGAAGGTTAACAATGCTTCACAGCCCCTAAGGACCTGAGAGAAAATAACTTGGACATCTCGCATTCAATCTTCGGGCCACCTTTGAACGGGCCTCAATCGAAATACCCTCAACATAGCTGTGCTATGCCTCGGGTTTTCCTCAATCGTTCCGTCCAAATCCGACCCAAATCTTGGCGCGATATTGTCCAAGGTATTTTCTCTCAGGTCCTAAGGGCTCGCGTAAGAATACTTCCGCTACACAATGTGAAATGTACCGACGGATTATCCACACTCAATTTGGGAAAAGGCTAATTCCACAGGGGTTGATCGACCAAAGATACTCACCAAGGCCTTCACTCGACTATGATCCGAATCCACTTCATCCACCATCCCATTGAACCCCATAAACGGTCCATCAATAATTCGTACGTTATCGCCCTTAGAAAAGATGATCTGTTCACGAGGAGCCGTCACCCCGGCTTCGATTTGCTTGAGAAGAGATTCAGCCTCTTCATCGGTTAAGGGAATCGGTCGTGTCCCTCCCCCCACAAATCCCGTGACCTTCGGAGTGTCCTTGATCATCATCATTGCTTCATCTGTGACGGGAGCTTCCAATTCGATCAAGACATACCCCGGGAAAAACTTTCGCTTGGATGCCCTCCGCTTTCCATCCTTGATTTCTATCACATCTTCAGTCGGAACTAATACCTGACCCAGTTCTTCCTGAAGGCCCATTTGAGTCGCACGCTCCCCCAGGGATGCCCTGACCCGCCCTTCATAACCCGCATAGGTGTGAATGACGTACCAACTTTTGGCCATCAAAATACCTCAAATTCTTTTTTTAAAGTATGCGGCTCACAAGCCACACTAAAGTAGAATCGATCATGGATAGGTACAAGGACATGATTACGCAAAAGACCATCACAACCGAGGTCGACCCAATGGTTTCTTCACGGGTTGGGAAGGACACCTTTTTCAATTCAGACTTCACTTCTGATAAAAATTCAGTAATTCTGCCCCACAATTTACCCACGATGCATTCCTTCTCTTTTGTCCATGCCCCAAAACTTCAAACCCTTCCAATTCTTGGACATTTATTGGAAACTCAAACTACAGTGTGGCAGGGGCACCAGGACTCGAACCCGGACCATCGGTTTTGGAGACCGACATGCTAGCCATTGACACCATGCCCCTTCTCAGAACCCGTGAAACGTAAGGGGTAAAACGGAAGGTGAATAAAAATCTATCGATTCTCGCTTCACCTTTTACTCTTGACCCTTATTTCACCTCTTTATGAGGGACATGCTTCCTGCAGAATCGACAATACTTTTTCATCTCCAGACGATCCGGATCATTTTTTTTATTTTTCATCGTCGAATAATTTCGCCGCTTACAATCACCACAGGCTAAAGTAATAATGACCCGCATGGTCCCCCACCTTTCGAGAAATATCAAACAACTCCGGTTACTTCAATTTTGACCCATGACGGCGTTGCTGTGGTGCTCGCAAGCCTTCGGCGCGCACAAACGTGGTGCTCTTCGCACCGTGGCGCCCTCACGTATTCTCCTACGCTCCGGTTCTGCGCTCCTCACGCCTTGTCCTGGGTCAAAATTGAAGCAACCGGAGTAGTAACGATTACCCTAAGATTTCCGTGACCACACCGGCGCCCACCGTGCGGCCACCTTCCCGCACCGCAAACCGCACCCCTTGCTCCATCGCAATCGGTGCAATCAACTCTCCCGTAAACGTCGTATTATCCCCCGGCATCACCATCTCGACCCCTTCGGCCAAGTTCACGATGCCCGTCACGTCGGTCGTCCGAAAGTAAAACTGGGGACGATACCCATTGAAAAACGGCGTGTGCCGCCCACCTTCATCCTTGTTTAACAC
>SMUY01134445.1_pt1 | contig 10400 bp, 9 predicted proteins | sample 2456441 | NCBI WGS metagenome assembly SMUY01 (sample SAMN11095931, study PRJNA526329) | marine sediment metagenome | biome: Marine sediment; feature: Surficial sediment; material: Deep marine sediment; isolation source: Hadal surficial sediment | place: Pacific Ocean | collected 2014-11 | depth 0-1...
CACGCGCTCAACAACATCGCCACCGCGATGCCCAGCGGCACCGATAAACGAAGCATTTTGTTTGGCGGGGATGACATATGCTGCTCGCTGGTCGACAATCCCTCAAAATTACACGCTTACGACTGAATCGGACATGAACTACATCCCAGGATGCCGGACGAGGCAACATCGCGCGAAGTTTTTGCTGGCAAAGGTTTTTGCTCATTTGACGATCATCGCCATTGTCGGCACCGCTGTTGCGGCGTGCGGAGCCCCGGCCGCTGAATCTGTCGAGGTACCAGAGCCAGCAGGATCAGCAGCCACCGAAACGTCAGCTGCGGGCAATGATTCCGCAAATGATACTGACCTGAGCTATTCGGTCGAGTACGTGGTCACGCCGAAGCCTGCAGCAGGCGGCGCTACCGTTGACATGATCGTGCGTCAGACCAGCGCATTACTGCGCGAATTTGATATGCGCGCACCGGCATCGAAAATAAGCGCCGTCAGTGGTGACGGAGAGTTTTCTCACGACGATGACCGCCTGATCTGGAAGTTGCCCGCGCGCGGTGGTCGCCTGAGTTGGTTCGTGCACATCGACCATCAACGCAATGGCGGCGCGTTCGATGCACGCATCGACACGACCTGGGCTATTTTCCGGGCGGAAGACATTATCCCGCAAGCGGCAACCCGTACCCGGCGGGGTGCATCCAGCGTCACCGCGCTCAGATTCGACTTGCCGGCAGGCTGGTCTTCAGTGACCGAATATTTTGGCCGCAATGACCGCTATGCGATTGAAAATCCGCAGCGACGCTTCGATCGACCAGCCGGTTGGATTCTCCTGGGCGATATCGGTGTTCGTTCTGAGCAAATAGCCGACATCCGCGTGAAGGTCGCGGCACCTGTCGGTCAAGGCGTGCGCAGAATGGACATTCTTGCAATGTTGCGATGGATCTTGCCCGACCTCGTGCGTTTGTTCCCGGATTTCCCGCCACGACTGACAGTGATTGGTGCGAATGATCCAATGTGGCGCGGCGGGCTTTCGGGGCCACGGTCGCTGTTTATTCACGCGGATCGGCCGCTGCTTAGCGAAAACGCGACCAGTACGCTGGTCCATGAGCTGATGCATATTGCGCTCGGTAATGGCGCAGAGCCAGGTGCGGACTGGATCGTTGAAGGACTCGCGGAATACTACAGCCTGGAACTGCTGGCGCGCAGCGGCACTATTAGCGATCAGCGACACACTGCCACTTTAAAAAAACTGGCACAGTGGGCTCAGGACGCCCCTGTTCTGTGCGCGGAGTCCTCCAGCGGCGCCATAACCGCGCGCGCGGTAACGATATTCGCCGCCATCGATGCCGAGATTCGCAAACAAAGCAAAAACCGGAATAGCCTTGACGATGTGACCCGCGCACTGGCGAACACGGACAACAGCATTACGATGCAACAATTCATGGCAATCGCAAACGAGTACACCGGCGCGAATTCGACCTCGCTTCGCACCGCGAACTTCCCAGGCTGCGATTTCTGATTCAGGACTTTTGCTGGAATATTTTGACGGAGACTGCGGCAACCAATGGACAGACAGCGTGACCTCGAACTGATCTTGCGTTCGCGCATGCCGATCGTCGCTATCGAAACGCGTGACGAATCACGCATGCTGGACTTGCTCAAATCGATCACCATTGCACGTGCGCGGGAGGGCTACTTACCGCTGTTTCGCTGGACCGTAACCGATGGGCTGCAACGTCTGGATATCCAGCTCGAACCGCAGCTGCACAATGCCGAACCGACAGAGGCGCTGCGACACATCCGAGCGGTGACGAAACCCGGCATTTACGTGCTGCTCGATTTTCATCCCTACCTGAATGATCCGGTAAATATCAGGTTACTCAAGGATATCTGCATTCGCTTTAAAGACATTTCCCGACAACTGATCTTTATCAGTCACAAGCTCGACATACCCAGTGAACTGGAAAACTATTGCGCAAGATTTGATCTCGCATTGCCGACTGAGACGGAACGCAAACGTATCGTCAAACGGGTAGCCGACGAATATGTGGCCGAGCACCCCGGGTCGCGCGTCGAGGTCGACCCCAAGGCGTATGGCCTGCTCATTCGCAACCTCGCTGGCCTGACCGCGCGCAACACGGAACAGCTGGCGCGCCATGCAATCTATCACGACGGTGCGATATCGAAAAGCGACCTGCCAGGTGTCATGCAGGCCAAGTATGAATTGCTCAATCGTGGCGGCGTGCTGCATTTCGAGTACGACACGGCTGGTTTCGCTGATCTGGGTGGTCTGCAAAAGCTCAAAGCCTGGTTGCAGTTGCGCAAACCAGCGTTTCTCAACAATGCCGACGCCGCACACCTGGATACACCAAAAGGTATTTTGCTAATTGGTGTCCAGGGCTGCGGAAAAAGCGTCGCTGCAAAAGCGACAGCCGGCGTTTTCGGCATGCCATTGCTGCGTCTGGACTTTGCCAATTTGTACAACAAGTATCACGGTGAAACGGAACGCAACTTGCGCGAGTCATTGAAGACAACAGATGTTATGGCACCTTGCGTTTTGTGGCTCGATGAGATCGAAAAAGGATTAGCCGGTCGCGGTGGGGAGACCGGCACGACACAACGTGTCCTTGGTACCTTTCTAACCTGGATGGCGGAAAAAAACAGCCAGGTATTTGTTGTCGCGACCGCAAACGACATCACTACCCTACCCCCGGAGCTTGTTCGCAAAGGTCGGTTCGACGAAATATTTTTCGTTGATTTGCCGAATGCGGACATTCGCAAATCGATTTTTGAAATCCACCTCAGGCAACGTAACCAGGCGCCGGATCAATTCGATCTTGAGAACGTTGCGGCGGCGGCCGATGGATTTTCCGGCGCGGAAATTGAGCAAGCGATCGTCTCTGCTTTGTACGCCGCGCACGCGCAAAAATGCGAGCTATCGACGAGCCTTTTGCTCACCGAGATACAACGTACAAGACCTTTGTCGGTGGTCATGGCGGAAAAAATAGAAACCCTGCGGCGCTGGGCGGATGGTCGTACCGTTTCTTGTGATTGATGATTTCCGCCAGCAATCGGATCGGCTATTTAACCTAATCACATGAATTAGTAGCGTTTTTTCGAAACATTAGAGAATCCGCATGCTAATATGCGGTCATGGCTAATGATAATAATAAGATCAATGTATTAGTCTCCCAGACGGATGACGATCCCACTTCACGCTTTGCGGTGTCGGGTCAATTTCATCGTGCCGACGGATACGACGGCGCAGAACTGGAAGCAGATGCAAAAACGTTCGACGTCGATCAATTCGCTACCGCCCACCTGCCAGACAACGAATCTGTCGCTGCATTGCGGTTGGCCCTCCAGGATCGCGCTGAAACCATCAATCAATTGCAATTCGATATAGAGCAACTCCGTGCTAAATGGAACGGTCTGGATCGTGAAGTCAAGGCCCGCGAGGAGATCGCGGCGAACATTCGCAACGAGTTCGACGTCAGCCGCAGTCAACTTCAGGACACCGAGAAGAAATTGCAGATTCAAAGCGATGCAATGGAATCGATGCATAGTGCACTAGTGCAGGCGGATGAGAAGGAAAAGCGCCTGTTGGATGAAGCCGAACAACAACGCGATGATGCGGACAAGGAGTTGGAGTTTTTCCGTCACCAGGTTAGGGAACAATCCGGTCTGCTGGCTAGCAATACGCAGGGGATTCGCGAGGCTCAGGAGCAAATCAAGCGCACCGAAAAGTACGCAGATTCGTTGCGCTTGCAATTACAGGATCAAACATTAACAACCAAAGATGCCGTTGGCATGCAACGCAGACTGGAATCAGCTCTGGCGGAGACCCGCGGGCAGGTTCGTGATACGGGCGAACAATTGGAAAGAGAATTGCGAGTGAGCCAGGAGTTGGCGAAAACTTTAGTCGATATAAAGGATCAGTTTGCGGAGGAAGCGCGGCAAATCAGATTTGAACTCGGCGCTGCGCAGGATACGATTTCCAGTCAGGAAACGATGAACGAGCAACTGGCGTCTGACCTGATCGACAACCGGGAGTTCCGGCAAGCGCTGGAAACGCGATTGGGCGAAAAGGAGCTCGAAAACGAAAAGCATATGCACCAGATTATGCTGCGTCTCGGCAAAGCAAGGCAGGAAGCAGGCGACTACAAACGCAAAATGCGCAGCAAGGATAAAGCGATCGCTGCGTTGATGAGCGAGCTGACCAGCCTTAACAAGTCCGGCAACGACGGCGAAAAGGCATTGTACAAAGTAGAGGGCTCACCACGCTCATCCGCAGCGGGTGACGCCGCTGACAGCGGCCGTGCAAGAGTTGCGCGCATGCTGGTAGGCAATGCCAGCAATCAGGACGACGGTCGCGAGCTGCGTTTCCCTTTATTCAAGGACAGGCTGACTATCGGGCGCACGGCCAACAATGACATCCAGCTCAACGCGCGCTACATAAGCCGCCGACACGCCGTGCTCGCAACCGACAAGGGTCAGACCCGCCTGATCGACTGGGGCAGCAAGAATGGCGTATTCGTCAACGGCCAAAGAGTATCGGAGAAATTCCTGACCAGTGGCGACATCGTTAAGATTGGCGAAACAGAATTCCGTTACGAAGAGCGACCGAAACGCTAGTAGCCTAGTAACTTGCCGATCGACACAATTGTGAGCGCAATCACGGACTTTCCCTAACCGTGCGGTTATCGTTACAGCATCCACTTCATCTTCGGCAAGAATGGAATTCATGCTATCCAAGGCTGACCCGCAGCAACTGAATCTGACCGCGTCGCGGGAAGTATCTCAACCGGCAGAAAGACTGCTGACACATAAGATCTGGCTACCGCAGTTCTTGTACGATTCGCTGCCCTACTTCTACCTGACAGCCGGCTTCGCAGCCTTCTTCGCCACCCTGTACATTAGTGACTGGTTCTGGATCCTGCCGCACTACGTGTTGTTCTCAGTAGCCTGCCTGCATATGGCATACGCTGTGTATCAGCGCCGCAGACGATTCCGACACGACGCCGGTTAGGCCCGGTCACGAGCGAGATACCACGCCACCCGTTGCAACCCTGTCATGTCTTCCCGCTGTGCCGCTTGACCTTAATCCCGACATGGTCAACGATTGCGTTCCCGCTGAACAACGACCCGAAGAATGTCAGAAAACACAAAATTTTTACGCAAAACGGTGACCCGAGAGTCGGTCCTGTTCCTGATTTTATTTTTGCTCGGGTTGTTTTTGCTGCCGGTTATCATTTACACCGTTGGCACATCAATTTTTGGGGAGTATGCCGGCGATGGCTTCTGGGCGTTTTTCGGCCTGTTGCACGGTGAGTTATGGACTGGCGAACCGGTCGTTTGGTTCCTGGTGTTAGCCCCATACCTCATTTGGCAGTTATTCCGGCTGACTATCCGGGCATTCAGGAAACCTGCATAAACCGTCAGTTTCTGCTGAAGCCTGGGGAATGGCGCCCGACGAGCCACATTGTGTAGTCAATCCTGATGGAGTCGAACGCCGCGCCAACACGGCCATGCACTTGTCCAAAGTTGTATTTTCAGCACATTACAGTGTGACCAAAGTCACACTTTCCTTTTTTAAACAATAATTTAGGACAAATAGATAGAAAATATGTTAACAATAACGCATCATCGTTCGTTAGATTTGTCAGAACGTATAGTTCTCCCTCACAGGCACGCATTCCAGGTAGCGGCAAAAAGCAATGAAGCGATTTTTGAAATGGCTGACGGACAGGATGTCTGACACGAGCCCGGTGCCCGATACGCCCAAGCGCGTAAGTCCGTTGCGCTCGATGCCAAAAGCGGCTGTGCCGAAAACCCAAAAATCCACAGCAGCACGGGACCGTTCCGTTGAATTTGCCGGCGAGGTAGAGGGCAAGATCGTTGACGGCGGCCCGGGCAAGAACGTTCTGATTCGCAACAAATACGTGCGTGAGGACACCGGAACCCATGACACCTTGAAAATTGTGGATGATTCCCTCCTCAAGTCTGCTGACGAGAATGGGATTGACCCCTACAATACCGGGCGGTTCGATCGATCCAAGTCCTGGGATTCTTCCCGGTCACGAAACTAGTAGTCCAACAAGAGTGGCTCCCTTCGGGCGAGTCGTGAAGCGGTCGTCCGCGGTGTTGCGCCTCTTGGCAAGGACGCGCCGAGCCGATATTGCAGCTGTGCTGTGTCATTTGGTAATGGTGAGAACCGTACACCTTCGAGACGCGCCTGGCGGTTGTTTATGCCTCGGGTGCAACCGCTTCACAACTCGCTGAACCCATCAAACCACCCTTGTTGGACTACTAGCATTGACGCCGTTTTTTGGCGCGGTTAGTCTGCATGCCCGCGTATTTTGCCAGGAGCGCCTACCGTGAGCTTGCGGGTTTCATTCGAGCTCGATGACGACGATCTCAAGCACTTTCGTCTGATCATGCGTGCGTCCAGAAAAACGGTCACCCATTGCGCCCCCGAAGATATTGTCGCCAGCGCCAACGCCCTGTTGAGCAAGATTGGGCCGACGAAGGTGCCGCGATTCATTCGCGAACGGCTGGACAAGCTCAGCGTAATGATTCGTATGCTAACGGACCACGAATGGCGCCTGCCGCACAAAGACTCAACCCGTGTATTGAACGCCCTGGCGTATTTCACGGAACCGGAAGACCTGATCCCGGACCACATTCCAGGGCTTGGTTTTCTGGATGACGCCATCATGATCGAGCTGGTCGTGCGCGAGCTTAAGCATGAAATCGAGGCCTATGACGATTTCTGCGAATTTCGCGACAGTCGCGGATCGGGACGCAGAATCAAGGCCAGCAGCACCGATATGACGCGCGAAAAATGGCTGGCCGGGCGTCGCGAAGCGCTGCAGTCGCGAATGCGGCGCCGCAGGAAGCGCCGCAAGGACGAAGATGGCGCCAGCGAGCCGCTTCTATAGCCTGAAAAATGCTTTACATAACGGTTTGTTGCTGATCCTGAAGGCTTCTTTTTCCGATTACGGTAAAAAATTATGGCCAGAAATAGGCCACGGTAGCAGCCAGTGCCGCCCACATGGCAGCTTGCAATAACCAGCGCGCCGCGTGATCTTTAAGCAATGTATAGAAACTCAGCGCCGAAATTATGGTCATAGCTGTAAATATGGAAAAACTTTGGAAAAGCGGCCTGATTTCATGGTTCACTCGCGGATATTCATCGCCGAGAATCAGGAAAACAAACATGACAGCGGCCAGACTGAAGGCAATTGACAGGCAGGAACCAAGTAAGATTCCGGTGATAACAGTAAGCGGGCGCATGCCCGCATAGTACGCTGCGGGCACCTGAAAATGACCAGAATGCCAGATATTTGACGACTACACCCTTGATCGGGAAGCCCATGCCAACTAGCCTAACCTGATCGGGCTGCAGCAGACCCTTAAAGTGCAACACATGGAGAGAACTTTGAAGAAACTTCTGACCGGCGTCCAAAAACGGATTTTGCTTGCCGTTATTGCCATCGCGACCCTATCGGCGGCCAGCACTGGCCGGACCGTCCTTGGCGATGAGCACCTGGTACCGGACGCGCGCCACGAGAAAATCGGTCAGCTGGTCACAGAATTTGTGCAAAAATCTCATTATCAGGATGTGTCTGTCGACGATGATCTCTCATCGCGGGTGCTCGACAAGTATGTGAAAGCACTCGACAACAACCGCATGTATTTTCTCGAATCCGACGTCGCAGCATTCGAACAATATCGATACCGGCTGGATGACATGGTGCGCTCGGAGCCACTGCTGCCAGTATTTGAAATGTTCGATATTTATCGAACACGCGTTCGGGAACGCCTGAATTTCGCACTGTTGCAACTTGAATCAGAGCCGGACTTCACGATCGACGAAGAATATACATTTGACCGGGAAGACCTCCCCTGGGCGACCACCACCGCTGAACTCGATGAGATTTGGCGCAAGCGTGTCAAAAACGATGCGCTGGGACTCACCCTGGCCGAGAAAGACTGGGAAGAAACACAGGAAATTCTGCACAAGCGCTACACACGGTTTCTAAAGCGCATGGATCAGGCCAAGAGCGATGATGTCTTTGAAACCTTCATGAATGCGTTCGCACATACGCTCGATCCACATTCCAGCTACCTCTCGCCACGCAACTCCGAGGAATACCGTATCCAGATGAGTTTGTCTTACTTCGGCATCGGCGCCTCGTTGCAGATCGAAGACGACTACGTGATGGTGATCAACATCATTCCGGGTGGCCCGGCTGCCATCGATGGAATTTTGCAACCCAAAGACAGAATTACCGCTGTTGCACAGGGCGAGGACGGCGAACTTGTCGACGTCATCGGCTGGCGGCTCGACGATGTCGTGCAAATGATTCGTGGGCCAGCTGATACCGTCGTGAGACTACAGATAATGACGGCTGGCGCTTTGCCGGGTGCTGAGGAAAAAATAATCAGCGTGACCCGCAATCAGGTCAAGCTGGAGGAGCAGGCAGCCAAAAGTGAAATCATTACCCTGCCAAGAGATGGTCGCGACTGGTATATCGGCGTAATCGAAGTACCGAGTTTTTATCGTGATTACCGGGCCTTGAGCAATGGCGATAAGGATTACACCAGCACGACCAAAGATGTAAAACGCCTGATCGGAGAGCTGGAAGAACAGGGCATCGACGGATTGATCATGGACCTGCGCAACAACGGTGGTGGTCACCTCACAGAGGCCACTGCATTGTCGGGACTGTTCATAGACAACGGACCGGTCGTACAACTGCGCAATTCAACCGGTCGCATCAGCAGGCTTGACGATCCGGATCCGGTGCCGCGGGTCGCCTACAACGGTCCATTGGGCGTCCTGGTAAATCGCTACAGCGCTTCGGCGTCTGAAATTTTTGCAGCCGCGATGCAGGATTACGCCCGCGGTGTGATCATCGGTCAGCAGACTTTTGGCAAGGGCACCGTGCAAAACCTGTATTCGCTGGATCAGTATGTGCGCCATCCTGAAGACGAGGGTCTGGGCCAGCTGACGCTGACCATTGGCAAGTATTATCGGGTCACTGGCGAAAGTACGCAGCACCGTGGTGTCGATCCTGATATCCGTCTGCCCTCGCATATCGACGTTGATGTCGTCGGCGAAAGCGTCCGTGAAAGCGCCTTGCCATGGGATACGATTCGCACGACCAAGTTTCGCGCCGGTGAGCCCCTGGAAAGCACAATCAGTACGCTAACGGCCAACCATATTTCGCGCAGCGAGCACGATCCGGACTTTCAGTACCTGGTGGAGGGCATCCGCGATATCGAGGCAGTCCGCGCCCGCAAGACCGTCGCCTTGAATATCGACAAACGGCGCGAGGAACGCGAAGAAAGTATGGCGCGGCGACTGGAGCGCGAGAACGCGCGACGTGCCGCCCTGCAGCTGGAGCCGCTGGAAAGCCTGGAAGAGCTCGAGGACGCCGAGATGCCAGACGTACAACTTAACGAGGCTGCCGATATTGTTACAGACTTGGCTGAGATGATGTCGATGCCGACAACGCCGGCTCAGACTGCACGCATCGGCCAGTAAGCAGCGTGTTGCTTGCATGAACCAATCCGGGTGTTATACTGAAGTACAACACCAAACTGCCTGACGGCAGGACAGTGGAGAACGCCGTGGACTCAAGACGATCGACCAGGGGTTTCACCAAAGCCGGTTACGCTGCTGTGGCGGCCACCTTGGTGCTGTCTGCAGGCTGGAGCACTGGCGCGCAGAGCGCCACCAGTTCGCTTCTGCCATGCGCTCAGATCGCACGGGACCTTACCAGTCTGGAAGTCACAGTTGCGGCCCTGTCAATCGATTTGGTTGATCATGTCACCACCGAGCTCGATTCCGCCAACCTGGCGAAAGAATCAGACACTACTGACACCATGGCACCACTCCTGTATTTGACTCCGCGTGTTGCCACGATAATGCGCGACATATTTGCGCCGGCGGCGAAAAATCAGCCGCTGGACCGTAACGAAGACGTCCAGGGATCTCCGCTGGCTGATCGTGTTGAAGAAGCACAATCTGCTGCTGATGATGAAATAGAAATTGATCTGCCCAGATTCCAACGGCAGATGTATCGCACGGATATCTAGAATTCCTGCGGCCACGCCGCAGCAGTATTGCGAATTCACGTGAAAAAACCGACGTCATTGCGAGCCCGAAGGGCGCGGCAACCTCTGTCAGATTGAAGCAGAACAGAATGAAAGCCCACGACAATGTCAAAAGATTGCCGCGCCCTTCGGGCTCGCAATGACGTTCGTGATTCTGCGCACCCTGCACTGTCAAGTGAAGAGCCATTCCAGCAACGTCTGTGCACCAAGGTTTGAACTAAGGTTTGAGAAATAGCCGCTAGCGACTGAGAACCCTGCTTATTTCCCAGCAGTCTTCACCAAGGACG
>SMUY01161850.1_pt1 | contig 10400 bp, 9 predicted proteins | sample 2456441 | NCBI WGS metagenome assembly SMUY01 (sample SAMN11095931, study PRJNA526329) | marine sediment metagenome | biome: Marine sediment; feature: Surficial sediment; material: Deep marine sediment; isolation source: Hadal surficial sediment | place: Pacific Ocean | collected 2014-11 | depth 0-1...
CAATTGTTTTTGGTACCCCGGCTCTTAAATCTCTTCCTTTTACCTGCATTGTTTTTATTTCACCATTTCCATAAAGCTGTGCAAGTTTTATCTTGACTTCTTCTGCAGTCCGCTCCCCTATGAGCATATTATAATTTCGCTTTACATACTGCATGATTGCCTCATCAAGCTTATCCCCGCCCACTCTTACAGACCTACTAACGACTATCCCCGCAAGCGAAATAACAGCTACTCCCGTAGTCCCGCCTCCTATATCTACAACCATATTGCCTGTAGGTTCCGTAATAGGCATACCAGCTCCGAGCGCAGCGGACATAGTTTCTTCCATCAGATATACTTCTCTGGCACCGGCGGCTTCTGCCGATTCTTTAACAGCTCTTTTCTCAACTTCTGTTACACCAATTGGAACAGATACGATAATTCTAGGCCTTACAAAACTCTTTCTGTTATTGTGAGTTTTTCTTATGAAATATTCAAGCATTTTCTGCGCTACATCAAAATCAGCTATCACGCCATCCTTTAGAGGCCTGATAGCCCTTATAGAGCCTGGGGTTCTTCCAACCATATCTTTAGCTTCTTTACCTACAGCAAGAATTTTTTTTTGTCCTCTCAACCCTTCCTGAACAGCTACAACAGATGGTTCGTTACCAACAATTCCCTTTCCTTTTACATAAACCAGAGTGTTGGCAGTCCCCAGATCAACGGCAAGATCATTGGAAAACAAACCCATTATAGAATCAAAAAGCATTTGTTAATAAACCCCTCTTAAACTAGTACTACAATTATATTTACACCCCGCCATTCTAACTTATTATAAATCATATATTAAGAATTAATAGTATATATCTGCAGATATTTAATTTTTTTCAGCTTAGTTATTGTAATTAAATACTTTGCCATCGATTTTTTGATTATCAACCAACACTTTAACGCCTGTTCCTGGGTCTTTAAACTCTCTTCTTAAATAAGCCATACAAATAATTTTATTACTCTTGTATGAATATACCGAGCTTGTAACAAATCCTATCTCTTTTTCATCTATTAAAATTTTATCCTGCGGATCTGCTGTAGTTTCACCCTCTAATTCAATTCCTACAAGATGTCTGTTAACACGGCCCCTCCATTTAATTCTTGCTATTACTTCTTGACCAATATAACACCCCTTTTCAAAATTGAGCGCGTCCCATAGTCCTGCCTCTATTGGAATAGTACTGTCGTTCATATCGACCCCGTACTTGGCAATACCAGCTTCAACCCTTAAAACCTCATAGGTATCCAGCCCTATAAATTTTGGCTTTAGTCCACCTGATTCTTTTATAAGAAATTTTTCAACTGACTCTTGGCAATCTATTGGAAAATATAAATCAAACCCCTGCTGAGACGACCTTTTTACTTTTACTATAAACACTTCAAAATCATCAACGTTTTTCTTAATAAAACTGGGATCGCCTAATTTAGATAAATCCTCATTTAATAATTCACTCAAGTACTGGGTAGATTTGGGGCCTATGTAGCAAAGCTGAATAAACTTATCGGTTACATCTTCTATTTTAGCCTTGTATGAAAGCCTGTATTTAAGCAAAAGATCAGAGATAGTTTTGTTTAACCCCTGTTCTAAGTCTAAAAACGCTTGCTCACCGTCTTTATACAGATACAGATCCGCTATCATCTTTCCTTTAACATTTAAGAGTGTTGCATAAACCCCTTTACCGCTCTGCAGCTTTATAACATCATTTGATAACATTCCCTGCATGAACTTAAAACATTCTTTGCCGCTGAGCCTTATCTTTCCCCTGCTTGAAAAATCAATCACTGCTATCCCGTTTTTTGCACTCTCATACTCTAGTTTTACAGAATCATATTTCTTAGGAAGTAACCAACCGCTACTTTCTATAAATTCAGCACCTTTTTCCAAATGAAAATTATGTAAAGGCAGCTTTTTCATTTAATTCTCCTTATAAATCATCTTTAATATGTTATTAGTATATTCTATTTTAATTTGAATCTAATCAGCACTAAAATATTCCAAATATAAACATTAATATAGATAGATTGAAAATAATAGCTACATATGTAGTATAAATTTTATTTAATTAGGATAAATGATGAACGAGAAAAACGATTTAAAAAAAAGATATAAAGTGGTAATTATGGGTTCAGGTCCTGCAGGGCTCACAGCAGCATTATATACGGCAAGGGCTAACCTGGAGCCTCTTGTTTTTGAAGGTTTTGAAGCAGGTGGACAGCTTACTCTAACAACCGATGTAGAAAACTATCCAGGATTTGAAAACGGCATAATGGGACCTGATTTAATAAATACAATGAGAAACCAGGCTGAGCGTTTTGGAGCAAAGTGTCTGTTATCTGATATTGACTCAGTCGATCTTTCTAAACGCCCTTTCAGGATTAAATCCGGTGAAACTGAAGTACAAGCAGATAGTTTTATAATTGCATCAGGCGCATCTGCAAGAATGCTTGGTATTCCCTCTGAAAAAGACCTCATTGGGCACGGCGTATCAACATGTGCTACATGTGATGGATTTTTCTTTAAAGATAAAGAGATTATCGTTGTAGGCGGTGGCGACAGCGCTATGGAAGAAGCAACATTTCTTACTAAATTTGCCTCTAAAGTATCAGTTATTCACAGACGGGACAGCTTGAGAGCATCAAAAATCATGCAGGATAGAGCATTTAAGAACGAAAGAATCAAATTTATCTGGAATAGCGTTGTGGAAGAAGTACTCGGTGAGAAGGGAAAAGGAGTAACCGGGGTTAAGCTAAAGAATATTGAGACAGAACAAATAACAGAAATGAAGATCGACGGAGTTTTTATAGCAATAGGACACAACCCCAATACCAAGATATTTAACGGTCTATTAGAAACCGATGAAAACGGATATATTATCACAAGTGAGGGTACCAGTGAAACGAATATCCCCGGAGTATTTGCAGCAGGAGATGTTCAGGACACAAGGTACAAACAGGCAATTACTGCAGCAGGGTCGGGTTGTATGGCTGCAATCGATGCTGAGAAGTTCTTAGAAGATAGTGAAGATTGATATTTTTGATATTTGCAGACTGGTTTTTTTGCCTCACTAAAATTATTATAAATAATTCGCCTTAATCGCTTAAGATTTATATTTTCATATAGGTTTGTAATTTTTTTTAAAACCCGGTTCTGATCCTGGAGCTTGGTTTTCATCATTTTACAATAAATTCAAAACTTAAGAAGATAGATTTATAGCTAAACACTATGGCACTACGTCTTATAGAACTTTACCTGCCGACAAAAGAGAATATTGACTGGCTAAAAGAAAAGCTAAGTGAATATCCTATTCACGGACTGTGGAGTGAAAGGGTTTCTGGGCATCAAAACCATATCCAGATTCTCATTTCATCGGAAAACTCGGGGACCATTTTAGACCTTTTAGAAAATACATTTTCAAATGTTGAGGGATTTAGAATAATTCTTTTACCTGTTGAGGCAACCGTCCCTAAGATTGAGGAGAAGAAGCAGGAATCTGAAAACAGATCCGAACAAAATAAAAATGAAGACAAAATAATAGGCAGAGGAATTAGCAGACAGGAACTGTATACAAGGATCTCGACAAATTCTAAATTATCAGGATTTTTTGTATTTCTTATTATAATTTCATCAATAGTTGCATCAATTGGAATACTAAAAGATAACGTCGCAGTAATAATAGGCGCTATGGTTATAGCCCCCCTTTTAGGCCCTAACGTAGCTTTGGCTCTGGCAACCACGCTTGGAGATCTCGATCTACTAAAAAATTCAATTAAATCTAATATTGCAGGAAGTTTAATAGCTCTTATATTTTCAATAATAGTTGGAATATTATTCAACATTAACCCCAAAATTCCAGAACTGTTTTCAAGAACCCAGGTAGGTATGGGAGATGTGGTGCTGGCTCTTGCATCAGGAAGCGCAGGGGCGCTCTCTTTTACTATGGGGCTTCCAAGTGCGCTTATTGGAGTTATGGTCGCAGTAGCCCTTCTACCACCACTTGTAACTTTTGGTATGCTGCTTGGGCTCAGGCTTTCACGAACTTGCACTGGGGGCGTTATTGTTGTTATCAGTTAATATTATATGTGTAAATCTTGCAGGGGTAGCAACTTTTTTGTTTCAGGGTGTAAGACCTCGCACCTGGTGGGAAGAAAACAGAGCAAAAAAATCTACAAGAATAGCAATCTTTATCTGGACTCTACTTTTATTAATTCTTATTGTTATAATCTCACATTTGCAAAATAATTTTTTTTAATCTGAATTATCATGTAATATTTTCATAAAATCTTTATACTTTTTGTTGGAGGATTTATGCTTGTAAAAGAATTAATGGTCTCGCCAGTAATAACAGTAAAGAGTAACAATACTCTAGAACATGTTGCTAAGATAATGATCAAAAACAGAATAGGATGTTTACCTGTTGTAGATAACGAAGGGAAAATGTTAGGAATTATTACGGAAGCTGAATTCACTGCAGAAAAGAGCACCTTTCCATTCTCAAGGGTCAATGCACCAAAATTATTCGGCAAATGGATGTTAAAAGAAAATATTGAAGATATGTATAAATCTGCTAAGACAATGAAAGCGGAAGAAATAATGAATACTTCATATGTTTATGTAGATAAAGATGACAGCGTTTTTGATTTGTTAAATATAATGATTGACAACAATGTTTTTAGGATGCCTGTATTAAAAGATGGTAAGCCAGTTGGTATCATTACCCGCCACGACTTACTCAAGCTTATAATAGACAGCGGTCATCAGACTTAAGGCTAGTTTTATTACATTTAACCCTATATGGGTGAATTTATAACCTGAAAGTAATAAAATACACTATATATTGTCAAAGTATTCTTTTAACTATGGAAAACAAGAGAAATAGTAAAAGAATAAATTTCAAAGAAAGGGTTAAATACGGCCATACAGATAGGCCTAACACAGAAGGCTATTCGTATAATATTTCAAAAAGCGGTATTGCAATAAAATCTTATAAAGCCCTCACACCAGGTTCAAAGGTCTCAGTTGTGCTCTATTCAGGTAATAATCCCATACGACTCGAAGGGGAAGTTATGTGGAACTCTCCTTCAAATCAAGGCGCTCAGGCTCAAATGGGAGTTAGAATTCTAAGCCGAACCAATGAACTAGAAAAGGTTTATAATCAAATTTCACAGCCCTAAAATATTTTTTTCTTATACTTTAACTTTTTACTATCCTTAAAATTCAATTTATACTGTATAAGTATATAATAAGTTTATAGGACAGGTGATTTGTACTCCTTGTCCAACAGGAGAATATATAATGGGTAATATAGGCGCTTGGGAATTAATAATAATACTGGTAATACTTCTATTAATATTTGGGCCAAGCAGGCTGGGCGATTTAGGCTCGGCTCTGGGAAAAGGAATTAAGGGATTTAAAAAATCAATGAGAGAACCAGATGAAATAGACGTAACTCCAAACAAAGAAGACTCTGATCAAATAAAGGGTACAGACCTTGATGAAGCGCCTAAAAACACTGAAAAGAAAACAGAAGTTAAGTGATAAAAATCAGACTTCAAGTTTTTTCCTTTGGAATTTCGGCAAGCTCAACTAAAACTCCGTTCATAGATTTAGGGTGTATAAACGCAACCGTTGCCCCGTAAGCGCCTATTCTGGGACTTTCATCTATCAGTTCAATATCTAAGAGTTTCATATGCTCTAAATAATTTTCTATATTTTCAACTTCAAAACATATATGGTGAATTCCCTCACCACGTTTTAGGAGAAACTCTGAAATAGGTGAGCTGCCGTCCAGAGGCTCCAACAGTTCAATAGAAGTTTCACCCTGCCTAGACAGTAGCATCGATGTTTTAACTCCCTGATCTTCAATTACTTCACGATGCTTAACTTCAAATCCAAGCACATTTACATATAAATTCTCGGCCTCTGACAAACTATTTACGGCAAGTGCAATATGATTTATTTTTCTTACTTTACTTTCCGACATTACTACTCCTAAAATATAGTTTCAATTTCTTATTATTTCAGTGATCCATAAAATATTATATTTAAACTCATATTCAATAAATTTAAGTTTTGCAGCCTAGTATCCTGTCAGCTCTACATAACCCTCTCCACTAATATTACCCCCTGAAACTCTCACAGCTCCTTCCCAATAGGTAAAGGAATGACTAAACTCCTGGTTATTTAAAACTGGTTCAACGTCTAAAGTCAAACTGTGCTTAGGAATTGTTATATTCCATTTTGAAGGATATTTAATATTGGTTTTGGGGCTTTTCCAATAGTCTTTTATATTTACATAAAAGTCCGAACTTGATAAATGCTCTGCATTTCCTAAATTATCAACAAAAGTTCCCGAAGAAAACGGATCAACACTGCCATCTTTAAGCCTAAGAACATAAATCATAATATCTGTGTTATCACCGAGCTGAATTGAAAACCAATCCCACCCGGTTTGATTAGGTGCTAGTACACTTGTGCTCCATTCATGATCAAACCAGCTCAGCCCCTCTACTACATACTCCCTGCCATCTATTATTATTTTCCCGGTTGTATTCAATCTTGTAATAGAATAGTAGTAAGATGCATTGCCTGGTTCCATGCTTTTTTGACTTAAGCCCTTATTGCCATTTAACACCTCTTTTTTAGCCTGTTTTAGAATAAGTGAGATAGATTTATTCTCACTATTTGATTCCAACAGGTAGCCTTTGTCCAGATAAGCGGTAACCCTCCAGTCATCAATCCAAACACCTAGATTTCCTGAGTCAGATCCGGCTAGTTTTGGTACTGCTCTGCTCCATTTTTCAAAAGAATAGTATTTTTCATTTTTAACGTCAGTTATCGCAAAATGTGCAAAATATACCTCGTTTGACCTCCAGGCAGAATTATCATTAGAGATTTTACTGCCCAGTGCTCGCCTGAAAAAAGTTAGCTGGTATCCAAAACGATTATTATCCGTATCTCTTAAATTACCAGTAAAATACCACCATTCGGTTTGATATTCAGGATGCGATCCATGATCTTTCGGAAAATAAAACTTTATTGGTTTAGTAGCTCTTTGGAACACCGTTTTGTCTATATCGTTCGATAACACCTTAGAAATGTTTATTGTTTTAAAATCAGATTGTAAGTAGTTTTCACTTTTATTAAGTATTATTAAAATAAAAAGCGTGAGAACTAATATAACCAAAATAGAGTAGATAATTTTACTGCGCATAAATTTAATTAATTATTCCTCTCTTATAGCTTCAGATATTCTAATCTTTGAGAATACTTTCGAAGGATAAATGCCTGCCAACATCGCTGCTAATAATGAAATAAATACAGCTTCAATTAAATAAATTGGTTTTATCAAAAAGCCAATAGTCCATCCAAATGATTTGAGACTTATTACATTAACTAAGATATATGCCATAATTAAGCCAAGTGGGATAGAAAGAATTCCAGAGAGTAAACCAATGATGCCGGTTTCAAAAAAAATGAGCTTTTTTACTTCTGAAACCTTCACCCCAAGTGACCTAAGCACTCCTATTTCTTTTTTTCTAGAGAGTTCTAACGCAACAAGTGCACCTAGTATGCCAAAAAATGCAACCAGAAACGCAATAATCCTCATGGCATTTGTTATAGCAAAAGTCTGGTTAAAGATTTTGTGGGCTGACTCTTTAAGATCTCTATTTGTGCTTAGTCTGTAATTATAACTTTCAGGAATTTTGCTCCTTATGTTCCTTAAGATATTGCCTATTTCAAAACCGGGTGAAACGTCTAAAGATATCGAGGTGATTTTGTTATCGTCCCAAAATTTTTGGAACAAATCATGCTTTACAATTAAAGTTCCTCTTTGGGTTGCAAAGTCAGAAAATACACCAGCTATTATAAATCTATGTTTTCCTTTTTTAGTAGGAATAAAGAGATATCCATCTTTCAGTCTTTCTTTGTATCTGTTATTAAAACTTTCAGATAGCAAAACCGTATCGCCTTCTAATCTGTCTAAGTCTTTAAAATCGCCGATAAGTCCTGAAATAATCTGAGGGTTTATAGGTGGATTTTCACTAAGCGCAATTAAATTCAATTTTCCGTAGCCATCTGTAATAAGTTCGATTTTCCTTGAATATCCTATATTTTTAACCCCATCTATAGAGTTAATCTTTTGCAATAAACTAAAATCCAGCCCTTTGTTTTCACTGGGTCTGTCGGTTACTGAGATAAATACATCCGATGCAAAGGTATTTTCTAACCACAGCGTTAGTGTTGATCTGAAGCTTTCTATAAGAACTGTCATGCTCAAAAAAACTGCCACAGCTATAGTGAGCGATGCGGTGGCAATATAATTTTTATCAATTGAACCGGTGTAGTTTCTGCAGGCAATTAGATATATTTTCCCTAAAAACGGTCTTGCAAATCTGTTCAGTATTCTCCCTAAAATCACCATCAATGCAGGCAATAAAAGAGTGTAGCCAATAATTATAAAAAACAGTCCGATAAATGTAATCTGAATACTGGATACTGAAAACACCGTGATATATAGACCTAAAGAAACCATGAAAGCGCCTGTTAGGAATAGATATGGCACAAACCTCATAAAACTTAAATTAAAATAAGACCTGCTGGAAAGAGAAACTGGCCCGATAAACCTTGCCTCAAGCGATGGTATAATAGCCGCAGAAAACACAGCTGTTATACCTATAGCGACAGCTTTTAATAAAGAGAGCGGAGATATTTCAAAAGTAGTCTGCCCAAACACAGAATAAATATTACTGAGTGTATTTGAAACTAAGCGAACGGAGAATTCTCCAAGGATAATTCCTAGTGCCAGTCCAATAACAGAAGATACTGCACCGATTATAAGTGCCTCCGTAAGTATTAGATAAAAAATCTCTTTAGAAGTCACCCCGATTGATCTTAGTATTGAAAACAAGGGCCTTCTCACCACAAGTGAGTAGTTAAAAGAATTATAGATTAAGAAAAATGCTATTAATAATGTCATTAGACTAAGTGCAGTTAAATTAAGCTCAAAAGATTTAGTAAGTTTTTTACTCTGTTTTGCTACCGCGTCTGATCTAATAAGATAAGACTCTGGATATTTAGAATTGATAAAATTCTTTATTTCGTCAATTTTGTCCTTTGAATAGCTTTTAAGATTTAAATCAATTCTCGATAGTCTTCCCTTATAATCAACAAGCTCCTGTGCTGTTGCAATATCAACTAAAATTTTATTCGAAAAAGCCAGGGTGTCTTGATTGCCAGATTTTATCACTCCTACAATTTTTATTTCTCTTTGTGTAGAATTAGAATTAAAAAAAAAGGACTCCCCCAGTTGCAAATCAAGTTTAGATAACAGTTGATCCGAAATAATTGCCCCATTTGGCTCAGTCAAAAATAGTTCGAAGGACCTGGAATCAAGTCTTATATCATGGCTTCCAAAGAAACTTAGCAGTGAATTTTCCGAAAATGGGTCTATGCCTATTATCTTAAATTGCTGAGCAGGAAACTGTTTTAAATATACAGGCTCTTCAATTATCGGGATTATGTTTTTATATCCCAATATTTTTCTTAAGCTAAAATATAAATCCTCACTGAGCCCTGCAGTACTGCTATAAATGTTATGAGTAGTCTTTCCACTAATACTCCTTAGAGATTTATCAAATGATTTTCTAGCATTTATGTTTGCTATATCTATTGCAACTATTACAGCAACCCCAAGAGATATACCCAGTATTAATAAAACAGATTGAATTTTATGTTTTAAGTAATGATTAAAAGAAATTTTGAATAAACTTTTTTTCGGAATCATATAGCTGTGAGTTGTTTAATAATATTTCTTTTGAAATATTGAATCTATTTAATCTTTTTGAGCTTTAAATTTTCAATCAAATAAGCATTATCACTTAAATCAATCAGGTCTTCGCTATGAGTTGCCATAATAAGGGTTTTGTTTTTGTCACTGACTAGATTTAACAATATATTAATTATTTGATCCCTTGTTTTGCTATCCAAATTACCAGTTGGCTCATCAGCTATGATAATCTGAGGGTCGTGTACTATAGCTCTTGCAATTGCCGCTCTTTGCTGCTCACCGCCAGAAAGCGTATCAGGAAACACATCCGCTTTGTCGTTTAAATCAACCTTTTGCAGAAATTCATGCGCCAGCTTTCTACTCTTATTGCCACTGATGTTATTAAGCTCAAGCGGAAACAAAATATTTTCTAAGACAGTAAGGGAAGGGATCAAATAAAAAAACTGAAAAATTATTCCAATATGTTTTCTTCTAAAAAGGGTCCTTTCATTTTCGCTCAGATCACTCAGTGAAGAGTTATTAACCAACACTCTTCCTTTAGAGGGAACATCAACTCCCGAAATTAGATTTAAAAGAGTGCTC
>SMUY01250615.1_pt1 | contig 10399 bp, 10 predicted proteins | sample 2456441 | NCBI WGS metagenome assembly SMUY01 (sample SAMN11095931, study PRJNA526329) | marine sediment metagenome | biome: Marine sediment; feature: Surficial sediment; material: Deep marine sediment; isolation source: Hadal surficial sediment | place: Pacific Ocean | collected 2014-11 | depth...
ACAGTCGGGGAGCGAGCTGCTGGCCAACGGTACCGCGGTTTCCACCCACGGGCGTATCAGCTTCTACGAGCCCCGAGGCTCCACCGACTATATGGTAGACCTGGCCATGCCGGAGGGCGTGGGAGAGTTGGCCCTGGAGTTGGAACGCCTGAGGGTGAGGCTGGAGGCCGAAGGCCTATTTGAAGATTCCCGCAAGCGGCCGTTGCCGGCTTTCCCCCAGGTAATCGGCGTTGTCACTTCCCCCTCTGGCTCGGTTTTTCACGACATACAAAACGTGGTCGCCCGCCGCTACCCCTTGGTGGAACTGCTGCTTTCGCCCAGCCAGGTACAGGGCAACTCGGCGGCTGCCAATCTGGTGTCGGCCATCGAGCGGCTCAACCAGGATGGCAGGGCCGATGTTATCATCCTGGCCAGGGGTGGCGGTTCGCTGGAGGAGTTGAGGCCATTCAACGAAGAGGTTGTGGCTCGGGCCATCTACGCCAGCCGCATACCGGTAGTCAGCGGTGTGGGACATGAGACAGACCTGACCATCGCCGACCTGGTGGCAGATCTCCGCGCTCCCACCCCGTCGGCGGCGGCGGAGTTGGTCGTCCCCGATGGCGTGGCGCTTCGCCAGGAGTTGGCCGAGTTGATGGAGCGATCCCGGCGAGCTTGGACCCACCAGCAAGAATCCCGGACCCATTCTGTGTCCGACATAGCCCGGCGCCTGGCCGCCGGTCTACCCGACCTGGCTACCTGGCGCCGGCGAGTCGACGACCTGGGAAGGGGAATGCAGCAAAAAATGGCTGTCAGGTTAAACCTCACCCAACTCCAGGTCGCTGGCTTGGAGCAGCAACTGCAAGCCCTTGACCCGGCGGCTACGCTGCAACGGGGTTATTCGGTGGTCCAGCGAGCGGATACTGGGGAAGTGGTGCGGAGCACGAAACAGGTGAGCCCGGGAGATGGGCTGAACATTACTGTTTCCGACGGCCAGATACCCGCAGTGTCCGGGTCCGGCTCGTCGGCCAAGCCCCGGCGGCGCCGGGAGCGCGTCGGCCAGACCAAACCGCCGAATATGGAGCGCCTACTTTAGCGCCGGGTTTTCCGGCCCAGGTTTCTACCCAGCGGTTCTGACCAGAAGAGGCTTCCCAACCCCTCCTCATGTTCCTCCCTCAATGTTAGACTGACATTAGGCAAAACTGCCACCGGAGCAGAGGTGACTGTGCCGCTCACTGATAAGGAGGTCTGGCTGGTCATACATGGCATGGGCTTGGGGGCAACCTTCTTGCTGGCTTATGCCGGGGGTCTGGCGGGTCTGTGGAGTTTTCGCCCGAAGTGGGTGACAGTAGCGGGCATTCAGGAGCGCACCCGTCGACTAAGCGCTCGTACTTGGGTCATGGCCATTGTAGCCTGGCTAACGGTCATCAGTGGTACCTATTCGTCTACCCCTGGTTTCGGGCCTGGTACCCTATCGAGAATGTCCAGCTGAGCTTCTGGCACACCTTTGGCATGGAGTGGAAACGCCACGTGGCCTGGTTTGCGCCCCTGCTGGCAACGGCCGTAGCCTATGTGGTGGTCCGTTATGGCTCCAGCTTGGCTCACGAGGATAAAATTCGCCGGGCTTTGATCGTACTTTTTACCCTCGCCTTCGGGGCAGCCGGGGTGGCCGGCATCTTCGGAGCCTTCCTTACCAAAGTGGCGCCCATACGTTAGAGGAGAAGGGCTATGGAACAGACAAAACCTCTGACCAACGGTCCTGCGGCCGCCGCTATTCTGGCTTCGGCCATCGGCTGCCTGACGTTGGGCCTGCTTACCACTTTGGTGCAGGCCCTTGCTCCGGCTAGGGAAGCCCTCAATTTTTATAGCCCTACCGGGCCCATGAGCGGCAAGACCATCCTGGCGACAGCGGTCTGGCTGGTCGCATGGGCGATGCTCCACTTCCTCTGGAGAAGCGAGCAGGTTAACTTTGGAAGGATTTTCATCGTCACGCTGGTCTTGATTGCCCTAGGGTTCCTCGGCACTTTCCCGCTGTTCTTCCGGAGTTTCGGTGTATGATCCTATATATGATCCAAGGAAGAATTATTACCCTACTGCCATTCAGAACCCAGTAATGCATGTTAGGGGCTTGGATAACGTTATAACGGCGGGCCCTTCACAAATCGATCGGAGGCGTGGAATATCAGGACCAACACCACAGGGGATCTCCGCCGGCGTGCGTATTGCTCTGGACCAGAAGGGGCCGCTCCGCCTGGTTAGCGGCAGGGGGCACCTGGGGACACGGTTGTCATGGCCGAACAGCTAGATTCGGAATCCCGCATTGACCAGGAAACTCCGAATCCGGAAGCTCTGGGTTTTGAGGAGGCATTCCGCAGGCTGGGAGAGATGGTGGATTCGCTGGAGAGCGGCGGACTGCCCTTGGCTGAATCAACTGTTATCTACCAGCAGGGCATGGGTTTGGTGCGCCGCTGCAACCAGTTGCTGAACGAAGCCGAGCTTAAAATCACCCAGCTCACTGATGACTTCGGCAAGGGTGCACCCTCCGACATTCTGGATTGGGACGAAGACCCAGAGGTATAAAATGTTGCGACTGGACCTCCAGGTTCACACCCGCCATTCCAAAGATTCCACAGCCCCCATTCCTTCGGTGGTTCGCCACTGCCCGTATAGCGGAGCGGACCTGGTCTCGTGGTTGGTGATGGCACCGGGTTTCGCCGGGCTGCGCAAAGCGCTTCGCTAAGATATGTTTCGCATTGGCTGGTTTTCAACTGGAAGAGGGGAAGGGTCCCGGGGCCTGTTGCGGTTGGTCCAAGAGCATATTCTGCGGGGCGGGTTGGATGCCCAAATCGAATTCGTTTTCAGCAACCGCGCCCCGGGTGAAGCCGAGGGGTCGGATGAATATTTTCAGCTGGTAACCGGCTACGACATTCCCCTCCATACCATGTCTTCCCGCCAGTTCCGCCGCACCCGGGGCGGCTCGCTGGCCAACCACCGGGACGAATTCGACCGCCAGGTAATGACCCAGCTGCGGGATTATCAGGTGGACGTCTGCGTCCTGGCCGGATACATGCTTATCGTCGGCGGCGCCATGTGCCGCCAGTACTCTCTCCTGAACCTGCACCCGGCGCTGCCCGGCGGCCCCATCGGCACCTGGCAGGAAGTAATCTGGGCGTTGATCGAACAGAGGGCTTCCCATACCGGGGCGATGATGCACCTGGCCACGGAGGATGTGGACCGAGGTCCGGTGGTTTCCTACTGCACGGCGTCGATTTCCGGCGGCGAGTTCGGAGCCCACTGGGATGAACTGGAGCGGCTGGACCTGGAGCAGGTCAAGAGCTCTCCGGGAGAGGCTTACCCGCTATTCCAGCTGATTAGACAGGCTGAGTACCTGCGAGAACCCTACCTCTTGCTGGAGACTCTACGAGCCCTGGCCGACGGGCATCTGGCCATAAGGGGATTGGATGTGCTGGACAGCACTGGGCAGCACCTGGCCCGCAGCGCGCCTCATGGCCTCTGCTTGGACCCAGCTATAGAGCGGGCCATGGCCGAAGACGCCGCCGAACATAGTAGATAGAACAGCCAAGTAGAACAACTGGGAAGAGCTGCCGGGGATAACAGCTAGGCCGACTTCTGCATCGGCTCCTGGGGAAGCTGGAAACTGCTGCCGCTCTCGGTTATCAGAGTGGGCGAGCCGACACCCCGTATTGAATCGGCATCGACCACGCACTTCGCCACATCGTCCAGAGAAGGCAGCTCATACATCACGTCCAGGAGGGTTTCCTCCACCACGTATCTCAAGCACCGGGCGCCGGTATAGTGCTCCAGCGCCCTATCCGCCGCCGCTTCCAACGCCTCCTGAGTGAATTCGAGCTCCACGCCGTCGATACTGAAGAGCTGCTGATACTGCTTCACGATGGCATTCTTTGGCTCGGTCAGCACCCGTATCAGGTCGTCTCGGTCCAGGGGCTCCAGGGTTGAAACCACCGGCAACCTGCCGACCATTTCCGGTATAAAGCCGTACTCCAGCAGGTCTTCCGGAATAACCTGAGACACCGGGTCGCCCTCAGGAAGGGGCTCTCCCCGACCTCCACCCAGGAAGCCCAATTGGGACCCGCTGTAGGCGATCCGCTTGGATACAATCTCATCCAGGCCGTTGAAGGCTCCCCCGCAAATAAAGAGGATATTCCGGGTGTTGATCTGGAGAAACTCTTGGTGGGGATGCTTGCGGCCACCCTGGGGGGGCACATTGGCCACGCAGCCCTCGATTATCTTTAGCAGTTCCTGCTGAACCCCCTCTCCCGAGACATCCCTGGTGATGGAGCGGTTGACGCCCTCCTTACGGGCGATCTTGTCCAACTCGTCGATGTAGATAATGCCCCGCTCCGCCTTGGCCAGGTCCCAATCGGCGGCCTGAATCAGGCGGAGCAAAATGTTTTCCACGTCCTCTCCGACATATCCCGACTCGGTTAGGGACGTGGCATCGCAGACTACAAAGGGAACGGCCAGAGTGCGGGCCAGGGTTTCCGCCAGCAAGGTTTTACCGCAGCCGGTGGGACCGATCATTAATATATTAGCCTTTTGCAGCTCAACCTCAGACTTCTTGGCGCCGTTCCAAATCCGCTTGAAATGGTTGTAGACAGCCACGCTAAGGATCTTCTTGGCCTTTTCTTGACCGATAACGTAAGTATCCAGATTAGCCCGGATCTCCCGGGGAACCAGCGGCAAGTTTCGTTCCGGCGGAGCGGGTTCCGGAGTTTTTTCGGCTTCTATCAACTCCCCTAAAACACGGATACACTCATAGCAAACGGACGCCCGCCCCTGCCCGGCAATCACCAGGTTGGAGCGAGTCTGTCCCTTTCCGCAAAAGGAGCACTGCAATGCTCGAGTTCCCCCTTTAGTACTACTCACCCTCAATCCCACCACCCAATCTAATCAATTGCAGCTAATTCTCGTCTGCTTCGTCGGCGTCCGCCTTGTCAACGTCTTCCTTGCTTGCCTCGTCGGCTTCTTCCTTGCTTGCCTCGTCGGCGTCTTCCTTCTTTACTCCCAGAATTTCGTCGACCACGCCGTACTCCACCGCCTGGTCCGCAGTCATGTAGAAGTCTCGGTCCGTGTCCCGTGCTATCCGGTCATAGTCCTGTCCGGTATTTTCGGACAGTATGGTGCGCAGCTTGTCCTGCAGCCGCAGAATCTCTCGAGCGGCGATCTCTATGTCGGAGGCCTGACCCTGGGCGCCTCCCATAGCCTGGTGCATGTGAATCGTCGAGTTGGGCAGGCAGTAGCGCTTGCCCTTGGCGCCGCCGGAGAGCAGAATGGTGGCCATGCTGGCCGTCATTCCCAGGCAAATAGTAGATATTTCGCAGTTGACCAGCCTCATGGTGTCGTAGATGGCCAGGCCAGAGCTGATCACGCCGCCGGGACTGTTGATATAAACGCTGACACCCTTGTCCGGGTCTTCTCGCTCCAAATAGAGCAACTGGGCAATAATGACGTTAGCAATGGGGTCGGAAATTGGCGTTCCCAAAAAGATTATTCGTTCCCGGAGTAACAAAGAATAGATGTCGAAGGCTCGCTCGCCCCGGGGACTGGTCTCGATAACCATGGGGATAATACTTTGGGGAACCGTTAATGATGAATCCGGCAGGAAAAGGTTTCCGGCGGAGGGGTAGCTAAGCATTGGGTTGCGCTCCTTAATCGGTTATCCTGTTCGTCTATTCAAGTAGATTTTTTAAAAGTTAAAAAGTCCCTCCCCTTACCAAGGGGAGGTTAGGAGACCCCCTTTAATTCTCCCCCTCAGCAAGGAGGAGACATTGGGTTTTAAAACACACTCTAGGCAGTCTCTTCCGGGTCGGTGCTATCCAGGGGTTCGACATCAGCAACCGGGACGTTCGGTTCCGGGGCATCCTGGTCTGGAGGCTCCCGGTCCGGTTCCGATGCCGGGGGCTGTTCGGATTCCGGCGTTTCCTGGGATTCTCCCTCTTTCCCTTGGAATATCTGCACCAACCGCTGTATGACCTTGCGATCGGTAAGGGACGACTGGACGTTCTCTTTGGCGCCTTCCGAGGATAGCGCCCGCCGCATCGCTTCTTCCGAATCTCCGGCGGAGGATACCAGGGAGTCTATCTCTTCCTCCACTTCCTCCGGGGAGACTTCTACATTTTCTTCCTCGGCCAGCTTGCGCAATACCAGGTATCTGGTTAATCGATCTTCCGCCATTGGACGCAGCTGTTCTCGGAACTCTTCCGCCGTCTGGCCCAGATAGCCCAAGTAGGTTTCCATCGGTATGCGCTGATTCTGAAGCGACCGTTCCCGATCCTGCTGCATCCTATCAACCTCACGTTGATACAGCATGTCCGAGGCCCGCACCGTGGCGACTTTAACCAACTCCTCAAGGCTTTCCTGCTCCAGCCGGCGATTAGCTTCGGCTTCGGCTTCTTCCTCCAGCCGCTGCCTCAGGTGTTGCCGCAAAGCCTCCAGGTCGTCATAGCCCTCACCCACCCCTTTTGCGAACTCGTCATCCAGGTCGGGCAGGCGCTTCTCCTTGATGGAAAGCACCTGCACGTAAAAGTGACATTCCTTGCCTGCATGCTGCGGTCTGGGGTAATCCTCTGGAATGGGCAGGGTGAACTCCTTCTCCTCATCCTCCGCCATCCCTTCCAGAAAAACGGCGAAGCCTGGGAAGGGCAGCACGTTCTCCGCCTGGGGCACGTAGTCCACGGCCTGGTCGTCGACCACCTGCTCATCATCAATGGTTCCCACAACGTTCAGGTTGAGCAGGTCTCCGAAGTTGACCGGCCGTTCGGCGGGTTCCCAGGGAGCCGACTCCTGGCGCAACTGTTCCAGGACCTCCCCCACCCGCTCGTCGTCTATCTCCGGCACTTCCTTCTGGAGGCGAATGCTGCGGAACTCGCCCAGATCTACCTGGGGTTCCAGAGGCACCACCGCCGTGAAGGACACGGGTTCGATTTCCGTTACCTCAATCTGGGGTTCAATAAAGGCCTGGACGTCTTCCTCTTTCAAGACCTTGTCCAGGGTCTCCGGAATCATGAACTCCAGCGCTTCCTGCACCAGAGCCGTGCGGCCTACGTAGCTCTCGACGATGGACCGGGGTGCCTTGCCCTTGCGAAATCCGGGGATCTGCAATCTGCCCACCGTCCTGCGATAGGAACGGTTGACAAAAGGGTCCTCATCCTCGGAGTCCATGACAATATTAAGGGTGACTTCCGTGGGAGTGACCGATTCCCTGGTGACCTTCACCGGCTATTCTCCCGTAATTTTTTCATCCCGAGATCTGCCACCGGCGATGCCGGGCGGGTAGGCCGTCGGGTTTCTGGGACATCTCAAGTATAGCATAGTCGATAGTTGGATAAAAGATTCGGGGGCTGGTCGGCAGGGTCTTTTAACCGTCGTTGCGAGGGCCGCAGGCCCGAAGCAATCTCTCCTTTCGCTCAAGAGATTGCTTCGCTCCGCTCGCAATGACGGTGAGGACTAGTAATAGATTCGGGGGCTGGTCGGGACCTGGCATTCTCTGCCCGGGTGCGTCCAGTTAACGCCGTTATGGGGTTATGACCTGCCCGTCCAAACTCCAAGAATCCGCCGCCAACTAGGGTCACCATCAGCTTGATTTTGTAGCTGTTATTTTTATTGTTTTCAAACTACGTACAAAATTGAAATTTGCAAAAATGGTGAAAAGTGGGTCGATTGTTATGTTGACAAGGTCTTGACAAGGTTGATAAGTTCTGGCTGTGGAGTGTGGTGAGGGATTACGGGCGGTCAATTCCCCGGTTCTCTCTACACTATTGCCGGTCGGGCCCTGAACCGGGCCCGCGCTGGTCGGACTAGGTCAACCCCCACACCGGTGGGGATGCCGCGAAGATCATCAAACGGTACTTTCCAGGCGGGACTTTTCAGGCAGGGGTCGTGTCCTCCGTTTCGAGGAACTTTTTCCCCCGAACTTACCTGTGGGGTCGACTTGTGCCAAATTTTGGCCCCTATTATTCGGAACCCGGGAAATGGGCAGAGAGTGAGGTTCTCCTCAGGTCGTATGGTAGCTTCCGCAGCGCAAACCATAAAGGAAAATCAGGTCGGGAGGATTCGTCCGGTGGGCATTGCCCGCCGCGTCGGATTCAGCGCCGACGTGTCTGATATTCCTTTATACCAACCGGTGCACCAACCGGTGTTGCTGCGAGAAGTGGTGGAGCAACTGGCGGTGCGGTTGGGTTGGGTGTGTGTAGACGCCACGGCAGGGGAGGGGGGACATTCCTTGGCCCTCCTTCAGGCGTCGGCTCCATCGGGTAGGGTGTTGGGCATCGACCGGGACCCTCGCTCTCTGGCCCGGGCCGAAAGAAGGCTAAGCCAATTCGGCGACAGATTCATACCTGCTCAGGGAAATTACGCCGACCTGGGCCAGCTGGCCCAGGGGGCCAACATTGTCCAGGTGGACGGGGTATTGCTGGACGTGGGACTTTCCTCCTGGCAGCTGGAGGCCGCCGGTGCCGGATTCAGCTTCCAACGGGACGAACCTCTGGACATGCGGTTCGACCCCATTAATACCTGGCCCGACGCTGCGGAATTAGTCAATCAGCTTTCTGAAGATGAGCTGGCGAAACTGCTATTCCAGTATGGCGAAGAGCCCAGGGCCAGAACCATTGCCCGGGCCCTGGTACAGGCGCGGCAAGCGAGTCCCATGCGCACCACCGGCCAGCTGGTCAAGCTGTTGGAAGCCATTCCCGGGCTGGGAAGAGGCCGCCGGACCCACCCGGCAACGCGCACCTTCCAGGCTTTGCGCATCGCGGTAAATGACGAGCTTACGAACCTCGAGGCGGGGATCAAGGCGGCGATCGACCTGCTGAAACCAGCGGGCAGACTGGTGGTCATCAGTTACCACAGTTTGGAGGACCGGCTGGTCAAACAAACCCTGGCCTACCAAGCCGCCAGCTGTGTCTGCCCGGCCGAAATCCCGGTATGCGTGTGTAACCACCAGGCAACTGTTCGAATCATCAATCGCAGGATTATCCGGCCTGCTCCAGAAGAGGTGGCCGCCAATCCCCGCAGCCGAAGCGCCCGCATGAGGGTTGCGGAAAAGCTATAACCAGAAATTCTTAGCGAGCCCTGCCGGGCTTACCTACCCAGATCTAAGGAGGGTAACAACTTGGCCAAAGAACTGTTTTACACCGCCGTCGACATCGGTAGCAACAAGGTTGCCTCCGTGGTCGCCCGGGTGGGCACCGAAGGGGAACTCAAGGTATTGGGCACCGGGCTCGCCCCCTCTCAGGGTGTTCAAAAAGGGCGCATCGAAAGCATCGAAGAGGCCAGCGACGCGGTCAGGTCTTCCTTAGAAGAAGCTCAACGCTACATAGCGCGGGGGTTGATCGCCGGAGTGTACGCCGTGGTTAGCGGGACTCATACATCCTGCATCAACACCAAAGACGTCATTAAAGACGTGGGGGACCTGGGCAGCATAACTGCCCAGCAAATACACCGGTTGATCCAGTCCTCCTACCCAAGTGTGGACGACACCAAGGAGGTTTTGCACATAATCCCCATTGGCTACGAGGTAGACGGACTGCCCGGCGTTCGCAATCCCACCGGCCTGCACGCCAACGAAGTGCAGGTGGAGTCCCACGTGGTGATGGGCGACGCCATCACGCTGAAGAATACAGTCAAAGCGGTGGAGGCCAGCAAAGTCGCAGTCAAAAGCTTGGTGCTGCATTCCCTGGCATCGGCCGAGGCAACCCTAACCGCCGACGAACGGGAGTTGGGCGCAGTGTTGGTGGACATAGGCAGCGGAACGTCTGACCTCGCCATATTTCGCTACGGTAATCCCTGGTATTCGGCGGTTATCCCAGTGGGCGGCAGCCAGCTGACTAGAGATCTGGCCGTGGCTGCCCGGATACCCTACCACCTGGCCGAAGAGATTAAGGTGAAATGGGGCCACGTGTTGCCGGACCTGGTGCGGGCCGATGAAGAGGTGGTTGTCCCCGGATACCAGGGACAGCCGCGAAGGGTGGTGCTGCGCCGCGCCCTCTGCGAGCCTCTGCATCTACGGATGCTGGAGGTGATCAAGCTAATCATGCTGCGAGTCACCCAGGCCGGCCTGAGGCAGCTGCCCACCGGCGGGCTGATTTTAACCGGCGGAGCTGCGGAAATCGCCGGTCTGAAGGAACTGGTGGAAAAGACCCTGGGTGGACCGGTGCGGATAGCTTACCCCAGCGGAATCGCCGGATTGCCCTCGCAACTGCGTAAGCCCGCCTTTTCCGCGGCGGTTGGGGCACTTCTCTGGGGAATCAAGCACCAAGGGGAGAGCCGCCGCTATCAGACGGCCTCGCGAACACTGTGGGGATACAAATCTTTGGTCAAGCGGTTTGCCCGGGCCAAGGAGGGCGCTTCCCAGTAACGCTGATACGCCAAGGTAACTTCCTTC
>SMUY01412623.1_pt1 | contig 10399 bp, 8 predicted proteins | sample 2456441 | NCBI WGS metagenome assembly SMUY01 (sample SAMN11095931, study PRJNA526329) | marine sediment metagenome | biome: Marine sediment; feature: Surficial sediment; material: Deep marine sediment; isolation source: Hadal surficial sediment | place: Pacific Ocean | collected 2014-11 | depth 0-1...
GTGTAGTACATAATCTCTATAAACCCGTAGCAGGAAAATTCAAAGATTATATTGCGATTCCCAAGACCAATGGTTACCAATCCTTACATACTGTACTGTTTGGTCCCTTCGGTGTTCATATCGAGGTACAGATTCGTACCAGGGAAATGAATGACGTTGCCGAAGCTGGCATTGCTGCGCATTGGATGTATAAATCCGGGAAGAAGAGCGGAGACGGAAGTGGGGCGCATCGTAAGGCACGAGAATGGTTACAACGGATAATGGAAATGCAAAAAACAGCCGGTAATCCTCAGGAATTTCTCGAAAATGTTAAGATCGATCTTTTCCCTGACGCTGTCTATTTATTTACACCCAAAGGCAAGATTATCGAATTGCCAAAAGGGGCCACGGCTGTAGATTTTGCCTACGCCATCCACACTGATGTGGGAGATACCTGCACTGGTGCCAGGATAAACCGGAGATTGGCTCCCCTGGGGACAAGGCTCTATAGCGGACAATCCGTTGAAATTATCACCTCGCCCGAGGCCAGACCAAATCCAGGATGGCTAAAATTTGTTGCGACTGCCAGGGCCAGGGCCAGTATTCGACATTATCTGAAAAACCTGAAAGAAGATGAAGCCATCGCGCTGGGTTTACGTCTACTCAACAGAGAACTGGATTTATTTGGCTATCGCTATGATCAAATACAACAAACAAAACTCAAAGAAGTTCTGAAGGAATATCGTCTAGACGATGACCAAGCCTTATTAGCTGAGGTTGGCTTGGGCAATCGCATTGCCCCCTTGATTGCCAGACGGCTGATTGAAACAGACAGCATATCAACGAAGCTCACAAACAAAGATACCATTTCCCAGCCTTTCGTCATCAAAGGCACGGAGGGAATGGTGGTGCAATTCCCAAAATGTTGCTATCCCATCCCGGGCGACCCCATCGTCGGCTTTAGCTCTGCTGGACGCGGCATCGTCATCCATTATCGATCCTGTAAAAATATTGCTGAATATCGTAACCAGCCTGAAAAATGGATTGATGTTGAATGGGAAGAAAATATCGATCGTGATTTTGTAACAACAGTTCGCATGCATGCTACAAATCAGCGAGGTGTGCTTGCCACAGTTGCCGCTGCAATCTCTGAACAGGAAGCCAATATTCTTAATGTTGATATTGAAGACAAGGATGACCGCGACACACTATTGGTGTTTGAGATTGAGGTTAGAAACAGACAACATCTGGCCCAGATCATAAAACGCATCAGACGTATCAGGCATATTTCACATATCAGTAGATAACACTATTCTACCTTATATTTTTTGCTCACAACATAGCTTAAAATGGACGGACAATGAGAATAGAGGGGCCCTAAAGTTAATGTTTGGAGAAACATCATCATGACAAGAAGTATCATTTCTACGGATAAAGCACCCCAGGCAATAGGCACGTACTCTCAAGCGGTAAAGATTGACAATACAGTTTACCTTTCAGGACAAATTCCGCTCGTGCCAGAGACAATGGAGCTTGTTGAAGGTGATATGCGCACCCAGATTACCCAGGTGTTCAATAATCTCACAGCAGTTGCCAAAGCCTCGGGCGGTTCATTGGCGGATGTTGTCAAACTGAATATCTATCTAACTGATCTCGATCATTTCCCCGTGGTCAATGAAGTCATGTCTGAGTTCTTCAGTCAACCGTACCCGGCAAGGGCAGCGGTCGGTGTGTCTGAATTACCCAGGGCCTCTCAGGTTGAGATGGATGCCGTCTTAGTCCTGCCTGATTAGTATTGTCTGAATAATTATCAGAACCTGTTTTGGTTACCAAAGTTTCTTCTTCGCTTACCGCTTCTGTCCTGAATTTGTCTGGGGTAGGCCCTAAGGTAGAGGAGAAGTTAAATCGTATTGGTATTTACACGGTTCAGGATTTACTCTTTCATCTGCCTTTACGCTATCAGGATAAAACTCGTATTTCCCTTATTGGGACGCTCCAGCCTGGGCAAGAAGCCTTAATAGAAGGCACCGTAGAAACCACTCAGATCAAATATGGGCGCAGACGATCCCTGCTTTGCATGTTAAGTGATGAGAGTGACACACTGATGTTGAGGTTTTTCCACTTTTCCAGGGCCCAACAACAACGACTTAACAAGGGCAACTTACTTCGGTGTTATGGGCAGATCAGGAGAGGTGCCAAAACATTAGAAATGATACATCCGGAATATAGACATATTGATCCTGATAATTCACCAGCGATTGACAAACAACTCACGGCAATCTATCCGCTCACTGACGGTTTACAGCAAAGAACGATGCAAAAATTATCTTCGCAAGCACTAGACATATTAAGCAATCTTGAAGATAAACTCGTCGAGTTATTACCCGATGAAATTCTTGCTACCTTTGACCTCCCGGATCTGATTTCCGCTTTAAGCTATGTCCATCGACCACCTCCAGAGGCAAAGCTGCAATTACTAAGGGATGGGAAACATCCCACTCAACAGAGACTCGCCTTTGAAGAGTTACTCAGTCAACACTTGGGTTTGCAACGAGTTCGCCAAAAAACTCTGGCTTTGCGAGCGACGCCTCTGGTAGATCAGGGGCAGTTACGCGAAAAATTTATTAAGATACTGGACTTCAAGCTGACACAATCTCAGGAGAAAGTTCTGAGAGAAATAGCGCAGGATTTGGAAAAACACACACCCATGTTACGGCTATTACAGGGGGATGTCGGCTCAGGCAAAACAGTCGTATCAGCATTCGCGGCATTACATGCTCTGGAATCGAGCAATCAGGTGGCACTGATGGTCCCGACAGAACTTCTGGCTGAACAACATTTCCAGACTTTTTCACAATGGTTTGAAAAAATAGATATTGAGGTATTGTTAATCACGGGAAAAGCTACCAAATCAGAGCGTGATACATATCGCAAGGTGCTTGGCAATAAACAACGCGTTATTGCCATTGGTACGCATGCCTTATTCCAGAAAGACATTACTTTCTCGAATCTGGGACTGATTATTATTGATGAACAACATCGATTTGGCGTCCATCAAAGATTATCGTTACTGGACAAAGGTATTGTTAAAGATTCCATCCCACATCAATTAATCATGACAGCGACACCGATACCAAGAACTTTGGCAATGACAGTCTACGCAGATCTGGATTTATCAATCATAGATTCTCCTCCACCAAACCGACAAACCATTAATACTGTTGTCCTCTCAAATGATCGCCGTGATGAAATCATTGCCAGAATAAAAGCGGCCTGCCACTGTGATCGACAAGTCTACTGGGTGTGTACATTAATAGAGGAGTCAGAAGTATTACAGTGCCAGACGGCAACCGAGACCTTCCAGCAACTGACAGAAAAACTTCACGATATTAATATTGGTCTGATTCATGGCAGAATGAAAAACAGGGAAAAGGAAGCCATTATGGCTTCTTTCAAAGATAATAAAACGCAATTACTGGTAGCGACAACCGTTATAGAGGTCGGAGTTGATGTCCCTAATGCAAGTCTTATGATAATTGAAAATTCTGAACGCCTGGGCTTATTCCAACTACACCAATTGCGTGGTCGCGTAGGCCGTGGCAACATAAAAAGCGATTGTGTTTTAATGTACCAGGCGCCCCTGGGCGAGTTAGCACGATCCAGACTGGAAACCATGCGAGAAACCAATGATGGTTTTGAAATTGCCGAAAAGGATTTAGCACTCAGAGGCCCCGGCGAGCTCACTGGTACCCGGCAAACCGGATTACCCGATTTACGTATTGCTGATATCCTTAGAGATGCTAATCTACTTGCAGATGTTCAACGGGCAGCAAAACTATTACAGCAAAAATATCCCCAACATATTGATCCATTGCTCAAGCGTTGGATAGGCAAGGAACTTGAATATAGTAATGTGTAATTTAGCAGGCACAAACTCGTGGGTATAAAATGGAAGGATCCAGGCCTCGCTAACAATACCCCGATCTCAGGAGATCTTCGAGCGTGTTTGCTAGAATCTGGTTCACTCATTAAACGACTGGAAAAATTTTCACCAAAGAAAATTTCATTAACACTTGAAGCACAATTATGGAAAAGACCACATCCAGATGAGTCAAAATTGCTGGATTTACGTAGCGGTGGATATGGTTTATTGCGTGAAATATTCCTGACATGTGATGCTCATCCCTGGGTTTATGCGCGCACTATCATTCCCCCACGAACACTGCTTGGATCTAGAAGGTTGGCGCACTGGGGAAATAAGCCGCTGGGTTATTTCCTGTTCTCAAACAAACTGACATATCGTGGCAAAATAGAAATCGCCGGGATGAAGACCTCATCTATTCCCTATGAGCCAATATATAATCTTGCCCTTGAAGAAGATAGTTTACTATGGGGAAGGCGCTCATTTTTTTATATTAAAAATAAACCGTTACTACTGATAGAAATTTTACTGCCAGAAGCAATTAAATGCATCAATTCGTTGAAAAAATAATCATCCTTGCGGAAGTAATTGGTGCCCATATTCTCAAACTACTTCATCAAGTAAATAGAATTTTAGTAACATTTTCAAAAAAAGTTACTATCAATATCTCAAAAATATCTCTTCGAATAAATGTTATTTCAGTCACCTTTGCAAAATGGCTATTAATCAGATTAAAACAATTCTGTACAAATAGTAGCGACTTCATCAAATCAAACTGGCCATTCATAAAAAACAGATTCGTTCAGTATTATTTCCTGATGCGGCTTGATAAGCCCGTAGGCATTCTGCTGTTGCTATGGCCTACTTTATGGGCATTGTGGATAGCTGCCGAAGGTTCTCCTGATTTAGATATACTATTAATTTTTATTTTTGGTGTCATTGTCATGCGTTCAACAGGTTGCGTGATTAATGACCTTGCAGATCGCAATCTTGATCGTCATGTACAGAGGACACAGCACAGACCAATTACGTCAGGAAAAGTAACCCCGATTGAGGCAATGGGACTCATTACTGTATTACTAATGTGTGCCCTTACTCTTGTTTTAAATCTGAATGCCCTTACATTCAAGTTATCCCTGGTTGCCGTACCTCTCGCCATTATTTATCCATTTATGAAAAGGGTCACCTATCTACCACAAGTGTTTTTAGGTTTGGCGTTTGCCTGGGCCATTCCCATGGCATTTGCTGCACAGACAAATTCTGTCCCGGAGATTGCGTGGTTACTTTTTATCACAACAGTACTTTGGGCAGTTGTTTACGACACCATGTATGCCATGGTTGATAGAGAGGACGATATCAAAATAGGCGTTAAAACTACTGCGATATTATTCGATGATGCTGATCGAACAATCATTGCTTTAGTTCAAATAATGATCCTCTTATCTCAGATACTGGCTGGCGTTAAGCTGGAACTCGGAAAATATTACTATGCCGGTATTGCGATTGCGTCCCTACTTTCGATCTATCAACAATATCTAATCAAGGATAGAATACCTGAAAATTGTTTTCGAGCTTTCCTGAATAACCAATGGTATGGCATGGTTATTTTTGCAGGCCTGTATTTACACTATATGATTGGGTAATTCATGCTTTTAAAATCTTTATCACTGATTCTTGTAATACTCCTGCCGTTCTACGTCAGCGCTGAAACCATTGAGGAAAATCCAGAGGTACAAGATTATTGTAAAAGGATATCTGACAAACTTGCCAGTCTAAGTCACAAGAGATGCCTTTCACATAAATTTGAAATAGCTGATGGTCGTTCTGTAAAAGGAGCCCCCATCCTGGTAAAAATGTTTGATTCTGATAATGACAATACTACCCATAAACGAATCCTTCTCATCGGAGGAATTCATGGGGATGAATATTCCTCTGTCAGTGTTGTATTCAAATGGATTGCGCTACTGGACCAGTACTATACAGGCTCTTATCACTGGCAAATTATTCCTCTTTTAAATCCAGATGGGCTGTTACGAAAATCTTCCAAACGCGTCAATGCAAACGGTGTTGACCTGGATAGAAATTTTCCATCAGGCACCGACCATGGTGAGGCCAATCAATATTGGGAAGAGAACACACACTGGAACCCTGAATATTTTCCTGGCAAAATGCCCTTGAGTGAACCTGAAACACATTGGTTGGCTGAAGAAATAGAACGTTACCAACCTGATGCAATCGTCGCTGTTCATGCACCGAATAGTACTCAGGTATATAAATTGCCAAAGGATAATCAGCCAGAACTAGGTGGCCAGTATCAAAATATAATTGCCACCTACCCAGGTTCATTTAACCAATACGTTGGTTCCGAAATCAATATTCCAATAATAACGATAGAACTTCCTTACGCTGATGTTATGCCAGCAAAATCAGAGATTAATGAAATATGGAGAAATTTAGTAAAGAGGTTGAACGAAAATCTTTGAATCATCTTAAATACACAGTGCAGTGAATGACTAGTCCTTCGGCTTCATGCCTTGAATCTGGTTGCTTCTCATCTTGCTGAAACCTGCATTTCCAGGTAGTTTGGGTATAAGTCGGCAAGATATACATAAAATATCACACTGTGTTACTTTCTAACTGGCGAATAATTTTTCACATTTCACCGGAACAGAATTAAACCGTGATGGATAGCCATTAAAAAAATCGGATAGAGTATTTTCCTGTTTGTCCAGTTTAGCATCAACCCAGATAATTGATTGAGTTTTATGATAGGGCACCATAAAAGGCAGATAACCAATATTTTTTAATTCATTCAACCTCCGATTTGCCGCAGCCTGATTGGAGAATAAACCCAGAGAAATTGCATTCTGTAAATTCCCTTTATCAATGAGCTTGTAATCATGAATACCCTTGCCTCTTAATTCTTCAATTTCTGCTATCGCTTCATCTTTTGATTCACTTGGGGATAGGTATATCCAGAATAATTGATCTTTCCTATCACTTTCAGCTCTTTGTTTTGTCTGTATTTTGTTTTCCTTTAGCCAGTTGCTTAGCTCGCTTGCCTGATGTGACTCAGCAAATGGCCCAAAAGAAACACATAACATACTTTCTTCTTCAGGTTCCTGAGCGTGGTTTATAGTAAATTTAGGAAGACTGCTTACCAACTCCTTAATAAGCTTCTTTTCGATCATCACATCACCCTGATTCATCATCGAAACAATATTCTGTATCGGCAAATCCTTTTCATCAGGGGATTCAACTTCTCCTTCCACCGCCCCCTCCCCCTTAATTTCATTTTCATTTTCATCTTCGGAAAATGACAATATTGCTGGTGTAGAACCTGGTAAATTCTCCAGTTCCTCCAGTAAAACTAGCTTCTGTACATCGGCAGGAACAATAAATGGCCTGACCGAGTTACTTACTTCAATACGTGTCTGCCTATCAAGTTCCCACCCAAAATAGCAAACGTTAAGCAATAAAAATATGATAAACAGCCACTTCATTGTTGAAGCCCCGAAAATACAGCTAATCCGTGTAATACCAGATCTGGTTCGCGTTCGAATTCTGCTGTAAGTTGTTTAAGAACAAGCTTTGCATTACCTCCAGTAATGATGCAACGTAATTGTCCACCATGATCATCCTTCATTGAAGTCACCACATGATTGATTGCAGCGAACATTGCCACGTAACAACCACTATTGACACCCTGTTCTGTGGTATTTGAAAAGGTTAATGACGGGATTAGTTTTCTAACTGTATTGATATTCGAGGTGTTGTTAAGCAAAGCTTCCTGCATCATTGTAACTCCGGGGAAAATAAATCCTCCCAGATGTTGACCAGATTCCGATATGCCGTCTATCGTCGTTGCTGTACCACAATCTACAACACATATCGCTTCTTCATGTCTGCGATACCTTAGCCAGGCAGCAATAATTACCATCCAGCGATCAACCCCTAACTTACTATAGTCAGAATACGCGTTATGCACACCATGACTAAACGCTTCCGTTTTCACATATTCCGCTTCAATTTTCCACTCCTTCTTAATCCATACATCCAGGTTATCAGCAATATGCTGGCCGGACACATTCGAGACCAATACTTTATCCGGGCAATCAAGATTGCTCCAGTATTCGTAAAATAATGCCTGCATATCAGACTTATCATGATGCATTGCCCCAGACGAATAGAAAACATTTTCTGTATGATCATGAAATAACCACTTGATCCGACTATTACCAATATCAAGCAGTAGATTCACGATTCCACCCTTAAACTGATCTCACCGGCAGTATATTTTTGAATGCGATTGTCGACGGACATAAGTAAAGCACCATTATTATCAATACCCACGACTAAACCATGGATGTTTTTGCCTTGTAATTTTAATCTTGCTTTTTTACCGCGCATACAATCATATTGTTGCCACTCATTAATAATATCTTCAATATTGATATTCGCGTAGGTTTCAAGAAGCAACATCATTTCAGAGATCAGTTCTGCGGCAATATAATTACGTGATGCTGTTGAATCTTTGATACTTACGAGGTCTATCCAGGGTTGTTTTATATTACCTTTAAAATCAACCGGGAAGTCATAATTCAATCCCAAACCTATGACCACATCGCATGGCCCAGCTGTCTCTCCTCTGATCTCAATGAGTAAACCACCCAATTTTTTGCCCTGAAAAAATATGTCATTTGGCCATTTTAGCCCAATACCATCAAACCCCATTGTTGTAAGTACTCTGATGACTGCAGAGCCAGCTGCCAGTGAGAGGCATGTTAATGATTCAACGGGCTGTTCAAAATGCCAGGCTATCGACAAACTGATCCCTGAACCAGGCGGTGAGATCCACGGGTTCCCTCGTCTACCCCGACCTTGTGTCTGATATTCAGCCAAAATAACACATGCATGTTTATCTGAAATTTCCGGACTTTCTAACAGGTATTTATTGGTCGAATCGATTTCTTCAAATATTTCAAGCTCGTTTAGAATTTTAAATGCAGGTGAACGTATTCTGGAGAGCAATGATTGTTTATCCAGAAACTCTATCGATCTTGACAAGCGATAACCTTTACCTTTCACCGCAACGATTGTCAGCCCATAATGACTCAGTGAATTGATGATCTTCCAGATTGCAGCACGCGATACACCTAATGCATGACCAAGCTTTTCACCTGAATAAAATTTGCCATCGGCGATTAACCTCAACAGCCTAACTCGATTGTTCATTGGCTTGTGCCAAAATTAGAATGGTGAAAAGAATTAAACGAGTTTCGGTACTACATATAAATTGAGAACTGTCTCTGATAATTTAGCCACATTTAGCAGGAAGAAGAACACCAATAACCTCTAATCATAAATTACTGACCATACATTACTGATCTGGTCGAATCGTGGCATCATCTTCATCATACCCGTCCACAACATCATCTCCATGATCGTCATCTAACATGATAGTTTCATCACTGCCATCAGGATCTTCTGCGACGGGCATATTCTCCCTCATGATAGTGTCTTCTTCATCTTCATCAACCTCATCAGCAGTACCTGTACCTGTGATATCAAAATCGAAATCTGGTTCTTCGGGAAGATCATCATGATTTGTTTCCGGGGTAACTGCTGACCCCGGTATCTGTGTCGCTGCCTCAGAACTTGAAGTTCCCTGGTTTGCTATTACTGTGCTTGATATCACCGTCATCCCTGAATCGGCCATTTCCGGCATGACAAATTCAAACTCCACCTTGTGCAATCGAACCATATCACCATGCTTTAAACGAACCTCTGATGTCACTGCTTTGTCATTTACAAAAGTCCCATTGATGCTTCCCTGGTCAATTATCCAGTAGGAAAAGTCCTTGTATTCAATCAGTGCATGACGCCGACCGATGGTTGTCTCTGGAATAACAAAATAATTCAGATATTCGGTATCCTTGCCGGCAACGCGTCCCAGCATTGTAGGTTGACTCCCTAATGCATAGGCTGCCTGCCCGGTAACCCCGTGGATGTCATTTAAATATGCTTCCTGAGCAGTTTCTTCATCACGTGATTTGGACTTAATGTTTCTCAATAACAGAAGCACCAGGGCAATTACTGCCAAGATTAGCACTGCCAAGGCGACTAGAGTTAATATGGAGCGCTTACGCTCGTCCTCATCTTCAATCTGTGATTGACCGACAGGCACTTCTATAATGATGGGTGCAGGTGTTGGCTCGATAACCCTTTCAATAATTTTTTCTACAATCCTGACTTCCTCGATAATTTCAGGCTCGTCTGGCTTGTTTATCAAGATATGTAATTTGCTGAACACATTTTGCAGATCATCTGCCATCAGTGCGCGGTAATATTCACCATCCGTTTTTTGGGCCAGGGACTGAATAAGTTCGAAATCTGCATTTTCGGTAAAGGCTATCCCAAAAATCTTAATGCCCGCATCTGCTGCATCTGCTGCCAAATCTTCTTTCAACCATTTTGTCTTTTCCAGATCCCGATCTA
>SMUY01211797.1_pt1 | contig 10396 bp, 11 predicted proteins | sample 2456441 | NCBI WGS metagenome assembly SMUY01 (sample SAMN11095931, study PRJNA526329) | marine sediment metagenome | biome: Marine sediment; feature: Surficial sediment; material: Deep marine sediment; isolation source: Hadal surficial sediment | place: Pacific Ocean | collected 2014-11 | depth...
ACGACCTGGAGCGAGGGGTAGGTCTCGAGCACGCCGGAATAGACGATCTCCATCAGGATCCGGGCCATGCCGAGCTGAAAGCCGGTGATGTAGACGGCGTGGGCCTGGCGCCCCTGCAATGGCGCCATGGACTCGAAATCCGGCTTCTTGCCGCCGATGGTGTGGAAGTGCAACGGCAGGCCGGACTCGGCGACCGCCTGCCACAGCGGGTCCCAATCGGGATCGAACAGGGGCTTCATGTCCGAGCTGTTGGCGACCTCCAGGCCGCGCAAGGCGCCGCGCGCAACGACACGCTCGATCTCGGCGGTGGCGGCGGCGACGTCGTGGTTGGGGATCGACGCCAGGCCGGCGAAGCGCGCCGGGTAGGTGTCGCAGAAATCGGCCAGCCAGTCGTTGTAGATGCGCATCATCTCGGTCGCCGCGGCGCCGTCGTTCAGGCGCTCGCCGGCGCCGAGGATGCCGAACAGCACCTCGGCCTGGATGCCGTCCCGGTCCTGGTCCTTGATCCGGAGGTCCGGATCGGTCAAGCGCCGGATGCCCTTCTTGCCGTCCTCGTAAAGGCCCTCGGCGGCCATCCGGTCCGAGCGATGGATTTGGCCGGGGATGTATTCCCGCCCGCCCGAGCCCATGCCGTTCTGGAGCCCGAAGGAGGCGCCGTTCCCGCTCACCCACGCCGGGCCCTTGTCGCCGTCGGTGACATAGGGCATGCGGCCCTTCAACGCCTGGGACGCATTGGCGGTGAACAAATCCGGCGGCAGCCACGGCAGGTCGATGTGGCAGTCGGCGGAAATCACGCGGTATTCCATAGTTTCATCCTCGGTCCGGGCAAGAGACTCAAAGCGGCACTGTCGGTAAAAAACCCAAGTTAGCGTTAGATCGTATTTCGATTCAGCCGCCAAGAAAATGGCAAACCCGCGGCGCCCCGCGCCACGGCCCTTGTATCCGTGAAACCGAGGCGGCTACTCTCGCCCACCCGCGCGCCGCCGCGCCCGCGGCGCAACCCCAGAAAAGGTTTCCAATGACCCCCAACATCGCGTTTATCGGGCTCGGCATCATGGGCCACCGGATGCTGACCAACATGAGCGCCCACGGCGGCTTCGCCCTGGTCGGTGGCTGGGACCCGAGCCCGGCGGCGCGGGCGCGCACCGAGGCCGCCTTCCCCGAGTTGCCCCTGGTCGAGACCGCGGCCGAGGTGATCGCCGATCCGCGCGCCCAGGTGATCTACATCGCCTGCCCGCCCGGCGCACACGCCGAGCACGCACGGGCCGCGATTGCGGCCGGCAAGACCGTGTTCTGCGAGAAGCCGCTCGGCGTCGACCTGGCCGAGAGCCGGGCACTGGTGCGGGCGGTCGAGGAGTCGAACACCCCGAACGCGATCAACTTCCCCTTCGCCGACGGCCAGGCCGCCAACGCGATCGACGCGGCGCTTCAAGACGGCGCGCTCGGCGCCATCGCCGGCGCCGAGCTGCGCCTGCACTTTTCGCGCTGGCCGCGCGCCTGGCAGGAGAATGCGGCCTGGCTGGCCGAGCGCGCCGAGGGCGGCTACGTGCGCGAGGTCTTCTCCCACTTCGTCTACCTGGTCCAGCGCCTGTTCGGCCCGGCCCAGCTGATCGACGCCTCGGTGCGCTATCCGGCCGACCCAAAGCTCTGCGAGACCCACTTCCTGGCGCGCCTGGACTGCGGTGGGGTGCCGATTTCGGTGGCCGGCGGCGCCGGCGGGGCCGGCCCCGACCAGATCGAGTTTACGGTCTGGGGCGCCGAGCGTTCCTACCGCCTGTGGGACTGGAACCGGCTTCAGTCGAGCGCCGGCGGGCCGTGGCGGGACGAGCTGACGGATATCGACAACCCGCGCCAGGACGGCTACTCGCGCATGCTCGACAACTTCCGTGCCTTCCTCGCCGGGGACGCGCACAACATGCCCAGTTTCCGCGACGCGCTTGCGGTCCAGGTCATCGTCGAGGAGATCCTGACCCGCGGCTGAGCCTGCCGCCCGCCCAATGGCCCGGCGGCTCGCCCGCGTGATCTCTATGGGTCGTTATCGAGGACCTTTGGTAGGACCCCCGCGCGTTGCGGGGGCAGGTTGGGAGGGCGTTCGCCCGGCCGTCCCGATAAGGGGGATGGGCGCGGCGCCGGCGGGGATCTCTTGCGCGCGGGCGAGACCGGCGATGGCGCCTACGTCGTCGACGCGGCCACGGTGACCGTGACCATGCGGGTGCGCGGCAGCCAGGTCGAGGTCGCCGAGCGCGAAGCCGTCACTCAGGGGCCAGCTTCACGACGTTTCGGTCGGGACCGGCTATCCGGCGCAGCACGACAGTTTGGACACATCCATATCGAAGGTCTGCGCGGCGAGCTTCAAACCTTCGACCGTGGTGAGATACGGGAAGATCATCTCCCCCAACTCCGTGAAGGTCAGGCCCTGCTTGATGGCGAGGACCGCCGTCTGAATGCTGTCGGCGCCCTCCGGGGCCAGAATATGAGCGCCGATCAGCTTGCCGGTCGCGCGCTCGGCGACCAGCTTGATCAGCCCGCGCGTATCTCGGGCGGCGAGTGCGCGCGGCACGTTGTCGAGCGACAGGGTCGAGGTCCTGACCTCGATGCCTTGCGCCTTGGCCGCCGCCTCGGTGAGGCCGACGCTCGCCACTTGCGGGTCGGTAAAGACGACCGCCGGCATCGCCAGATGGTCGTAACGCCGCGCGTCGCCATTGAGGGCGTTGAGGGCCGCGATCTTCGCGCCGTAGGCGGCCATGTAGACGAAGAGGTCGCGTCCGGTGACGTCGCCGGCAGCGTAGACGCCGGCCTTGGTCGTACGCATCCGGTCATCGACCTCGATCCCGCCGTTTGGCAATAGCGCCACGCCGGCCGCTTCCAAGCCCAATCCGTCGATGATTGCCTTGCGACCGGCGCTCAACAGCACCCGCTGGGCTTCAAGGGTTTCGGTCGTGCCGTCGATGGCCACGGACAGGGCAATGCCGGCATCGCTCGCGCCGATGTTTTCATATCCGTCGACGTGCTGAACGGTAATACCCTCCGCTTCGAAATAGGCGGCTAGGGCCTGGCCGATTTCCGGCTCCGCTTCCGGCAAGAACCGGCTCCGGAACACGATCGTGACCTCGACGCCGACACGGGCAAACATCTGTGCCAGCTCACAACCGATGTATCCCGCGCCGATCACGATGAGCGAATCCGGCAAGGCTTCAAGCTCGAACGCCGAGGTAGAGGTCAGGTAGGGCACATCCGCAATGCCGGGGATCGGGGGCACGAACGCACGCGAGCCGGTCGCGATGATGACCTTGTCGGCGTCGATGTGCTCGCCGTCCATCGTGACGCCAACATTTTTTTCGAGCCGCGCCTTGCCTTCCAGATAGGCGACCCCGTTATAGGCCGGCAGCAGATCGATGTATTTCGCCTGACGGAGCGAGGCGACCAGCGCATCCTTCTGCGCCCGCAGCGCGTTCCAGTCGTTGACGCGGGCCTGGGCCGAAATCCCGGCGAAACGAGAGGCGGCATTGGCGTGGTGAACCGCCTCGGCCGCACGGATCAGTGTCTTGGACGGCACGCACCCCACATTCACGCAAGTGCCGCCGATGGTGCCATGGCCGATCAAGGCCACTTGCGCGCCCGCTTCGGCGGCCGTGATCGCGGCCGAAAACCCCGCCGATCCCGCGCCGATGACGGCGAGATCATAGTGGCCATTCTGTTTGGGCGGTGCGCAGCTTGTATCGCTCATGAGATCGTTTCCTATGTATCAACCAGCCTTCTGCGGGGCCGCCGCGCGCAGGTAGTAGGCATAGGCGGACACGGCGAGGGCGGCCGCGATGGAGATGCGCAGCGCGTATCTGAACTCGAGCCAGAAGAGCAGCGCGGACAGCGCAACAGTGGTTGCAACGATCACGACGGTTGGCGACGAACCTTTGCGGCCGGAGCGCAGATAGAGCGCGTAGGCAACCAACCCCATCGATGCGAACAACATTGGGAACAAGCCGTAGTCGAGCCAGCCGATGAAGGCCGACAGCCCGGCGAAACCGACGAGTAGGACCAGGGCGGGCGTGAAACAACAGATCGCGGCGATGGCTGCGCCGACGGAGCCGGTGCCAAGCAGTTTTTTGTCTTTGGTCATAGCGTTTCGGTTTCCATCAAGGGTCCTCGGAGGCGGCCGCCAAGAGCGGCATGAATATGGCCCTCCCCATCTGCAACCCTTCGTCCAGCGAAAGGCGGAAGCCGTTTGCGCTGGGTTTCTGACCGTCACGCCACGATTCCAGGTGCCCGTCCGAGCAAAAGAACGCCATGACCGTGCACAGGGAGTCGGCCGCGCACCTGTCGGCATACTGAATGCCGGTCCAAACGACCGCGCTCCTTGGCGAGTGGTCGGCCAGGGCCGCGCCCTGGTCGCGTGTCTCGATGTGGATCGGGGCGCCGCAGGACCGGCACGCCGACTCGATAACAATATCCGTGCCGAGCATCGCCCCCGTGCCGAGGGCATCGATCGCGCACATGGCGTGTAGGGCAGTTTCGCCCAACTTCATTCGGTGCTCGGTGGCCCGGTCTATGAACGGGTATGCGCCGGTCAATGTCGTGCCATCGCGATCGAGAACCACCATGTCCCGCGCCTTGAGCTTCGCGACCAGGCCGCGCACTCGGTCCGGCGAAAAGCCCGTCATCAGGGCGAGGTCGTCGATCGAAGGTGCATGGCCGATCCGTGGGTAGGCTTCGAGAATGGCGCGCCGCATCCGATCCTGGGCCTCGTCGAGTCCCGCCCAACGATCCTCCCAATCGCAGGTCTCGAAAGTCGCCCGGAGCGCGTCGCGCACGGTCCCGGACGTGACGGCCGACCAGTCTGGCGTGGTCACGCCGGGGCGGATGGCAATCTCGGGTCGCCCGGCCGGCGCGTTGGTTTCTGCTGTCTCGGATGTCATGGTTACCGACATCTCGATTGACTCGGATCGCCGCTAATTCGTGGGCAAGGGTTCGGAGGGGAAGCCCACGTCCGCAGTCGCTTGGGTCAACGCGGATACGCCGGTCTTGTCGTCGTCGAACCGCACGACGGCCACTTGGTCGTCGTACGACACCTTCACGACCAACACCCCCGGAACCTCGGCCAAGGTTCGTTTAATGATGTAGGAGCAGGAGGGGCACCACATATCGACGCTCAAGATCACCGTCTGCTCCGCCGAATAAGCGGGCAAACCACCGCCGAGTAGAACGGGTAAAAACGCGAGAATGGGAAACACTCGTGATAGCGACGGTTTCATTTCTTGTCCTTATTTTGAATGTGAGGATCTGTGGAGTCGACCGCCAGCAGGGATCCGGCTCGCGCCCAATTCGGCTTGCGCGGCGTGAGTTCCGGCAACGGGAAACCGTTCGCGACCGTGCGGCGCCCGTATCCTTCTTCGGGCAAAGTGGCGGGTGACGAGGACCCCGGCCGCGGCCGCGATCATCAGCGCGATCGTGCCAAGCGGCCCAAAATCTCCAAGCCAGCCAAACGCTCCCGCGAACAGAGAGCCGATCGCCGCGGGCCCGAGAATACAGACCGCGCAGATCGGCGCGATCGCCGCGGCGGTTACGATTCCGGTTACCAATTTTGCACCCATTGCTGCCTCCATTCCGCAAATAGATGGCCCTACCGGCTCTTGACCTCCGAGGGGTATCCCATCTCAAACGTCGCGTCGGTCAGGGCGACCACGTTGGTCCGGGCGCCATCGAATGTCACGTTGGCCGTCTTGTTTCTGAACGAGACCGAGACGTCTTTCACGCCCGGCACGGCGGCGAGGCTCTGTTTCACGATGTACGGACAGGACGCGCAGTACATATTGTCGATGGTGAGCGTCACCGTACGCTCGATGGCCGCCGCCTGCTGCACGGGGCCGCTTGCGCCCGCCGATTGCGGGGCGGCCACGGGGGCGACGTTGAAATCGCCGGCCACGAAGACGCCACCTGCGACCAAAGCCGGTGCGATAACAGCAGCAAAATATAACGGTTTCATGGTCTCGCGCCTCAAGAGTCCAGCAGCAGCGGTGCGTAATACGGGAAAGCCAACGCCGCCAGGACCAGTACGGTGGACATCCAAAGCACGGCCTTGTTGATCCGATCGGAGATCGGCGTACCGCAATCGCCATTCCTGCCACAGGCCGCCCCCTGCCAGGCCGCGGCCTTCGGCTTGCGGTAGGCCAGATAGAAGCCGCCCGCCAGGAAGCCGGCCGTCGGGACCAGGAAATACAACTTGTACGGATAGAGGGCGGCGAGATTGCCGATCCACGCGCCGGTGATGCCGAGGCTGAAAAGCACCAGCGGCAGGATGCAGCAGGACGACATCGCCAGCGCGCCCAGGACGCCACCGGCGGAGATCAGGCCTTGCCGCCGGGTTTTCCCAGTGGTTTCAAGACCCTGTGTTTCGGCCTTTGTGTCTGTCACTGCCATTATGCTAACATAAACCCTGTAGTGACTACAGGTTCAAGGGGAAAATTCGATCATGTCGTTGACGACAACCCATGCCCCGATCACACGCGGCAAGCTTGCCAAGCGGTTCGGCTGCCACCTGGAAACAGTGCGCTACTATGAGAAAATCGGGCTGCTTCTTCCGCCCACCCGCACGGCGGGCGGACACAGGCTCTACCAGATCGACGATCAACGCCGCTTGCGCTTCATCCTGCGCGGGCGGGAATTGGGCTTCAGCATCGGCGAGCTGCGCGGCCTGCTCTCCCTGGTCGACTCCAATGTCTACACCTGCGGCGAAATTCTCGACCTGACGATCGATCATCTTGGAAGCATCCGGCGAAAAATCGCCGATCTCAGGCGCCTCGAGCGCACGCTTGCACGGATTTCCAACGAATGCAGCGGCGGCGCCGTCCCGGAGTGCCCGGTTATCGAAGCGTTGTGGGCAGACTGACAAACCCAACCTTGGAACCCACCCGAAAACTTGTCAGACTTGCGGCAACACCGAGTGTGAACGGCACGGGGGAACGGCGCGCGTGAGCGCAATATTGGGCTGCATTGCCGACGACTTTACCGGGGCGACCGACCTGGCCGGGACCCTGGTGCGGGCGGGCATGCGCGCCGTGCAGATGATCGGCGTGCCCGCGGGTCCGGCTGAGGCGGTCGATGCCGAGGCCGTGGTGATCGCGCTCAAGTCGCGCACCATCCCGGCCGCCGAGGCGGTGGCACAGTCGCTCGCCGCGCTCCAGTGGCTCGAGGCCGCCGGCTGCCGCCAGTTCTTCTTCAAGTACTGCTCGACCTTCGATTCCACCGACGCCGGCAACATCGGCCCGGTCGCCGAGGCGCTGATGGCGGCGCTCGGCACCGACTTCACCATCGCCTGCCCGGCGTTTCCCAAGAACCGGCGGAGCGTGTTCAAGGGCCATCTCTTCGTCGGCGATGCTCTGCTGCATGAGAGCGGCATGCAAGACCATCCGCTGACCCCCATGACCGACCCCAACCTGGTGCGGGTGCTGGCACGCCAATCGGAGTCCGAGGTTGGCCTGGTGCCCTTCGACCGGGTGCGCGCCGGCCCCGGGGCGATCGCCGAGTCGTTCGCGACGCTCGGCGAACGCGGGGTCCGCCTGGCCATCGTGGATGCGCTCGACGAGGACGATCTCATGAGCATCGGCGGTGCCTGCGCCGGGCTGTCGCTGATCACCGGCGGCTCGGGCGTGGCCATTGGCCTGCCCGAGAACTATCGCAAGGCCGGGCTGCTGGGCGACCCGGCCGCGGCCGATGCCCTGCCCGCTATCGAGGGCGCGCGCGCGATCCTCTCGGGAAGCTGCTCGCGTGCGACCCGCGCGCAGGTGCGCCTGGCCGCCGAGCGCGGCCCGGCCTTCCGGATCGATCCCGTGGCACTCGGCGCTGGCGAGGACTTGGTGGCGGCCGCGCTCGCGTGGGCCGTGCCCAGGCTCGGCGCGGCGCCGGTGCTGATCTACGCCACCGCCGAGCCCGAGGTAGTCCAGCGGGCCCAGGACGAACTGGGCGTCGGGCGCGCCGGCGCCCTGGTCGAGGACGCGCTCTCGCGCATCGCCGAGGGCCTGGTCGGGGCCGGTGCGCGCCGGCTGATCGTGGCCGGCGGCGAGACCGCCGGCGCGGTGGTCGGCCGGCTCGGCGTTTCGGGCCTGCGTATCGGCCCGGAGATCGACCCCGGCGTGCCCTGGACCGTGACGCTGGACGACCCGCCGCTGGCGCTGGCGCTCAAGTCCGGCAACTTCGGCGCCCCCGATTTCTTTCTCAAAGCCTTCGAGGCACCACCATGACCGAAACCAAGCTAAGGGACCGGGTCGCCGAGCTCGGCAAGTCGATCTTCGACCGCGGCATGACCGCGGGCAGCTCGGGCAACATCAGCGTGCAACTGGACGACGGCTGGCTGCTGACGCCGACCAACTCCTGCTTGGGACGCCTCGACCCGGCGCGCATCTCCAAGCTGGCGCCCGACGGCCGCCACATCGGCGGCGACCCGCCGTCCAAGGAGCTGTTCCTGCACAGCGCGATGTACCAGATGCGCGAGTCCGCGCGCGCCATCGTGCACCTGCATTCGACCCATTCGGTCGCGGTCTCCTGCCTGCCCGAGGTCGACCCCGAGGACGTGCTGCCGCCGCTCACCGCCTATTACGTGATGAAGATCGGCCGCCTGCCGCTGATCCCGTACTACCGGCCCGGCGATGAGAAGCTGGGCGAGGCGATCCGCGGCTACGCCGCCAAGAGCCACGCCGTGCTGCTCGCCAACCACGGTCCTGTGGTCGCCGGCAAGTCGCTCGAGGACGCGGTCTACGCCACCGAGGAACTGGAGCAGACCGCCAAGCTCTACCTGCTGCTGCACGGCCGCAATCCGCGCTGCCTGACCGAGGCGCAGATCGCGGAGCTGCGCGAGACCTTTGCCCTGCCCTGATCTCACGTATCGGAACACGGCCATGCCCAAATTCGCCGCCAATCTGTCCATGCTGTTCAACGAGGTGCCGTTCCTGGAGCGCTTCGCGGCTGCGGCGCGCGCCGGTTTTACGGGCGTCGAGTTCCTGTTTCCCTACGACCACGCGCCCGAGGTCCTGGCCGAGGCGTTGCGGGGCAACGGCCTGGAGCAGGCGCTGTTCAACCTGCCGCCCGGGGATTGGGAGGCCGGCGAGCGCGGCCTGGCGGCGTTGCCCGGGCGCGAGGCCGAGTTCCGCGCCGGGCTCGAGCGCGCGCTGCCCTATGCCCAGGCGCTGAATTGTCGGCAGGTGCACATGATGGCCGGCATCCCGCTCGAGGGCGCCGACCCTCTGGCGTGCCAGGATGCCTATGTGGCCAACCTGCGCGCGGCAGCGGCGTTTTTCGCGCCGCACGGGATTTCCGTGCTGCTCGAGCCGATCAACGCCCGCGACATCCCCGGTTATTTTCTCAATTCCCAGGGCCAGGCGGTGGCGCTGCTCGAGACGGTGGCCGCGGCCAATGCCGGGCTGCAGATGGACTTTTACCACTGCCAGATCGTCGACGGCGACCTGGCCACGCACCTGCGCGCCAATTTCCGCCATATCCGGCACATTCAAATCGCCGGCGTGCCCGAGCGCCACGAGCCGGACCGCGGCGAGGTTAACTACCCCTATCTCTTCGGTCTTCTGGACGAAATCGGCTACCACGGCTGGATCGGCTGCGAATACCGGCCCGCGGGCGATACCCTGGCCGGGCTCGGCTGGGCGCGCGTCTATGGGATCGCGGCGGCCCGACCATAAGAACGCCTACATCCAATTGCCGATTTGGGGCCGGGCCACGTCTAGTTCGATTGACACGAGCCCCGCCGCTTCCTACCCTTTCGGGCAAGAACAATGGACGCCTGGAAAAACAGCGTCCGGGCATGCCTCACAGGGAGCCAGACATTGGCCGCGATTCTCGAAGTCGAGAACCTTCAAACGCAATTTTTCACTTCCGCCGGGACGGTCCGGGCCGTCGACGGTATCACCTATTCCGTGAACCATGGCGAAACCGTCGCCATCGTCGGCGAATCGGGCTGCGGCAAGTCGGTGAGCGCGCTCTCGATCCTGCGGCTCATTCCCGACCCGCCGGGCCGAGTCGTGGGCGGCCACATCCGCTTCATGGGCTTGGATATCCTGGCGCTCAGCGACGATGAGATTCGCAAGGTGCGCGGCCGCCGCATCGCCATGGTGTTTCAGGAGCCCATGACCTCGCTCAATCCGGTGCTGACCATCGGGCGCCAGCTGACCGAGACCCTGGAGCATCATCTGGGCATGGGGCGCGAGGCGGCGAACGCCCGCGCCATGGAGCTGCTCGGCATGGTCGGCATTTCCGACTCGAAACGGCGCCTGGCCCAGTATCCGCACCACCTGAGCGGCGGCATGCGCCAGCGGGTGATGATCGCCATGGCGTTGTCCTGCGAGCCGGAGCTGATCATCGCCGACGAGCCCACGACCGCGCTCGACGTGACCAT
>SMUY01051053.1_pt1 | contig 10394 bp, 5 predicted proteins | sample 2456441 | NCBI WGS metagenome assembly SMUY01 (sample SAMN11095931, study PRJNA526329) | marine sediment metagenome | biome: Marine sediment; feature: Surficial sediment; material: Deep marine sediment; isolation source: Hadal surficial sediment | place: Pacific Ocean | collected 2014-11 | depth 0-1...
GGTGGTCGATCTTGTGTACACCCATCCCGGTCCCGGGGTCGAAATCCTCGTGCTCGTCGACGCTCAGGCCCGTGTTCAGCAACACGACCGGCGTCCGTTGCGCCAGTGTGCTGATGATGCGACCCACGAGCGCACGGTTTTCCGTGGTGTCCGGAAACGACGGCCGAAAATAGAAGCGAACCGCCACATAGTCACGCGGGAGCGTTTTGAGCAGCTGGCCGCCGTCGAGCGTGGGCATCGGTCGATAAACGGTGTGCTTCTCCAACAAGCTGATCGCGCCCTTCTCGTACCAGTAGTATCGCAGGAGTCGATACATGACCGACGGGTGCAACACCGTGACATTGGTCAGTCCGCGCCGCTCCTTGACCAACTCGATGATCTGTTCGTCGAGCTCACTCGGCGCCATCTGTTTCTGGTTGCCACCGTCGTGCCAGCGGACCTCGTTGCGTCGGCGAAACTGTTTCACCGACATCAGGTCGAAGATGTCGACGTAGTGCTCGGCGACATCGCGATACCAGGCGCCTGCGCCACCGCGGGAGACCACGATCAACCGGTCGCGCGCGAGCGCGAACTCACCCGTAGCCCAGGCGAGAAACGGGATCCAGTACAGCACCTCGAACCCGACCTCGGACACCCACGGGCCGACGATGATGGATTGTCGCGTCCGCGAGATGCGACGCAGCTCCCTACGCATGAGCCCCACCTCGCGGCCCGCCGGGATCTCAGCGATCTCCTGCCGTACCAGCCACGGAATGACCCGGCTCTGCATCAGCGGCAGCGCGCGCACCGCCCGCAACAGCAAACGTCCGGGTGGACCAATCGCTTTGCTGGCCGTCTTGGTGACCTGTCGTATGGCGCGCTGCACGAGCTTACGTCTCCTCTCCGCGTCGCCGAAGGATTTCTTCCAGCGTGATCTGATCTCGTCGACGCGGGCACGCCGCTTGAAACCCCGATAGCCCCGCCGCCACCGCATGTAGACCGGTTTGAGACCCGTCGCACGTTCGAAGATGTCGAGCCGGAGCTGCTTCAGCTCCTGGCGAAAGTGCAGCAGACCGGCCAGACGCAGATACCGCCCACCCAGCAAGATTCCGGCCGGCCGGCTGATCCGCGGGCGACGCTCTCCCCGCACGCCGAGGATCCAGGTCAGCGCGGTCGCATGGCTGATCCACCACGGCACGTAGGCGTAGAGCGGCCGGCCATTCGGAAAAAAGGCGCGTCGCTGCCGGCGCAAGCTGAAGATCCGGCCATACCACCGGCGAAACCAGAGCACCTCCGGCACCTGCCGGAACTGTCCGTCGAGCGAGAGCTCCATCAACAGCAGCCGGTCGGGCACGAGCACATGACGAAACACCCCGGCGCAGAGGATGGCCTCGGCGTGAGCGAGCCCGTAGATCATATTGCCGGCCGACATATGCCGCATCGTCAGCCGGAACCGGGTGCGCAGGTCGTCGACACCCGCCGTCTCGAATTCCCAGGGGCGCTTGTCGGTCATCACCCCGTCGGGCCCGATTCGCCGATTTCGTGGATACGCCAGCACCACCTCGGGGTACTGGTCGAGCACCGCCACGAGCGTGCGGAGCCAGCGCGGGTGCCAGATATCGTGGTCGCTGGCCCAGGCGAAGTACTCGGCGCCGGGGGTGTCCTCCAGCGCTAGCTCGAACGCGCGGCGCCAGTTATCGATCATTCCCAGCCGGCGGGGGTTCCGCGTGTAGACGATGCGCGGGTCCCGCGCGGCGTACTCCCGGATGATCTCGCCGGTCGCGTCGGTCGACTGGTCGTCGACGCACACGAGCCGGAAGTCGCGATACGATTGAGTCAGCAGCGACTCGAGCGTCTCGGGCAGATCGTCGGCGTGGTTGTAGACCGGCGCGCCGATCACGACGCGCGGTGTGCTCATTTCCGGACCCGCCGCCATCCCACCACATGCTTGTATCCGCGATCCGGCGCATCCGGGTCCTCGTCGAGCATCTTGGTATAGCTGACCGGCAACATGTCGATCTGGTGCGGCCAGTAGTACTGCCCGATGATCGACCGAACGCTGCTGAGCTCACGGTTGTGCGGTGAACGGTCACGGTTGAGGCTGTAGAGATATGGGCACTCGAGCTCGAAGGCCCGACGCACGTAGGCCTCCACCTGTAGGGTCGTCATCTCCTGAAACGACACCATGTTGATCGTCAGGTCGACCTGTTCCGGGCGCACGGCGGCATGAAAGGTGTCCGGCAGAAAGACGAAGTCGAGCTCACGCCAGTCCGCAAACGTCTCCTCCGGCGGGACCTCCCCGTAGAACCGGACCCGCGCATCCGGAAACGCCGCCATGAGGTAGGTCGCCGAGAAAAGGAACAGCTCCGGGAAGTCGGTGATCACGTAGGTCACGTTCGGGCAGTGCTTCTTGAACTGATACGCGAACCCGCCCCACCCGGCCCCGATCTCCCACACCAGCTTGCGCTCGGTGGCGTGCCGCATCTCGTTCAGCACGGCGCCGGTATGCAGCGCAATCAGCACCTCGTAGAACTTGAGGGTGTCGATGTTGACGAGCTGCCCGTCGATCTCGAACCCGAAGCCGCCGAGCAACCGCGCCTCGGGCATCCACAGGTCGGCGTCGTCGAGCCGGCGCAGCGCCGCCAGCTTCTCCTCGAACCGCCGTCGCTGGGTCTTCAGGCTCTGCCGGTAGTGGTGGACGTGGAGCCCGGTCAAGTTGTGTGTGTGGTGTCTGAGCTTCTCGATAATAAGCGGGGAGGCGTCCAGCATGTATTCGAAGTTGGCCAGCTCGTCGCACCAGTAGTCGCTCGGCGCATGACCGGTCGACCGGCGGTTGTGTCCGAACGCTCGCTGGGCGAGCACCTGACGCCGGGCGCGCTCATAGGCCCGATAGACGGGCGTCGCTCGCAGTATCTCGAGACGACGCTCCCACTGCTGCAGCGCCGTGCCAGCGATGTGCTCCACGCCGGTGGTCATCTCGTCTACTCGTCTCAGCGGTCCGTGGTTAAGCTTCCACCACGGGCTGCTAGAGCGCGGCGCGCTCCCCTGGCTCTCCTCGAGGCTTCTGCGTGCGTTGCCCGGTCATGCGACGCAGATGGTCGTCTGGCCGCGCACGCAACTTACGCCGCCGGGCACGCAACTTGCGCCGCCGGTCGAGCCACTTGCGGACGTCCTTGCGCTGGGTCTTGTAGTAGCGCCAGAGCTCCAGCGCGTACTGGTGACTCGCCTTCCGGAACCGCCTTCGGGTCCGCCTCACATTGGCCGGCCTCACCCTGTCCAGCACGCCCATCGTCCACAGCGCGGCACGCAACGGCAGCAGATGGACCGGTAGCGTGTCGGCCGGCTGCGGGACGGCATCTCGCAACCCCTCGAGCGCCACCACGAGTCGCGGAGTCGCCGCCACGTCGATCCCGTGCGGCCGCACGAAGGTCTCGATAAACCGACGGGACGGCGGCGCCTGGCCATCGTCGATCGCCGCCGCGAGCTGACGGGTATGCTCGTCGAGGTCGGCCGCCCGCTGCAGGTGTCCGCCGTTCTCTGGCAGCAAGTAGCGGAAATGCAACGTGCCGGTTTGGGTGTCGTCGAACGACGAGTCGACGATCGTGAACACGGGCCGGTCCTGGATCCCGGCCTCAATCATGGCAGAGGTATTGATTCCGACGACCGCGACGCCATGATGGAGGGTGTCGTAGTAGTCGGCGCGGTCGTCGTTATCGACCGGGTTGGCGCCGTGCCGGGGAAAGACGACCACGTTCGGGTACGCCGTCAGCTCGACCTCGCCCCAATGCGCAGCGTTGTACGGGTGCGGTCGGATCAGGATCCCCACATCGCCGAGCGACCCCGGCCCGCAGCGCACCGCCTCGATCCAGCGCCTGATGAACCGTACCTCGGCATCCGGGGCTGAGATCGAGGCGGTGGATCCGACGAAGACCACGAACGGCCGATCTGGTCTGAGTCCGACAAACTGACAAAACGCCTCCCGAGACCGGCGCGGCGTTCGGTCGAACCAGCGGTCGAAGCACTGCGCCCCGGTGACGATGATCCGCTCGTCACACACGCCATGAAAGTCGATCGCCTCGCGGCGCTGCTCGTGGTTCCACACCGCCACCAGGTCCGGCTGGATACGCATCAACCCCTTGGTCGTCAGATGGTCCCAGGAAGCGACACACAGGGCGGTCCGCACGCCGACCCGGCGGGCCGCCTTGATCAGATCGACTTGGGGACACTGGTCCGTCACCAGCGGAGAGACGACCACCACATCCGGGTGCACGCGACGCAGGAATGACTCGATCACCGGGCTGCTCGGGATAACCCGCTCGCACGTGCCCAGCCAGGCGATCAGGCGGGCGGTGCGGTCGGCGGTGCTCGTGTCCCAGCGACCGAGGAACCGGGTCGGCGGCGGTAACGCCTTCCGCATCCGGTCCCGAAGATAAGGCGAGCTCGCGAACCTGGGATGCAGATAGCGGGCGTAGTCGATCGTGCCGCGCACCCCTCGTGCCACCGCTGCCCAGACGTCGGGTCTGATTGGCGTCCGACCGAGCACCTCGACCGTGGCGTTCATCCCATCCAGCGCCGCAAGCCCTTCCGGCTGTTTGTGAGGCTGGTCGAACGCCACGGCCACCTGATGACCTCTCCCGCTCAATGCTTCGACGACGGAGTCGAAGTAGCGCAGATACCCTGGGTACTGGAGCACGAAGAGAAACTTCATCGCAACGACTCCGCGGTCACCGGCGCACCAGGATCGCCGTGCTCGTCAACCGGCACGAGCGTGAGCCGCTTGCTGCTGAGCTTCCAGAAGACGTCCTTGATGCGGTTCCCAGGCGCCTGATAGGCGTGTGCGGCCGATAGCGTCGGTAAATCCGACGACACGTCGTCGCGGACAAACACTGCGTTGATCCGCTCGCTCGTGATCAGCCGATACCCCTTGCGTCGCCCCAGCCGCACCATTGCCTCGAGCGACGCGCCCCGATACGCACGGGTGGGTGCCTCTTTGATACGGAAGGCGGGGTCGTAAGGAATCGTCACGGCCACCGCGGGGCCCAGGAGGTAGTTGTATTCGATGATCACCACACGTGGCCGGCACACCGACAGCGCGTCCCAGAGCCAGAAATCGTTGCCATCGACATCGATGCTGAGCAGATCGATCTCGCCTGTGAACCCGGCCTCCTCGAGCACCTCATCGATGTTCTCGCGAGTCAGCGTGTGACACGCTGTCGCAACGTCCTCGCTCGCGTACAGGATCGCGACCTTGTCGACCGCTCCCGGTTTGGCGTCGATCATCAGCCCGGCCCACCCACACTCCCGCGCGAGAAACCCAGTGTTCCCTCCATTGACACCGCAGCCGATCTCGACGAACCGGCGGTTCGTGACGCCGATCCGCCGGAAGACCTCGAGCAGCAACCCGTCCTCCTCGTTCTGCGACGTGACCCCGAACCGGCGAGCCCTGAGGATTTTCCGCGGTGGCAGCTCGATCCCCTCGAGAAACACCCGTCGCGCGACCGCAGCGACGAGACGATGGGTCTTCTGGAGATCGGCCATTGCCCGCTCCAACCGCCCGAGCCGCTCGAGTATCTCGTTCATCCGGTCGGTCTCCTGAATAACGGCCGACCTCGTTGACTTGCGCTTCCAGAATCCCATCAGCTACGCCCAGCCGTCGCAACCGCTCCCGGTTCGACGACCCGCCCATCCCCTGCGAGCCCTGGCACGGCCGCCCCGACCGGCTCCCCGTGGAGGACGAGGCTGAGCAAGTCGAGCCCCTCAGTATCGAGCGCCACGAACGACCCGCGCTTCATCTTCGCCGCCACCCGATACATTAAATCCAAGTGATGCGGCGCCACGTGTTCTGGGCACGAATAGAACGCCAGCGACCGGACTCCGTAGAACGGCGCGAGGTAGGACAACCCCCCGTAGTTGCCAATGTAGGCGCGTGCCCGACTGATCACCTTCGTCTGCACCTCCAGATTGTTGCGTGGCTCCAGGAGGTGATCGATCGCGTGCACCCGTCGCGTCACATCCGGTTCGAGATCCCAGTGGTCGTCGAGCCGGAACCCGGGGTTCAACAGCACGACGTCGGTGGTCTCGGTGACGCGTGTGAGCAGCCGCCGCACGAAGTGGCGGTTCTCCTCTGTCTCGGGAAACGCGGCGTTGTAATAGAAGCGCACCGCGACGTAGTCATCGGGAAGCTTGGCGGCGATATCTGACGCGTCAATCGCCGGCAGCCGCTCGAACGATGCAAACGACTCGATAAGATTGATCGAAGTCCGGCTCTTCCAGTACGGATAGAAGAGCCGGTACATGTACATCGGGTGGAAGAGCTCGGCGTCCCGACGCTCGATCGCCACCTTCACGAGCTTGACCACCTCCCGGTCGAATTCGGTCAGCGCCCGCTGCTTCATCTGTCCTTCTGCGATCCGCTCCGCGTTGCGCTGCTGCAGCTGGTCCGGGGTGAAGAAGTCGAACAGGTCGATGTAGCGCGCCCCGATGTGCTGATACCAGGACGCCACACCGCCACGGGAGACGATGACCAGCCGCTCAGGGTCGAAGTGCCGGTAGGTCTTCATCCAGTTCAGGAACGGCAGCCAGTACAGGATCTCGAACCCCACCTCGCTCAACCAGGGTCCGATGATCAACGGGCGGGTGCTGTGATGCAGCTTGTCGATGATCCGCGGAATCGCGACCATCTCCTCGGTCGGCTGGTCGCTGTCCAGCCGCGGAATCACCCGGGGCACGACATACTTCCTCACGAATCCTTTGGCCGGACGCCAGCGCAGCAGGAGGTCCAGGACCGCGAAGATCGGTTTCAGGATGAACCCGACGAAGGTCAACGGGCGAAGCTGCCGTTGCCGCTTGTGCGAGAGCCGCGTGAACTCACGCACCACCTTCAGACCGATCGCCACCGGATAGAGCAGCCACCGGAGCGGATACAGCAGGAGTGCCGGTCGCTCGGGCGAGCGTCTCGGCATGCGGCCCAGCTCCTCGATCCCGTCGGCGATCAGCGGTGTCGCGGCCACCTCCAGCCCCTTCGGACGCACGAAGGCCTCGACAAAGCCCAAGAGCTTCGCCGCGTCCTCAGGTCGGCCCTCGAGCGCCCGAGCCAGCTGCCCGACGTGCTCGTCGAAATCGCGGGCGTGGCGGACTAACCCTCCACCAGCTTCCAGCAGGTAGTGAAAGTGCAGTGTGCCTTCCTGTGTGCCGGCGTGCTCCTCCGACTGCACCGTGAACACCGGTCGCCCGACGATCCCGGCCTCGATCTGGGCGCTGGTGTTGATGCCCACCGCCATCGCACTGTGATACAGCGAGTCGTGGAAATCGTTCTTCGACGAGGCGTCCACCGGGTTGGCACCGCCGAGCGGCCAGACCGCCACGTGCTCGAACCCGGCGAAGTCGTACTTGTGCCAGGGCTGCAGGTTTTCCGGGTGCGGCCGCACCAGCACCGCCGCCTCCCGCACGCGGGTATCCGGCGCCGCGCGCAGCGCCCGCACCCACCGCTCGATGAACGCCGCCTCGTTCGGCGCGATGAACGCGGACGAACAGAGATACAGGAAGAACGGTCTGTCGGCGGGCAGGCCGACCTTCGCGCAGAACGCCTCACGGGTTGTGCTCGGGGTCCGGGCGAACCACTGGTCGTAGACCGGCGCGCCGGTCACCACGACATGCTCCGCCGGCACGCCGTGCATCTCGACCGCCTCGCGCTTCTGCAACTCGTTCCACAGATACACGCGGTCGGGCCTGATGCGAATGAGCCCTTTATTGGTCAGGTTGTCCCAGCTGTGCACGCACAACCCGGTCCGAACACCCTGCGCCCGCGCGCTCTTGATGTAGTCGACCTGGTCGGATCCGAGGTCGACGAGCGGCGTCACCAGCACCACATCGGGCTGCTGCGACGCGATGAGCGCGTCGACCCATCGATCCGTGGGGATGGCCCGCTCGATCCAGAGCAACAGCGTCCAGAGCAGCCGGCGACCGGCACGTGTGTTGATCAGCGGCAACCGGCTCACACCGGCCAGCACCCGCGGTAACCGAAGCTGCGCGCGCTGGCGCAGCTTCGCGGCATCCCGATACTCCGGACCGAGATATCGAAGAAAGTCGCTCCAGAACCGCACGCCGCGGGCAAGGCCCAGCCAGAAGCGATACGGAGTCTTCTTGGTCAGCTCCGAGTGGGTGATCTTCGGATAGTCGTCCGTCAGGTCCCACAGCAGACGGCCGTCCCCCAGCTTGTCCTGCATGATGAACGAGAGGTGGATCTGATGCCCGCGTCCGGCCAGCTCGCGTATCGTGGAGGCGAAGTTCCGTAGCGCCCCCGGGTGCCGCATCGAAAACAAAATCTTCATTGCAAGACCTGATCGATCCAGGCGCCCAGACGCGCCGCGTCGAGATCGGTGGCCTTCATCGTGTCGAAACGCACGTCGGGCAGCGCTCCGGCGATCTGTCTCGCGACCGCCGCGTGCTGGGAGAACAACCCCGCCTCCTCTCCGAACACCGTCAAGGTCGGGACGTTATAGAACGGCGCCATCATCGAGATTCCGCCGAAGGTGCCGATGAACGCGCGGGCCCCGGCGATCGCCCTGGCCTGCTCGCGGAGCTGATCGTCGGTGTCGCCACACGGCGCGACGACGCGGATCCGCTCGCCCGTGTCGAGCGACGGCGGCACACCCGGAAACCCGCCCGGGTCGACCACGACGACCGGCAGGCGCCGGCTCAGCTCGCTCAGCGCGTCGTGCACCAGACGCCTGTTCCGGCGGCTGTCCGGGAAGGCGGAATTGAACCAGAAGCTCGCCGCCACATACGGCTCGGTGTCCCCATCGTCGGGCCCGGCTGGAAGCGTCGCGACGGGCTGATACCGCGCGTGCTCGGCCAACCAGCTGGCCGGCACCGTGCCGTGCCAGATTTTCGAGCAGACGCGAAAAATGAGCGACGGGTGCAGCACTGCGGCGTCCGGCATCCCGAGTCGCTGGGCGACCCCATCCAACAGCTCCCGGTCGAAGTCGGTGATGACGGTCTGCTTGCCGGACCCACCGTCTCGAATTCTCTCCTGATTCCGGCGCAGGAAGACGTCGAGCGGCACCAGGTCGCATACGTCGATGTATTCCGAGGCCAGCCCGGCATACCAGTCGCCCACCCGGCCTCGGGACACCGCCACGACCGGTGCCGACCGCGGACCGAACCGATCTCGCATCCAGGCGACGAACGGTCGCCAGTAGAGCAGCTCCAACCCGACATCGGACAGATACGGACCGAGGATGACCGGTTGGTCGCCGCGCCACGCCTTTGCCACACGGTCCTCCACCAGCAAGGCGATCTTCGACCGGTCGAGCCCACGCGTCGCGCGCTTGATCAGCGCGGCCGGCGACGGCATCTGCACGGCGGGGACGCCATCGATTGCCGCTCCGCGCTCACGACGTCGCTCCTCCACGCGCTTGGCGCGCCGGATGCGGTAGACGAAATGGTCGTAGATCGGGGCCACGGTCTCGGCGCTTCCCTCATACAGGGTCTCGCCGTCATGCAGGATCATCGCGTGCGACACGTTGGGCGGCAGGCCGGCCGTCGTCGAGGAGAAGATCAGGTTGCCCCCCCGTTCGAGCGTTTGACGGGCGCGGGTCCCGACCCGGCGCGCGACGGGATCATCGCCCCCACCCGGCACCCCATCGAAGACCCGCACATCCTGCGGCACCACAAGCGCCGACGCCAGGGACAGATATCGCAGACGGCTCTTCGGCACATCGACGAGCCTGATGTCCCGCTGATCGGACAGGCCCGTGATCTCCAGCACCTCCTCGCAGCACGTATCGGCAACCTCCGGCTCGGCGCCGTGGATACTCGTCGCGATCTGCGCGTACTCCCAGACCGTCAGAAACGGGTTCATCCCGAGCTTGCCACTGACGATCAGACCGACACGTCCGCATAGGCGGATACGCCCGTCGTCGGGCCGCAACATCCCGGTCAGCAGCTTGGCGATCGTCGTCTTCCCCGACCCCGGCATGCCGAGCACGACCACGTTCTCGCCTACCCGCACGACAACCGAGAAGCTCCGGACGGCCAGCTGCTCGCCGGCCCGGAGCCGGTCCACACGACGGGACCCGATCCGCAGGATGTCACGGAGCGCGTAGCGCCGCCCCTGGTCGAAGCTGGCGCAGAAGACCTTCGACACCCGGTCGCACTCGAGCAGCGCCGGCGGCGGGTCGGCGCTCGTCATCTCCGTAGATACACACGCATCGGGACGTGCTAGTGCGGCAGGCTCTGCACGGCCATCGGCATGGCGCGGCGAAAGAACCGCAGGGTCACCAGGAAGAGCACCGCGAACACCGAGGCGCACACCAGAAACAACGGGTCGTCGTCGGTCGCGCCCTGCACCAGCCACTGTCGTGGGATGTTGATCAGATAGGTCAACGGATTCCAGCGATTGACCACCGCCAGCA
>SMUY01191035.1_pt1 | contig 10388 bp, 8 predicted proteins | sample 2456441 | NCBI WGS metagenome assembly SMUY01 (sample SAMN11095931, study PRJNA526329) | marine sediment metagenome | biome: Marine sediment; feature: Surficial sediment; material: Deep marine sediment; isolation source: Hadal surficial sediment | place: Pacific Ocean | collected 2014-11 | depth 0-1...
AGATCGTACGGCTGATCCTTGTCGACAACCCCACTCGAATGCTGACTTTCGACTAACTCGTGATTAGCTGGCTACAAGTTACTATCCAAAAAACCCTCTCCTCGGGGAGACGGGCGCCGCAATGTAATCGGGGCGCGGGTGAGGAGAGAGTTCAGTCTGACGCCTTCGCCTGTGAACGTATTATCAGATAGGTTCCGGATGACCTTGAAAACGACGGGCCTGATTGCCAGAAAGGTCGTATCCGACCGACGTTGGCCTTATTCGGCCTGGTTGGTCCGCGCCCTCGTTGATTGCCACGCATCAGACTTTAAGTAGCCCGGATATCCGGGCGCTCATCATTTGCACGGTGGGAATGGTTATTTGTAAATGCTCGGGGTTTTTCACGTCGGCCAGGCTGTGAGCAGTCATTTAAGTCGACGATTCAGTATTTTTCTAATCACCGGTGCAGCCACTCTAATCGTTGCGTGCGGCACCTCTGGTACGGACGTTCCCCCCGCGGTCATTGGCGATGGCCCTTCGAGCGCCGCGGTGCCAGCCGGGGCCTCCCCCACCCAGGCTGTAGCGCCAACACCCACTCCATCGGACGCCCCGATGGCTACGGTTACGCCAACGGCTTCCGACCCTGACCCTACAGAACCGGCCGCGTCCGAAGATGGCCAGGACAGAGTGACGCGGGCGAGTCCAGACTCCACGGACACGCCAGAGCCAGGATCTGAATGGAATATCGAAGATGCTGCAGAGCGGTCCCGCGCCGTGCGGCTGCAAACGCTCTGGCGGTGGGAAACGGATTTCAGTTTCCGCAAAATCGGCCTCCTGGGTTTCGAGACGGTTCTGCCCAGAGACCGCATACCCCCGATCGACGACCCGACTTTCATCGGTGTCTCGGACGCCCCGGCCTACATGAAACCCCGGGAGCCAGTGATCTCTGTTGTTGTCAACGGAGAAGCGAAGGCGTACCCGCTTGCAATATTGATGTGGCACGAAATTGTGAACGACGCCATTGGTGGAAAGCCGGTCACGGTCACATTCTGCCCATTGTGCAACGCCGGAATCACATTTGAGCGGGTGATCGAAGGCCGGGAGCTAACGTTCGGGACTTCGGGGATGCTCAGGAACTCGGACCTCGTGATGTGGGACCGGCAGACGCAGTCCTGGTGGCAACAGTTCACTGGCGAGGCGCTGGTCGGTGAATTTGCGGCCACCGATGCCGTGCTCACGTTTGTTCCATCGCAGATCATCGCCTGGGAAACGTTTGCTGACGCCTACCCCGATGGCAAGCTGCTGGAACGCATAATCAATGAATTCGGGCAGCCGCTGCGTCCTTACGACAGCCCACCGTACGCTGGCTACGACGATGTCGACAACCACCCTTTTCTGTTCAGTGGAATCGTCGATCGCAGGTTGGTTGCGACATCCCGGGTCCTGACCATCGATGGTGAAACGCCGGTCGCCTACCCGTTCTCTTTCCTTTCAGATAACCCTGTCCTGAACGATTCAGTCGGTGACACCGACATCGTCGCATTCTTCGACGATGGGACGCTGTCGGCCTTCGGGGGCCGGTCCGGCGAACCGCAAACATCAGGTTCGGCCACCGCGTTCTCAAGGACGGTCGGGGACAGGACACTGACGTTCGAACTGACCGATCTGGGGATAACGGACGTCGAGACCGGCTCGGTGTGGAACCTGGTGGGAATTGCCGTAAGCGGAGAGCTGGAGGGAACACAACTTGCCCCTGTGATCCACGCCAGCCACTTCTGGTTCGCCTGGGCGGTGTTCAAGCCTGAGACCGAGGTCAGAGAATCGATTGAGGCCCTTACACCCTGACTTGCGCTGGCTGCTCCGCGGAACTTCCTGATGTCGTCCAAGTGTCCTCCCGATGCAATCGGGACAATCGGGACACGCTCGGTGACTAACCCCCCTGGGAATCGCGTTCGTCGAGAATTTCCAGGAGATTTTCGACTCGCTCGATAATTGTCGGGAGCTTGGGATCCTGCGCCAGTGAGATCGCCTCTTCAAGATCGGCCCGGGCCAGTTCAGATGAAGCGTTCGCCTGCATGTACAGCAGTGCCCTGTCGACGTAGAGGGCAGCCTGCGTCGGGGCCAGTTCTATCGCCTGGTTAAAGTCGTTCAGGGCCAGGTCGCCCTCGCCCAGAACATCCCTGTAGAAGCGGCCACGCCACCACCAGGTAGCGCCGTCTTCTGAATTGGTTGCAATAGCCAGATCAAACCACTCCAACGCCCTGACCGCGTTGCCGTTCAGGGCGTAAATCCGACCCAGAACGAGTTGTGCGCCGACCGACTCTTCGTCCAGTTCAATAGCACGCTTCGCATCTCGTGAAGCGCCATCATTATCGTTGAGTGCGACGCGTGTCAGCGCCCGGTTGGTGTACGCCTCGGCAAGGTTGGGTTTCAGTTCAATCGCACGGTCGAAGTCGAGCATTGCCTCTTCGAGCTTGCCCTGGAGCATCAGCGCTTGCCCGCGCCCATCCCAGCCGCGGGCGAACCGGGGCTCCAGTTCGATGACCGTGGTGAACGTGCGTTCGGCCTCGATGTATTCGCCGCGACCGATCGAGTTGAAACCACGGATATAAAACCCGACGCTCTCGGTTTCGGAAACGGGTGTTTCTTCGGGCTCCGTGGTGGGGGTGGGGGTCGAACTCGAACCCGGTGAGTTGTTGTCTGTCGGCGGACCAACCTGTGAATCAGCGCCTGATTCAGCAGGTGCATCGGGTACTGCATCTGGCGCCGCATCAGACGCAGGCGACCCCCCGGTTGGTGCGTTAGCGTCCACGCCCGTGTCCGGCGCCAGCGTTGGCGTCACGGTTGGCGTTGGGCCTGAACACGCCACGATAAGCAGTGCGATGAGGCCAGGCAGCGCCAACGGGACCAGATATGTTCGACGGTAAATCTGCATTCAGACGATTATCCCCGCTAGTGGCATTTTACTAATTCGGGCTTTCCCAGTTTCGGAAAGTTCCAGTGTTGGAATGTCACGCTTTCGGGATTTACTACGGTACGTTCGAACTCTGTCACGTTCTTTGTTACGTTCAGGCACCGGAATGGGGATTCCAGCGCAAACTGTTGCATCACAGATCAGGCCGCTGAGAGTTCGCCAATGAGAATTTCCACAGCCAGTCGTTCGTCCATCTCCCCCTGCTTGATCGCCAGGTCGGCAGCGAGCAGGCGGCGGTGAATGTTTGCGAGGCGCCCGGTACTGAACAGGGCCGATTGCCGCATCGTCTTGTCGAGTGCAAAACGATTTGTCAGGCCGATTCTTTTTCCAAGTTCTTCCTGTGGCACTCCCTGCTGGCGGAGCTCGATTGTGAGGATGAGCAGGCGCACCTGCCGGGCAAGCATCGACAGGATGTACTGCACGCTGGCGCCGCCCGAGAGCAACGAGTACAACAGCTTCATGGCAACGGCCGGCCGACGTTCGAGCACTGCATCGACAGCGGCAAATATGCTGGTTTCCCGGGCTTCCGGGACCATCAGGTCCACGTCGGCCCTGGTGACCTCCCGGTCCCCGGCGTACAGCGAAAGTTTCTTGATCTCCTGGTCGAGCAGCCGCATGTCTGAACCGGCCAGCCAGCCAATTCGTGCAACAGCGTCCCGCGCGGCCGAACCGCCATGACTTGCAAATCTGTCGCGTACCCACATTTCAAGCTCGCCACGTTGTTTCCGGCGAAATTCCTGAACACTTGCGCCGGGACCGACCGATTTCAGGGCAAGACCGTTCTCGCGGAGTCTTACGTCCTCGACGAAGACGAGCTCGGTCGTGGCGGGCAGACCGCTCAGGGACTCGGCAAGATTCCGCCACTCATCCCCGAGAGACTTGTCTTTTTTCTGCATCCTGGTCAGCACGCCGTGAACGATCACGACGCGACGGTCTGCCATGAACGGGTGGATCAGCGCGGCGCCGATAACATCATCGAGCTTGATGGCACGGCCCTCGAACACCGTTGTGTTGGGATCGCGGACTTCCGGGGGGCCGGCGGTCGCGCGAATCCTGGCCAGTGCTTCCGACCTGGAATATTCGTCTTCACCGTGCAGGACCCTGATCATATGTCTACTTTTGTACCGGAACCGGGATGAGAATTCAATCGTACCGGTGAGCAGTCGAAAATCCGGTTCAACTGAACAATCTGTCGATACACTTTCTAACATGTTCCGACTGCTGGCGATACGCTCGGTGATATTTCCCTTCCTCAGGCTGGTGTGGAGGTTGCTGCTCGACCGGCGAGTTTCGGTGTTCACCAAGATCATTCCGTTGCTGGCGCTTATCTACCTCGTTTCGCCGTATGACTTAGTGGGGGACCGCATCCCGATACTGGGCCAGTTCGACGATCTGATCGTGGTCGGGATCCTGTTGTTCCTCTTTATTGCGGCCTCCCCGGCTCACGTGGTGGCAGACCTGACAATTGGCAAAAAACTGCGAGACCTGCAGAATCAACAGGGCCAGAAACCGCAGGACAAGACCGTCGATGCCGAGATCAGGTACATCGACGATGAGGACGCGAGCGAAGAAGACGAGGGCTCTGGGAACCGTCGAAGGTAGCAGGCTATTTCGACACACGCGGCAGTACGATTAACATAACCGTTGCGGCGCGGCACCGTTCAGTTCGCACCACGGTCTAACTCCCAGGCGAATCGACCAGAACACCCTATGAAGATCGGCATTATCGGCCTGCCCTCCAGCGGCAAGACAACGTTGTTTAACGCGCTGACCCGCGGCAAGGCGGAGACCGGCGGTTTCGGTGCGTCGCGCTCGGCAAACATTGGTGTGGCCCACGTTCCCGATGCCCGGGTCGACAGGCTCACCGGAATCTTCAACCCGAAGAAGACGATCTACGCTGAAGTGATTTACGTCGACCTCCCTGGCAACATTTCGGGCGATCTATTTGAAGGCGAGGCGCTGAACCAGCTCCAGCAGGTCGACGCAATCCTCCTCGTCGCCAGGGCATTCGAGGACGAGTCAGTCCCGCACATGGACGGGTCAGTCGATTACAGGCGCGACATCGAGAAGGTCGCTTTCGACATCCTGTTTGCCGACATTGCCCTGCTGGAACGTCGAATTGAGCGCCTTACAGATGGTCAGAAGAAAATGAAAGTTGGCGATCGAGAACAGGCGATCAAGAACGTCGAAACGCTCAAAGGGCTCCAGGCAGATCTCGAAAACGGGACTGCGTTCAGGGAACGAGAGCTCGACGATGCCGAATCGAAGGCCGTTTCCGGCACGTTCACCATCAGCAGTTTGCCCCTGCTGGTGGCGCTGAATATCGGCGAGGACGACATCGGCGATACCGAGGCGCTGGAGCAGGAGTTGGCTGGAATACTGACGGGCAAATCGACAGGCGGAGCGGCGATCTGCGGGAGTCTCGAAGCTGAACTGGCCGGCATGTCGACTGAAGAAGAGGCGGAAATGCGCGCAGGACTGGACGCGGGCGAGTCGGGTCTTTCCCGCATGATCAAACTTTCATACGAGGTGCTGGGCTTGAATTCGTTCCTGACTGTCGGTAAAGACGAGGTCCGGGCCTGGACGATCAGTGCTGGCACGCTGGCGCCCAGGGCTGCCGGGACGGTCCACTCGGATATCGAACGTGGTTTTATCCGTGCCGAGACTGTCAACTTCGATGATTTTATCGAGTGCGGTAGCATGGCAGAAGCACGCAATCGCGGACTGTATCGACAGGAAGGTCGCGAATACGTCGTGCAAGACGGCGACATCGTCAACTTCCTGTTCTCGGTGTAAATTCACCCATCTACCCCGCACACAGAGGAATTTATGGCTGCTGAAGAACTGGGATCCGTGGGCAGGGCAGTTGCTGGCGACATTTTGACGAGCCGCAAGGTTTATATCGTGACAATGGCCCAGCCTTCGCCGGGCGCTCCCGATGGCTTCGAAGAGCGCTATAACGCCTACTGGAACGCAGTCGACCGGCAGCTATCGCAGATCGAGGCCAGGGCGGGGACGGTGATGCGCATCTTCGCCGAAGGCGTAATTGGCAGGGGCGACGACGCCATGTTGATGCTCCAGAAGTCGAACCCCGGTGCTCACAGGGTCGTCCGCCAGCGGGTTTCTGCGGGCGCGGTGTTCGAGGAATTCGAGGACACAGACCTGTTTGGCCAGATGATCGACTGGGGCAGGTGCCTGCAGATCGAGCTCATCAGCCAGACGGTGGCAGAAGATATCCAGGCCAGATACACCGAGGCGGCCCAAAAACGGACCGAGCACCTTCATAAGCGTCTCGAAGAGGGAATCCTGGAATCAGAGGCGGCGTTGATACTCAGTGGCGACCCGACGGTCAAAATACCCGACGGAATTGAGAGGTTCTTGATATCTCCGCCGGAACTTGACGCTCTGGAACGGTGGGTGAAGCAGGCAAACGAGGCGATTCGGCAACAGATGGTCGAGCAGCAGGCACGTGCGCAGGAAGCCGGAGCAGCGGAGCCTGGTCATGAGGGGCACGATCATGCAAAGCAACCTGGTGCGACCGATGGGAACGGTGGGCCTTCCGGATCGGGGCTCTGGACTCCGGGAAGTTAGGTAAGTATTTGCCACTGATTCCTTCTTCCCCGGGAGAAGGTTAGGTTGAGGGGGAATGCTGATACCGCGTCATGCGTTGCTTTAGCGGGGCCGACGCCGATTCCCTCTTGAGATCCCTCCGCTCCGGTCGGGAAATCGGGTGTCTCTCCGAGGAGAAAGGATTTTTGAGACTGACTCTATGACGCCTTTGGGAGCACCGAATACGAGCTGGGGAACTGAATGCCCGAACTTGCCGAAATCGAACACAACCCGCCCCTCTACAACAGCGGGATCGGTCTGTATTTGCACGTCCCGTTTTGCGAGACCAAGTGCCCGTATTGCGATTTCAACACCTACTCCGGGATAGAAGATCAGATCCCCGGCTATGTACGGGCAGTTGAGAACGAACTGCGCGGTTGGGGCAACCTGCTGTCGCACCCGCCGGTCCGGACGATATTTCTTGGCGGGGGTACTCCGTCTTACCTTCCCGCCGACGATATCGAAAGCATTCTGACTACGATTCGACGGTCGTACGAGGTAGATAATTTCGCTGAAATAACGATGGAATGCAATCCTGGCGATGTGACGCCGGAAAGGGCGGCAAGTTGGATTGGCTCCGGCGTCAATCGCATCTCAATGGGCGCCCAGAGCTTCGACGATGGACTGTTGAAGCTGCTGGGACGCCGGCACACAGCTGTGGAGGCCAGTAACGCGTTCCAAACGCTCCGAGGAGCCGGGTTCTTAAACCAGTCGCTTGACCTTATGTATGGCCTCCCCCACCAGTCGCTTGGGCAGTGGACGGACAGTCTCGATACGGCGCTCTCAATCGACCCTGACCACATCTCGCTGTACGGGCTCCAGATCGAGAAAGGCACCCCGCTCGCGGTCGATGTAGCAACTGGCCGCTACCCGGTGCCGGACGACGACCTTGCAGCCGACATGTACGAGGAGGCTCAGCGCAGGCTGGCCGCAAGGGGCTTCGCACAGTACGAGATTTCAAATTGGGCGAAGGCTGGCATGGAGTCGCGGCACAACCTCATCTACTGGCGCAATGAGCCTTATCTGGGCGTCGGGCCAGGAGCCCATTCGTGGCTCGCGGGTCGACGTTTCGCGAACTTGAAATCACCCCGCCGTTATGTCGCGATCGTGGCTGATGAGTACCGCCCGAATGGCCTCGACCCTGTAACGGCGATGCGTATGCCAGCGGGGCCAGTAGAGCAGGTGGACGTGACGACCCCGGCAATCGACGTCGCCGAGACGATGATGATGGGGATGAGGCTTAACGAGGGCGTCACGATGTCGCGTTTCGTCAAACGCTTTGGAACAAGTCTCGGCGATGTCTTCCCAAACGAAATCAGCAGGTTGCTGGGGATCGGTTTAATAGAAGTTACAGGCGATGCTATACGCCTTAGCGAAAGAGGGCGGTTGCTGGGCAATGAGGTGTTCGCCGAATTCATTGGCGATGAATAATCAGTGGATTGCCGCTGTCTGACCCGGCGAGTCCGGCTATCATCGACGCCCACCCTGAACCATCGTGAGCTGCCTTATGCGAGAAGAAATGCTCGATTTTCCAGAATTCGGGATATCAGGCAGGGTGCACTTTGATCGCATCTAAAATTCGATCGACGCACACGGAGTTCGAGTGCTGAAGGTATTTTCAGATTGTTTGTAGTAGGCACTGCAGGTCACGTAGACCACGGTAAATCGACACTGGTCCAGGCCCTGACTGGAATCGACCCGGACCGGCTGCTCGAAGAGAAGACACGCGGCATGACGATCGAGTTGGGGTTTGCGTGGCTCAAACTGCCGTCCGGCACCGAGGTAAGCATCGTCGACGTGCCCGGACACGAACGTTTCATTAAGAACATGCTCATGGGCGCAGGCGGGGTCGACGTAGCCCTTCTAATCGTCGCGGCGGACGAGGGCGTGATGCCGCAAACCAGAGAGCACCTTGCAATCCTCGATCTGCTTGGCGTGCGTCATGGGCTGGTCGTTATGACGAAGAAAGACCTCGTTGACCAGGACTGGCTCGACCTCGTTACGCTCGACGTGCAGGAAACCCTCGAAGGAACCACGCTGGAAGACGCGGAAGTGGTTGCAGTTTCGGCTGAGACCGGCGAGGGGCTTGACGAGCTGATTGCGTCGCTCGACAGGATCATTTCACAACTTCCGCCACACAAGAACGCTGGAAACCCACGATTGCCCGTCGACCGGTCGTTCACGATCACGGGGTTCGGCGCGGTAGTGACGGGAACTCTCGCCGATGGCTCGCTGAAAATCGGACAGGAAGTGGAGCTGCTGCCCTCGGGCTTGCGCGCGAGGATCAGGAGCCTGCAGGTCCACGAAACGTCGCATGAACAGGTGGGGGCCGGCACCCGGCTGGCGGTGAATCTCAGCGGCATAGACCATTCGGAGATCGTTCGGGGCGATGTCGTGACCAGCCCGGGCTGGCTGAAGCCGTCGACGGCGTTCGATGCCACGTTTCGCGTAATCGGTGACGCTCCTCGCGCTGTCAGACACAACCACAGGGTGACCCTCTTCGCAGGGACCCGGGAGATACCAGCGACCATAAGGGTCCTGGAGGGCGAGCAGATCGCGCCGGGTAGTTCGGGGTGGGTCCAGGTCCGCACAAGAGAACGGGTGGCCGTGGTGCGTGGCGATTCGTTTGTCATTCGCGACACGGAAAACACGCTTGGTGGCGGGCAGGTGCTTCAGCCGAACGCACCACGCCGCAAGCGCAACGACCCGGAAACTATCTTGCGATTGGAGACACTTGCGAGCGGATCCAGCGAGGACGTTGCGCTCAATGCGCTGAAAGATATCGAGCCTGCGACCGCCGCCCAGCTTGCGGGGGCAACAGGCTCCAATTTAAGTGAAGTAGAGGATGCGATATCGACTCTTGAAACGGAAGGAAAGGTGACGCGAATCGGGTCGGGTCTTACATTCATATCATCGACGGCAGGCTGGGAAGAACTGACCGATATGGCGGCGAAAACGCTGGCCGATTTTCACGGGTCTTACCCTTTGAGGCAGGGCATGCCGCTTCAGGATTTCCGGGGTCAGCTAAGGCTGAAATCTGCGTCTTTTGGGGCGGTGCTGCAATCGTTGACTGCAAAAGAAAAAGTGACAACCGACGATGCCACGGTCCGTCTGCCTGCCCATCGACCCGTTTTGACACCTGCGCAGGAGGCAGCGGCAGCCGACTACTCGAAGTTACTCGCGGTGGACCGGTTCAGCCCATCGACGGAACAGCCCGTCGATATCGAACTCCTCCTGTTCCTTGTCGAGCGTGGCGACGTGGTCCGTATCAGCGACGATGTTGTTTACCTGGCCGACGCGTACGAGGACATGGAGTCGAGAATCCTGGATTCGGGTGCAGGCGGACGAGAAATCACGATCACGACTGTTCGCGACATGTTCGGGACCAGCAGGAAATACACGCTGGCCGTGCTGGAGCATATGGATTCGAAGGGTTTGACGAGGCGCGTTGGAGATAGCCGGTTTGTGCGTTAGCGTTAGTCGCCTGGCGTGCCAGGCTTACCTGGGCGACGCACCGCAAGCTCCAGACACACCAGGGCGTTAATCACCGGGTGTGTCTGTCATTGCGGGCGGTGCGGCGACCGATTCGACCCGTTCGACCCGTTCGATAAACTCAGGGCGGGCAAGTTCAGGATGGGCAGGCTCAGGGCGGGCAGGTCCTTCGTCAAGCTCAGGAGGGGCCCCAGGATGTTGGGCAGGATATTCACAAGGAAAAGCATCAGGCAAGGCGGCTCCGGTTGGTTGGGGTGCCTGTGCGCTTGCCCGGTGTGTGGTTAATAGCTTTCAGGTCCTGATGGAAGGGTCGGATTGGTCAAGGGGTGAGTGG
>SMUY01098570.1_pt1 | contig 10387 bp, 10 predicted proteins | sample 2456441 | NCBI WGS metagenome assembly SMUY01 (sample SAMN11095931, study PRJNA526329) | marine sediment metagenome | biome: Marine sediment; feature: Surficial sediment; material: Deep marine sediment; isolation source: Hadal surficial sediment | place: Pacific Ocean | collected 2014-11 | depth...
ATGGAATTATCTACTACTTCATGCACTAAATGATGCAATCCACGCGGTCCAACATCTCCAACATACATCGATGGTCGCTTGCGCACATGCTCCATCCCTTCTAACGCCTGAATACTATCGGCACTGTAACTGTCTTTCTGTTGTTCTTTACTCATAAAAAATCAGGTTATTTTAATCCTTTTTTGATAACGAACAAATATAACCAAATCCCCAATAAATTCAGGGGTTTCGGCTTTTTATCAATACGAAGTTATCAACAAAATTTTGTGTAAACAACCATCGGAAATACCACAAAAAAGAAAGAGATTATTTACCGTAAGAACACCCAAATATTTACGACCTAATTATTATATTAATTCGGAAATTTTCACATAATATTATCATTTTTCTACCTTATAAAAATTACTTTTAATCCCGTCTGCCGACAAAGGAAGACCCTAAAAATAATGACATGAAAAAAACAACTATTATCACTACCCTGCTATTTGCAGCAACCGTTGTATTCAGCATAAATGTTGAGGCTCAAAAATTTCCTAAAATGGACGTAAGCCCCATGGATACTGCGTCTTATCCGGATGATTACAGGAATTCAGACAAGCTTATAAAGATCACTTACAGCAGACCCCAATTAAAAGGAAGGGAATTAAGCGGTCTCACTCCCAATGGCAAAGTTTGGCGCACCGGAGCCAATGAAGCCACAGAACTAACCCTTTATGTCGACATGAAATTGGGCGACACTATGATAAAAGCAGGAACCTATACTTTTTGTACCATTCCGGGTGATAGCGAGTGGACAGCTATAATTAATAAAGATCTAAATGTTTGGGGTTCTTATTTTTATAATGAAGCCAACGATGTGGTCAGGTTGAATGTACCTGTGACTAGTTCCGACGATTTTGTAGAGGCTTTCTCCATCGTTTTCGAGGAAAGCGATAATGGAGTGGATATGCATCTGGGTTGGGGAAATGCACGAATTACAGTGCCATTTACGAAATAACAAAAATCAAATAACAAATTACAAATTCCAATGGTCAGTCGAATGGCTTTTGGAATTTGCTTTTTTTGGAACTCGGTACTTTATTTCTCAAGGAATATTTAAGTACTTATGTGTTTGCAACGAAACCACCCAATGTGGATGCGCCATTACATAATCTACAATTAGAGGAATCATTTTATCCCGTTTACTCCACTCGGGTTGGAGATATAATTTGCAGTCCGGATTTACTTTCAATGCTTGTTCTTCGGCGAAACGGAAGTCGTCTTTGTTATATATGATAACCTTGAGCTCATCAGCTACCTTATAAATTTCCGCAGTTGGAAGTTTATTTTTTTTTGGAGATAAACAAATCCAGTCCCATGTTCCACTCAGAGGATAAGCGCCCGAGGTTTCAATATGAGTATCGAGTCCTTTTTCTTTTAATAGTTGGGTCAAGGGAGACATATCCCAGGTTAAGGGTTCTCCTCCGGTGACAACAATGGTCTTCGAATATTTTACGGCATTTGTTACGATCGATCCGATATCGGTTGGCGGATGAATATCCGGATTCCAACTTTCCTTCACATCGCACCAATGACATCCCACATCACAACCACCTAAGCGGATAAAATAAGCTGCTGTCCCTTTGTGATATCCCTCCCCCTGGATGGTGTAAAACTCCTCCATCAATGGCAACATATGACCCTTTTCCACCAAAGCCTGAATATTCTTTTGCATAGGCCATAAAAATAATGCTTTAACAGGAGAATATTCAAAACATAACTGTTATTATATTTCAAAAGCTAACGCACAATTCATATTTTTATCAAAATTTTGAAAATGGCAGATCAACAAGAATTTTTTGATCATATCAATGAGGGTTACGCTACCAAGGGAGAAGCGATCACTCTAGGGGCTGCAATGCTCGATGGGCAAACGGTGCGAAATGCTTTGGTAAAGATCCCTTTAAAAACAATGAACAGGCACGGTCTGATTGCCGGAGCAACCGGAACCGGAAAGACCAAAACATTACAAATATTAGCTGAAAACCTTTCTGATAAAGGCATCCCCGTTTTGTTAATGGACATGAAAGGAGATTTGAGTGGAATAGCAAAACCAAGCCCCGGACACCCAAAAATTGACGAGCGCCATGAGGCCATTGGTATTCCATTCGACGCTAAGAAATTCCCTGTTGAAATTTTCACTTTATCTAAGCAGGATGGTGTACGGTTGCGAGCGACGGTAAGTGAATTCGGTCCGGTTTTAATTTCAAGGATATTGGGTGTTTCTGAAACCCAGTCGGGCATCATTTCCGTTCTTTTTAAATATTGCGACGATAATCAATTACCATTGCTGGATTTAAAGGATTTTAAGAAGATCATTCAGTATGCTACCGAAGAAGGAAAGACCGAAATCGCCCGTGAATACGGCCGGATATCACCGGCTTCTGCAGGATCGATCCTCAGGAAGATCGTCCAGCTCGAGCAACAAGGGGGCGACTTGTTCTTTGGGGAAAAGTCTTTCGACACAGATGATCTTTTGCGCGTGGACCAAAATGGAAACGGTTACATAAACATCGTTCGTTTAACCGATATACAGGATAGGCCGAAACTATTTTCCACTTTTATGCTTTGCTTACTAGCCGAGATCTACTCTACCTTCCCGGAACAAGGAGATACCGGCAGGCCCGAACTCGTCATCTTCATAGATGAAGCCCATCTTATATTTAAGGAGGCCAGTGATGCATTACTAGACCAAATTGAAAGTATTGTAAAGTTAATTCGCTCCAAAGGAGTTGGATTGTATTTTGTAACTCAAAACGCAACCGATATACCGGATGCAGTATTGAGTCAGTTAGGGTTAAAAATACAACATGCCTTAAGAGCTTTCACAGCCAAAGACCGGAAGGCCATTAAATTAACAGCAGAAAATTATCCGCTCTCAGACTACTACCAAACTGATCAATTATTGACCTCATTAGGAACCGGAGAGGCACTTGTTTCAGTGTTAAATGAAAAGGGTATACCAACGCCCTTAGCGGCAACCATGCTACGTGCTCCTATGAGCCGAATGGATATATTGAATGATAGCGAATTGAAATCACTTATAGAGAACTCGAAATTAGCGAAAGAGTACAATGAAGAAATAGATCGCGAAAGTGCCTATGAATTACTCAACAAAAAAATTGAAATCGCGAATCAGGAAGAGGCAAAAGAAAAAGCTGAGAAAGAAAGGGCAGCTGCACGAACCGGCTCATATCGAAGAAGCTCCTCACGCAGAAGAAGATCTTCAAAAAGCAGCCTCGAAAAAGTTTTGACCAGTCCAACAGTGATACGAAGTGTTTTAGGAATATTAACGAAAATGCTTCGGTGATCCACAAACCAAAATCGCAACTTTAATACAATACTATTTTACATTAAAAACCATGAAAAAGACCTTATTTATTGCCGTTTTAGCCTCCATCCTTTTCATACAATGTGCAGACGAAAAAGACCCTTTTCTAATTAAGAATGGGCAGATAGGCAACTTGACCAGTAAAGCACAAATAAATCAGGTGGACTCGATATTCGAGCTCGATTCTATCGTGCCATTGAGGGTTGGTGAAAATGCCTTGGGGATTCAAGGCGAGGTAGAAGTTTACGAGAAAGGTGGTAAAAAATTACTGCTGCTTTCTCCGGAAAATGAAACAGATCCGGAATCGAGAATCAGCTTTATTCAAGTTTTTGACAAACGATTTAAAACGGAAAAAGGGCTCTCTTTGAACAGTTCTTTCGCCGATGTAAAAGCGAATTATGAAATCATCGCTATTCAAAATGCGATCAACGTAGTTGTGGTTTTTCTGAAGGATACTGATGTATATATTACTATTGACAAAAAGGAATTACCTGAAAATATCCGCTATAATTACAATGCCAAAGTGGAGGCAACTCAAATTCCCGATGGCGCTAAATTCAAGTATTTTATGATAGGTTGGGATGCTGAGGACGATCATGATGAAACTACTGAAGAATAAATTACCAAAAGCCTTTCCAAAATGAAAGGCTTTTTTTAATGAAAGGATTATTAGTACATTACTGCTTCAATTTTTAAAAAATAACGAGAACAAGTAATTCGAAATATTCTATAATTACCTACTTCACTCTACAACTTTATGTTATCCATTTCTGAAAAAGCCTTATATCGTAATGATCTCTTCCGCCATCTGGATGGTATCGCCGTAGCCCCTGTGGCATTTGCCTTAAAGGAAAAAGGGGTGTTGGATCATATTCTGAAGAAAAAAGAACACCAACTAAAAGAGATCGTCCGGTTATTTGATTGCAATGAAGGCTATCTAAACATTGGACTACGGATGCTGGCGTCACAAGGATGGTTAGAATACAAAATCGACGAAAATGAAAACACCATTACCATAGCGAAGAACAAACGAAGTGAGATCGCGCTCAATTTGGTTCAAAGGTATGAAGACGTAGTTGGGTTTATGAAAACTTCGGAGGAATTTCATCCACGCCATTTCGAATCGGAACAATTCTCTCTTTTGAATCGTATTTTTAATAAATACAAGAATGGCGACTATGAAGCCCGTTCGAAAGACCCTCTGGAGCATGAAATAGAGTCCCAAATATCAAAGCATATCGAAGGGGTTTTAGTGGGCCCTATTACGGTGTTTCTGGGCATGGACGGAATGTTTCATAAGTATTTCATGGAGGCTTCCTTCAGCGCTGATGAGTTTCATGAAGATCCCGTAAATTTTAGTAAAATACTCGACTTTTTTTGTTATTTAGGGTGGTTCAGTAAAAAAAATGAGCACTATCGTTTTACCGATAAAGGCTTATTCTTTGCGAGACGATCTTCAGCCTATGGGGTCACTGTTTCGTATATTCCTACTTTTAGAAGGGTGGATGAACTCATGTTTGGCAATGCTCTTATATTTAAGAGTTCTATTCCAACTGCTCACGAGATCCATGTAGACAGAGAGATGAATGTGTGGGGAAGCGGGGGTGCACATTCTGCTTATTTCAAAAAGATCGATGAGATCATCATATCACTTTTCAACAAACCCATTGAAGAACAGCCCAAAGGAATTCTCGATATGGGATGTGGAAATGGCGCTTTTTTAATTCATCTTTTCGAAGTCATTGAGCGGCGCACCAAACGCGGTGCTATCCTGGATGAGTATCCATTATTCTTAGTGGGGGTGGATTACAACCGGGCTGCCTTAAAAGTAACCCGGGGCAATTTGGTAAAAGCCGACATTTGGGCTAAAGTTATATGGGGGGACATAGGGAATCCTCATCAATTGGAACAGGACATTCAGAACAGTTATGATATAAACCTTTGTGATCTGTTGAATGTTCGCACGTTTTTGGATCACAATCGGCCTTGGGAATCTCCCAAAAATGTAGACCTAAACGCCGTAAGTTTTTCGACGGGAGCCTTTGCTTCACGTGGCATACGGCTCGCTAATAGAGAGGTAGAACAAAATCTGAAAGAACATTTTGAGAATTGGAAGCCGTATATACATAAATTTGGTCTGATGTTGATTGAATTGCATACCATCGATCCTAAAATAACCGCTAAGAACATAGGGAAAACCGCAGCGACAGCTTATGATGCAACACATGGATTTAGTGATCAGTATATTTTAGAACTCGAAGTTTTTAATACGGTCATTTCTGAAGTAGGATTGCATTCGGTACCGTCCCATGCTTCTAAATTCCCTGATAACGAACTCGCTACAGTAAGTATTAGTTACCTCATTGTTAAATAAGAACCCATGAAAGAAAAGTTACGTCCGTTTCACCTTGCTATTTCGGTAGATGATATCCCCACCAACCGAAAATTTTATCGTGAAGTATCGGGTTGCGTTGAAGGAAGAAGTAGTGATTATTGGGTGGATCTTAATTTTTTTGACCATCAGTTGGTCATTCACTACAAAGAAAAGCCAAAAGTTGAATATAGCCATTCAAATCCGGTTGATGGGAAAGAAGTAGCTGTTCCGCATTTTGGTGTGGTTTTGGATTCAAAAACTTTTGATTACATTTCAGAAAGAATAAAAGAACATCAGATCAACTTCATTATTGAACCTTATATTCGGTTCGAAGGAGAAGTGGGTGAGCAAGCCACCCTGTTTATCAACGATCCGGCTGGCAACACTATCGAATTCAAGGCGTTTAAAAATCCAGACCAATTATTCGAAAACTGAAATGAAAACTATTCCACAAAATGTGATTCGCCAATTATTTGTGCTACTACTGATAGTTATCATAGGTGGACTTATATTTAGAGAATTACTACCTTATTTTTCAGGAATTTTAGGTGCCATAACTGTCTATGTCTTGATGAGGGGATGGATGATACGTTTGGTAAGAAAAGGCTGGAATCCCAACTTAGCAGCCGCTCTTTTATGCATTATTTCCTTTGTTGGTATATTACTACCCGTTTCCGGCATCATAATATTATTGGGCAATAAGATCGGGAATGCCGTACAAAATTCAGAAAAAGTGGTGACGGCATTAAAAGGTCAAATTGCCTCTTGGGAAGAACAAATTGGATATGATCTGGCTTCTCAAATAGACGTGCGTGCTATTTCTTCGTGGATTTCGAGCAACCTACAGAGCATAGCCGGGAGTACTTTTAACGTATTCATCGCTATAGGTTTGATGTATTTCATACTATTCTACCTTTTTACGGATCGTAGAATGAGCAAAAGCTCTTTAGCCGATTATATTCCGGTGAGCAAAGCAAACCTCAAAATAATTGGAAAGGAAATACAATCGATGGTTCGATCCAACGCACTGGGGATACCGTTGGTAGCCATAGTACAGGGGTTTGTAGCCTTGATCGGGTTTTTAATTTTTGGTGTAGCAGATCCTTTTTTCTGGTTTGTGATCGTGACCATCGGATCTATGATACCTTTTGTGGGAACCCTGGTTGGAATTTTACCCGTGTTTATTTTAGAAATCTCCACGGGGCACACATTTCAGGCATGGGGCATCCTTATTTACGGATTCGTTGTAGTGGGTTTGTCGGATAATATAGTGCGGCTATATGTGTTGAAAAAAATCGATAATGTTCACCCACTAATCACCCTGGTTGGAGTTATAGTAGGCGTGCCACTTTTCGGATTTATTGGTTTGATCTTCGGACCATTGTTAATCAGCTTGTTCTTAGTACTACTAAGCATTTACAGAAAGGAATACGACGAGAAAGAGATTGTTAACTAATACTCCCAAACAGGTCCGATGATGTGGGAAACGCGATGATTAGTTCTTCTTTTGTTGCCTTCGAGCGAGCAATGTATTTTTTAATAACATCGCTATCGTCATGGGTCCTACTCCACCGGGAACAGGAGTAATAAAAGAGGCTTTTTTACTAACATTTTCAAAATCCACATCGCCTTTGATCACATATCCTTTTGGATGTGACTCATCCGGTACACGCGTGATCCCCACGTCGATAATGACAACACCCTCCTTGACCATTTCTGCTTTTAAGAATTCCGGAATACCCAAGGCTGAAATGATTATATCTGCTTGAGCGGTTATTTTGGAAATATCTTTTGTACGGCTATGGGTTAAAGTCACCGTGCTATTTCCCGGATATCCTTTACGGCTCATTAAAATGCTCATAGGACGGCCTACAATATGACTACGGCCTATAACTACCGTATGCTTGCCTTCGGTTTCAACCTTGTATCGTTCCAATAATTCCAAAATACCGGATGGAGTGGCGGGAATAAAGGTATTCATGTCCATGGCCATTTTTCCAAAATTTTCAGGATGGAATCCGTCCACATCTTTGCCGGGGTCAACGGCAAGCAAAACTCTTTCCGAATTGATCTGAGGCGGCAATGGCAACTGAACGATAAAACCATCAATATCATCGTCGTTGTTAAGCTCCTCTATTTTAAGTAATAACTCTTCTTCACTTGTTGTTTCGGGTAAATGAACCAACGTAGACTTAAATCCTACCCGTTCACAAGATCTGACCTTGCTTCCCACATAGGTCAAACTGGCGCCATCATCTCCTACCAAAACCGCAGCCAAATGGGGAACTTTCTCACCCTTGTCCTTCATTTTTTGGACTTCGACCGTGATCTCGTCTTTGATGTCGTTCGATATTTTCTTACCGTCTAAGATTGTCATTTTTTCAGGGTTAAGGATTAAAGGTTAAAGTATATCTGCAAAATTACTTCATATTACCCATCATCTGCATCATTTTACGGCCACCACCACCTTGCATCATCTTCATCATTTTACTCATTTGGTTAAATTGTTTGAGTAACTGATTCACCTGTTGTACCGACGTACCACTTCCTTTTGCAATTCTTTTCTTACGGTTAGGATTGATCGATGCAGGTTTAGTACGCTCATTTGGTGTCATAGAGTGAATAATGGCCTCTATATATTTGAAGGCATCGTCATCTATATCCATCCCTTTCATCATTTTGCCTGCACCGGGTATCATCCCAATCAGATCCTTCATACTACCCATTTTCTTCACCTGCTGGATCTGTTTTAAGAAATCGTCGAAACCAAATTGGTTCTTCGCTATTTTCTTCTGAAGTTTTCTCGCCTCCTCTTCATCGAACTGCTCCTGGGCCCGCTCCACAAGAGATACCACATCTCCCATCCCTAATATTCGGTCCGCCATACGAGAAGGGTGAAATACATCGATGGCATCCATTTTCTCACCTGTTCCAATGAACTTGATAGGTTTATCTACCACGCTCTTAATAGAAATAGCTGCTCCTCCGCGGGTATCACCGTCGAGCTTGGTCAACACAACACCTTCAAAATTCAGACGATCATTAAACGCCTTGGCAGTATTCACGGCATCCTGTCCCGTCATTGAATCCACTACAAAAAGTGTTTCCTGAGGTTGAATGGCCTTATGTATGTTCGCGATCTCGGTCATCATCTGCTCATCTATTGCGAGACGTCCTGCAGTATCCACGATCACCACGTTGTATCCGTTTTGTCTGGCATGGGCAACCGCATTGACAGCAATGGCTACGGGGTCCATATTTCCTTCTTCGGAATACACCTCAACCCCAATTTGTTCTCCAATGATCTGTAGCTGATCGATGGCTGCGGGGCGATATACATCACAGGCCACCAGTAAAGGATTTTTTGATTTTTTTGATTTTAAAAAATTAGCGAGTTTTCCTGCAAAGGTGGTTTTACCACTACCCTGTAAACCCGACATTAAAATAATACTAGGCGAACCTCCCAGGTTGATTCCTTCGGTATCACCACCCATCAATTCGGTGAGTTCGTCCTTTACGATCTTTACCAATAATTGTCCGGGCTGCAAGTTGGTCAATACATTTTCACCCAGCGCCTTCTCCTTCACTCTATTCGTAAAATCTTTGGCAGTTTTAAAGTTAACATCCGCATCGAGTAAGGCGCGCCGAACTTCTTTTAAGGTTTCGGCTACATTTACTTCGGTGATACTTCCATGACCTTTGAGCACGTGAAGTGCTTTATCCAGCTTATCGCTTAAATTATCAAACATATCCTTTACAACATTATATTAAAAGTGTCTCTTCATCAAGGTTTCGGACTGCGACGGCAAAGATACAAATTGGAGAGGGAGTGGCAAAGGGCAACTTTTTGATTATTGCTCAACTAAAAATCTATAATTCATCATGAAATGATCAGCTATGAATCTGTAAATTATCTGCACGCAGGTGACATTCTATTTTTAAATACTTATCTTAGAATCAGCGATTTAAAAAACCTTCATTATGGATCATTCTATCAAACATTTATTTCATATTGACACTTCAAGAGAAAAAGTATATGAGGCTATCTCGACCATAGAAGGACTGTCCAATTGGTGGACGGTTCAAACCCAGGGTGATGCCTCTCCAGGAGGAACTATCCAGTTCGATTTTGGAGATTTTCATGGTCCAAAAATGAAAGTCTCAGAAGAAAAACCAAACGAAAAATTGGTTTGGGAATGTACCGAAAGTGCTCATGGATGGATAGGACATACTTTTGTATTTACACTGGATGAAAATGAGGGTAAAACCCGTGTCCGTTTTTCACATAATGGGTGGGATGAACAAGGGGATTTCTATGCTATTTGCAGTTTTAGCTGGGGCCGATATATGGAAAGTTTACGCCAGTATTGTCAAACGGGTACCGGAGAAGCATTCGGTAGTGAGGGTTATCGGTAATTCAAATAAGTTGCCATGGAATATGGTTATTGGGACAATGATCCTTCTATGACAGCACTATTGGAAATCAACCCGCCAAAGCTGCTGCAGAAGAAGCTGAAGAAGAAACCGAGGAAGAATAAATAAGATTGAAGTTAAAGCTTGATTTCGACTCAATAACTGTGAATCTTTCAATCGATTGAAACCCGATTCATCTTTCAGTAAATGTCCTTTCGCATTGCTGAGTA
>SMUY01252129.1_pt1 | contig 10379 bp, 13 predicted proteins | sample 2456441 | NCBI WGS metagenome assembly SMUY01 (sample SAMN11095931, study PRJNA526329) | marine sediment metagenome | biome: Marine sediment; feature: Surficial sediment; material: Deep marine sediment; isolation source: Hadal surficial sediment | place: Pacific Ocean | collected 2014-11 | depth...
ACCTTGTGTAAGTGCTGTCGGGGCGGGGTGAACACTGTGCCCACTCTCGTACCTACGGTTTGATGGAGGCTTGTGACGTACCTTCAGTCGTGTAAAAGCCTGTTCCACGCGGAATGATTCGCTTCCCACAGCGATCCAAACCTCGGAATTTGCTGTTGCAATTGCAGCACAAAACCCGAAAAATCCCCAAATTTCCCTGAAAATGAAGGAGTGTATTTAGGGTGAAAACATTGATGTATACTGGTGTTTCAGGGGGTGTGGGAGATTAGGGAGAAGAATCCCCCCCTCTCCGCCAGGCTTTTTCGACCCCATCCAGGACTCCCACAGAGTCCTACCCTGGATGATGTCTAGGTTCTCTTCGGTACAGTAGAGGATTGATGCCTGATCCGGGCTAACAAGGCAGCACCTCTGACAGGCGCTTGAATGAAGTAGGCGTGGGGGAGAACCTGGAGTGGACAGGCGGGGAGGCAGCCAGTAAATGGGGGTGCTCCATTGGGCTTTCAAGAAGGAGAAAAGATACTGTCTCCTCCCCACACCATCTGTTTATCCATAGACGTCAGACTTGCGAAAAGGTTCATTAAAATCCCACCGGCCCGCTTGCGAGAGATGGCCTGATCCCGACTTTAGAGAACTAGGAGTCCTTCCGCAACTTCCCCCATTTTGTTCTCGGGTTCCTCCCCCATCCGTATTCACCAATGAGAGGCACGAAAGTGCAACGTTCACCACGCTCCTGATGGAATCCTTCTGGACTCCTTCTGACCACGTAAAGGACGTGAGAGTAGCCCTCCTCCAGCGGGATCACCAGTCTCCCCCTGATGGCCAACTGATCCAGCAGCGGCGCGGGAATCTCGGGGGCGCCCGCCGTGATGAGAATGATGTCAAAGGGAGCTTCTTCCTCCCATCCCAAGGTACCGTTTCCCAGTCGGGCGTGGATCTTATCGTAATGGAGCTGGCGCAAGGTCTCTCGAGCCTGCTCAAGAAGCTCCGGGATTCTTTCAATGGTATAGACTTCCGCGCCCAGTTCAGCCAGGATGGCACTTTGATAACCACTTCCGGTACCGATCTCCAGGACTCGATCACCCGGGGCAACCTCGGCCGATAGGGTCATGAGGGCGGTCATATAGGGTTGGCTAATTGTTTGCCCCTCTCCAATGGGCGAAGGACCATCTGTATAGGCCTCACTTCTCAGGTTCCTGGGAAGGAACTGGTGCCGTGGAACTTTGCTAAAGGCCTCCAGTAGCTGAGAGTTGTGAATACCCCTTTTCTTCAATTGACTCTCGACCATGCGCTCCCGCTCGATTTGATAAGGATCACTCATTGGACTTCCGAGGGTGACGTCCGGCTCCAATTTTTGGTCAACAGCAGCCTGATCTTCCGTCTTTCCCGTGGGCTCAACTGCGACTGCACTGCTTCAAGTTCCGTCTCCAAGTCGGTCAGCTCTCTCACTGAAGAGAGCCGTTGTGTTTTTTCCCGCAACCTGTAGAACAAATCGGAATACTCTCCGCAAAGCTCTTGGATAAAGGTGTAGGATTTGCGATGGATGGCACAAGGGCCATGCCGGCGGATAGCCTCCTGGTGTTCTCGGGTACCATACCCCTTGTTTCGATCCAACCCATATTGGGGATAGGTCTGCCCAAGCTCGACCATCAATTGATCCCGGTAAGTCTTAGCGACAATCGATGCTGCGGCGATGGAAAAGCTGAGGCCATCCCCCTTGCTGAACTTGTTCTGGGGCATGGAGAGTCCCGGAATTTCTCTGGCGTCCACCAATAGGTGGTCCGGACGAAGGGGAAGGTTTTCCACTGCCCGCCGCATGGCCAGGAGGCCAGCATGATAGACATTAAGCTCGTCGATTTCGGCGACCTCTGCCAATCCCACTCCGATCCCCAAGGCCCTCTGGCGAATGGTTCGGACAACTTCCCGGCGAACCTGGGGGCTCAAGCGCTTAGAATCATCCACTCTTGAGATGAAGGTGCCGGGAGGAAAAACAACCGCTGCAGCGACCACGGGTCCGGCCAGAGGACCCACTCCAACCTCGTCGGCGCCGGCAATATGGCGGATCCCAGAGTTCCACAGCACACACTCCAGGTTGAGCATGGACTCAATGCGGATCCGCTCCGCTTTTTCTTTCTCACGCCGAGTTTTCAGTTGATGGCAAATCTTACGAACGCCTTCCCGTGGATCTTTCTGTAATCTGGCTAGAAGCCCGAGCGAGGCTGAGTCTTTTTGATCGAGGAAATGTCTGCGGATTTCGGCAACTGAAAGTCTGGATAAGTCCAGTTCCATGAGGACACTAAATGAAAATCAAATGGCCAAAGCAAGAGGGCACATGAAAATCAGGTTGTCCCGTGAAAGTGGGTCTCCAAGACAGATACTCACGATGAGGCTTCTTTCCGGCGATGCGGTAAAGATTCACTCGCCAGGATTTGCCCACCTCGGGCGGCCCTTCCCCAATCGATTCATAGGACAATCCCAGAAATACCCTCCAGATAGACTCTTGCTTGTTTAAGAGGGTTTCCAACTCAAGATCGGAGTTCCACTCGAGGTCTACCTCCACCCGAGGTTCGACGATCCGCATATCCGCCCACTGCCCAAGAGGACTCACTTCGATTTCGAAGTAGTTGGGGGCTGTACCGGGTTTTAGAAATACCTCCACCACGTCCTTGTTCCAAAGACCTTCAGTTGCAGTCTCCATGCTCCATTCAGGGTTAACATTGAGGGAATCAAACCAGGATTCAAAGTAAAAAAAGACGGTCTGCTCGTTCCATAAGGAACGAACGTAGGTCAAGTTCATCCAATTATGGCCTTTTTCGCGCAGAGCTGACCTCCCGTCCCAATACCGGTCAATGGCTGCTGCTCCACACTTTCCCCACAGCTTATAGAAAGGGTCAAAAAGGGTTTCGTGGGTTTCTGACGTGCGGAGGGAGAAAATTGCGTTTTCGGGCATGGGTGAGTCTTTATTATATAATTACAGCCCGTGAAAATCGAAACGGTAGGGCTATTGGGGTTTGGGCGCTTCGGCAAGATGGCGTATAAGCATCTCCGCCGCGATAAGGAGGTGCGGGTATACGATTCCGACTCCTCTCAACTCCAGGGTATTTCAGAGGCGACGACTTTCGAAGAAGCTGTTTCTGCTCCCCTGGTTGTCCTGTGCGTGCCCATTTCAGCCATGGAGGACACCTGTAAAAAAATGGCCCCGTTGCTGCGAGAGGGGCAGATTGTGGTGGACACCTGCAGTGTCAAGAAGCGACCGCTGGAATGGATGTCGACTCATCTTCCTGAGTCGGTCCAGATCCTGGGCACGCATCCACTCTTTGGGCCCGACAGCGGCCAGCAGGGGGTGGCGGGTTTGAAAATCGCCTTGTGTCCCGCTCGAATCGAGCAGGAATCGTATAACAGCATTCAGCATTATCTTCACAGGCTGCAATTGGTGACCGTAGAGGTGACAGCCCAGGAGCATGACCAACAGATTGCGAAAAGCCAGGCCGTTTTCCATCTGATTGCTCAGGCGATGAAGCAGCTGAAGTGGGTTTCACAGGACATCTCTACACCAGGGCCGGAGGCCTTTGATCGTTTGGTCAGGACCGTACAGCAGGACACCGACCAACTGTTTCTGGATATCGAGCGCGAAAATCCTTACGCGGCAAAATGGCGTCAACGATTCATCCAGGAGGTGTTGAGCCTGGACAAAGAACTCTCCGGCTCCAAGGAGAAGCTCCCTTTGCCCAGGGAATAGACCTCTCATCCTCTGCCTGACTGCAGGGGCATTGACCTGCAGAGCAGGAAACCCGATGGGGCAGCTTTATAGCTTTGAAAACCTTTACCCTCCTGCAGAAGATAGAGATCGTTCTGATGAGCCTTGCGGGATGGATACTGCTGCGACTGATTGGAGCGACCCTGCGCTATCGAGTAGAAGGCTGGGAAAACATCAGGCAATCCAGAGAGAGAAAAGAGCCGTTTATTGGCTCTTTCTGGCACAATCAAGTCTTTTGCGCAGCCCACTTCTGGCGCTTTCAAAACATCGTTGTGATGACCAGCCCGCATTTTGACGGGGAAGTCATTGCCAGAGTGATCAGGAAGCTGGGATTCATTCCCGTCCGCGGTTCGAGTAGCAGAGGTGCGGCCAAGGCTTTATTAGAAGCAAAACAAAAGGTGCAGCAGGGTCTTACCGTGGCCTTCACCTCGGATGGCCCGAGGGGCCCGGCCTATAGAGTGAAGCCAGGACCCGTCTGGCTCTCCCGCAAGACGGGGGTACCCATATTGCCCTTCCATATTCAGCCCAAGTGGTTCTGGAGGCTCAATAGCTGGGACAGGTTCCAAATCCCCAAGCCCTTTAGCCCCGTTCTGGTTAAGATTGGCCAGCCGCTGGTTGTCCTTTCTGAAGAGGACCAACAGAGTTGGGTGATTCGTCACCAAGAAGAGATGGACCGAATAGGAGCGTATAGCCAAGCCTATTGGGGAGAACTGCAGACCGGAAGAAAGGACTGAGGACTGAGTTCCGGCAATGAACAAAGTTGGTCCGTGAACATCTGGGGTTACATCCGTGTGATCCGCGGGCTATTTTCTATTTTCTGCGCGCGAAGCGCGCTATCGGGCCCTGATTCTCACGGGAGTTTCGAAGGCAGTCATCTTCCAGGTGGCCATTTCCAGGAGGGCGATCTTTAGGGCATAGATCCCCGGAGGAGCAAACAACTTATTGGTATAGATGATCCCCCGGCCAGCGCGGATCTCTTTGGCCTCCAGGTTGACCCGGAAAATCTCCCTCAACCGGGCCACTTCCTCCCCTTGCTGATCCAACAACCGGGCGATAACCCCGAACCCGGTCCGAATATCCCCCTTTTCTGTTTTTTGCAAACTGAAGGGACTGATCTTGATGCGAAATGGGAGTCCAATCTGCCCGCCCTGCCGTTGCTGAGGCAGGAGATCCAAGTCAGCGCCAATCTCTCGGAATGTAAGGTGTAGGTTGCTGGGAACCCGGTCCATTGCGTCATCATCAAAAAGCGCAGCGATAACCTCCTGCTTGACCGTCGATCGTTCGGGCAGAGTTTCGAATCGAGCGGGGATGTAGGCGTTGGGAAATGCGATCTCCACCCGAATACTGCGTTCCTCCTTACTGCGAAAAGGATCGTCTGTGTAGTAGCCAATCGAATAGAGGTTGCCAAACACGCCGTCATTGATTTGAGCCATGACCTGGTCAAAATTGAGGATGGTTTCGAACCCACTGAAATGTTCTCCATCGGTCCTCAGCGACAAACTGGCAAAGGCCAGCTCCTTGGCTTCTCGATCGTCGTCGGCAGGGGTGGAAGCGCCCGGTTGGGCAAGGGGCGAAGAGGGGCCAATATAAAGTTGGCCTGCTGACGGGACCAGAATGGTGTAAATGACAACATTATTACTTTGGGCCAAAGAGACGCTTTGGGGAGCGCTTCGATAGGCATCGTCCAGGCCGTCGGAGATGAGAATCACCACGTTTTGGGCTGCTCCAGGATGGTCCTTCATCCGCAAGATGAGCGCGTTCAGTGAACTGTAGAGGGCTGTTGGTCCCAGATGCTCACCTGACTCCGTTAAGGCCTTCTGAGCCAGGGATCGCGTGGAAGTAAAATCTTGCAGCCGCATCAGTTTATCGGAAAAACCGAAGATGCCGACTTCCGTGAAGTCATGCAGACTTTCCAGGAAAGTTCCCGCCGCCGTAAGTTCTTCCGCCCGAGTCGCGAGGGTGCTGCCGCTCATGTCGATCAAGAAGGCGAGTCTGAGGGGTCCCATCTTCCCTTCTGTGTTGCGTGGCGGCTCAAAAAAGACAATTTCCTGAAGCGCTTCGCCCTCAAAGACTCGAAAGTGGTCCTGATTCAAATGGTTGAGGAGTCCCCCATCGTTCTCCTTCACCATGAATTTCAAGGTCGCCAGATTGACATCGATGCGAATGCGGGCCCCTTCAATTAGACTGGATGATTGCGCGGCGGCGGTGATGCAGGAAAAGCTCAGTGTCCAGAACAAGAAGGTACACCAAGCAGAAGGGCCACTGAAAACTGCTCTCAAGCGCCTCATGGGTTGTTAATCCTCACCAGATTCAAGAACTCCATCCGGGATCGCTGATCCTGCCGAAATTTTCCCAGCAGGGTCGAGGTCGTGACTTTAACATTTTGCTGTTCAACGCCACGCATCATCATACACAGATGCTGAGCCTCAATAATCACTCCAACTCCCTGTGGGTTCACCTGCTCTTGAATGGTGTGGGCGATTTCTTGAGTGAGGCGTTCCTGGACTTGCAGGCGCCGTGCAAACAGTTCAACGAGACGAATCACTTTGCTCAAGCCAATCACCTTGCTGGTAGGCAGGTAACCCACATGGCATTTTCCGAAGAAGGGCAGGAGGTGGTGCTCGCACAGACTGTAGACCTCGATATTCCTGATGATCACCATCTCGTCATACTGGACATCAAACAGGGCGTCTTTGAGAATGTCTTCGACATTCTCGGAGTAACCCTTGGTCAGAAACTTCCAAGTCTCAGCGACCCGAGCCGGTGTCTTCCTGAGTCCTTGGCGCTGCGGATCTTCACCGAGTTCCTCCAGCATGTTCTCAATCAGCTTTTCCACGAAGCTCCTTTCGGGGCGATGACTTCGGGCAGTGGGCTATCCCGGAGGCCAATCAAAGGTTCGTCCGCCCATCAAATGAAGATGGATGTGAAAGACCGTCTGCCCCGCAGCCACGCCGTTGTTAAGGACCACCCTATACCCGTCCGTGAGGTTTTGATCTTCGGCTACCTGGCGGGCCATCAAGAGGAGGTGGCCCAGCAGGCCTCCCTCTTGTTCGGAAGCTTCGGCAAGGGTAGGAATATGCTTTTTGGGAATGATCAGAATATGGGTCGGCGCTTGCGAGTTGACATCCCGAAACGCCATCGCCTGATCGTCCTCACGAATGATGTCAGACTGCACCTCTCCTTGAGCAATTTTGCAAAAAATACAACCCGGCATAAGTTCTCCTTACCATATCAGATCATGATCAGGTTTTCATGGCTTTTCATCCGACGGGCGACCAAAGATCGCACACCGGTCGATATGAGCAAGATCTTTTCGTGAGTCTTCCAAAACCCAACCCTTTTCTTGCGCCAGTCGGCAAATTCCCTGCCTGGCGCCCTCACCCAATTCAACCACCAATTTCCCCTGAGCCTGCAAAACTTTTCGGCCTTCGGAAAACAATTGTTTGTAGATCTCTTGGCCCGATTCTGCGGCATAGACTGCCTCGCGTGGTTCATGTTTGTCTACGGCGTCGTCGACCCGGCTTCTTTCCTCATGGCTCACATAAGGAGGGTTGGAGACGACCAGATGATAATAACCGAGTCGGTCTCTCACTGGATTCAGTGTCTGACCCTCTCGGAATTCAAGGCGGTCAAGGCAGTGGTGCTTTTCAGCATTCTGGCGGGCCACTTTTAAGGCAATGGGAGAGACATCTGTTGCTGTAACCACAACCCGAGGTTCTTCGCAGGCCAGGGTTATGGCAATGCAGCCGGATCCCGTACCCACGTCGACTGCCCGCAGTTGTTCTTCGGTGCTTCCCCGCAGAAGACCCAAAGCAGCCTCCAAAACCAGCTCTGTTTCGGGTCGGGGAATGAAAACCCCGGGACGAACCGAGAATTCGCGGCCATAGAATTCCTGCTTACCACGAAGATATTGCAGTGGATAGTGCTCGCCTCGTTTGATCAACCACTGCTGAAACAGATGCTTCTGTGCTGTGGAAAGCTGATGTTCCGGGTACGTGTACAGGAATGTTCGATCGCGCTGCAAAACGGAGGCAACCAGAAGGTCAGCGTCTTGGCGAGGGGATCTGAGTCGTTGCTTGGCAAGATACTCGGCTGCAGACTGGAGTGCCTCTTTAACCGTCACGGCCCTTTTTCTTGAGTTGTCCCGATCAGGCGATTTTTTGATTCTCTAAAAGCTCCGCCCGCTCGGATGCGATTAAGGCCTCAACGATCGTATCCAGGTTGCCTTCCATGATGACCGCGAGCTGATGCAAGCTCAGGCCGAGTCGATGGTCTGTGACCCGATTCTGTGGGTAATTGTAGGTCCGAATTTTCTCACTGCGGTCTCCGCTTCCAACCATGGCTCTCCGCTTCTCGGCAATTTCGCCTTGCTGCTGCTGGAGCGCTTTTTCGTAAAGTCTGGAACGCAGGACCTTCATCGCCTTGGCTTTGTTCTTGATCTGAGACTTTTCATCCTGGCAGGTCACCACTTCTCCGGTGGGAATGTGGGTGATGCGCACAGCCGAGTATGTCGTGTTGACGGACTGCCCGCCAGGTCCCGAGGAGCAGTAAGTGTCGATTTTGAGCTCCTTCGGGTCAATCTCAATATCGACTTCGTCGACCTCGGGTAGGACGGCCACAGTGATGGCAGAGGTGTGGAGGCGGCCCTGGGTTTCGGTCTCGGGAACACGCTGCACCCGATGAACGCCGCTTTCGTACTTCAGACGGCTGTAGACGTTTTTCCCCGAGATCATGGCGATAACTTCCTTGAATCCACCTACCGAGGAGTGATGAGCCGAAAGCACCTCGACGGTCCAATTGTTGCGCTCGGCATATCGTGAATACATTCGGAAGATACCCTGAGCAAAAAGAGTGGCTTCATTTCCTCCCGTGCCGGCCCTGATTTCCAGGATAACGTTCTTGGCGTCGTTGGGATCCTTGGGAAGAAGAAGCCCCTTGAGCTCCTCTTCGCAGCTGGCTCTTTGCTCCTCCAGCTTCTGAGACTCCTGGCGAGCCATCTCGAGAAGTTCTTCATCCTGTTCTTCATCCAGAAGTCTGTTTGTTCCAGTGATTTCTTGTGAGATCGATTTGTACTCGCGGAATTTGTCGACGACCTCCTGAAGCTCTGCATGGGCTTGGGCCGTTTTACGATACTTCTCCGGGAGTGCAATCAGGTCCGCATCTCCCAGCTTTCGCGCGAGATCTTCGTATTTTTTCTCAAGTGCTTGAAGCTTCTGAAACATTAGGGCAGGAGATTAGCCTGATAGGCGCTTTGACTTGCCTTTTGCGTATTTTCTGCGGAATCGTTCGACCCTTCCCGCGGTGTCGACCAGTTTCTGCTTACCGGTGAAAAACGGATGACATGCGGAACAAATATCCAGACGGACCTCTCCAGACATTGTGGAGCGCGTTTCCCACTTATTGCCGCAGGCACAGCGCACGGTTACCAACTCGTATGGGGGGTGAATACCACTCTTCATAACAAAGACTCCCTTAATGTCTCGTTCCATAAATACGGTGACGTTTGTGTCGTCCCGCTGCCACCCGTCGGGTTGATGGGAGTTGCGAGCGATCTCTGTGTCGCTCGTCGTCGTCGATGTCCCTGCATCGTCTCCTCCTCGCTCCTTGATCTTTCCTCGCAAGCCCCATTAGCAACTGCCATCGTATTTATGAAGCGCGACACTTAGCTCGGGAAAAATCAAATGAATGACCACCGAATATTCCTTGCACAGCGATCCGAAAGCTTGCTGGGTTACAATGGATCAAGTGACGGGTGTCGCCGCGAGAGGAGTAGTTTATCAAAAGTCGACTGCGAAAGTCGACTCATCCCCCTTTGGAGCCAATCTCAGAAACTGCTATCGCAACAGTCTCAAACAGGTGGAAACAATCCATGGATCAATCGTTCGCGCCTTTATTTCATGGGTCTTGCAGCTTGACAAGCCCTTGGGTGCGGGGTATAAGTTGCTACTCAAATCTTTCGGCCAGGGGATGCTAAATATTGTCTGATCCAGAGTTCAGGAAGGGTGATGAGAAGAATGCGCTCGCTTCGCTCTTTCGATTGGCGAAGAGTCCGACACTTTCTGAATCGAGAGATGTTCCTTGCCAATTGCCGTATGCAGGCAGCTGCCCCGCGCGGATCCGAGAAGGCTTATTGAGGAGGTTCGAATGTCTGTAACTGGGAGAAAGGCGGGGGAGGGACAAGACGCCGCCCAGGTTGAAAGTCGAGAGGAAACCACTGTGGTTGAAACTCCCGTGTTCGAACCCCCTGTCATTGAAAGTCCCAAGGACATTGACTACGAAGAGATGCTGGAGGCTTACAACCTCAGTTTCAAGAATATCGCAGAGGGCGCGGTTGTATCAGGAACGGTATTGAAGATCACCGACTCTCACGTGGTTGTAGATGTAGGGTTCAAGTCGGAAGGACGAATCTCTCTGGACGAATTCCGCGATGATGCCGGCGACCTGACGATCAAGCTGGGAGACAAAGTGGACGTCCTTCTGGAGCGCACAGAAGATAAGAATGGCCATGTCGTGGTGTCTCGGCAGAAGGCGGAACGGATGAAAATCTGGACCGCACTCGAGAAGGTCTATCAGGATGAGTCGATCATCACGGGGCGGGTGATTGAGAGGGTCAAAGGTGGCTTGG
>SMUY01022890.1_pt1 | contig 10376 bp, 10 predicted proteins | sample 2456441 | NCBI WGS metagenome assembly SMUY01 (sample SAMN11095931, study PRJNA526329) | marine sediment metagenome | biome: Marine sediment; feature: Surficial sediment; material: Deep marine sediment; isolation source: Hadal surficial sediment | place: Pacific Ocean | collected 2014-11 | depth...
TAGGTAGGGAAACGGGTGGGTCGTCATCGATTGGAGGCCTGGAAGACCGTTGGGACGAGGCGAAGACTGGAATACCCGGAAGGTCGGATAAGAAATATTATGTAAACTTTTAATTCACCCAGCTTCTCCCCTCCCGGTCCTTCCTGCACCTACAGGTTCTAACTCAGGACAATCTACTCCAACAATATTATCCTGTATTTAAAGGGTATTAGCGGGTGTTACCTATGAGGAGACTCGAGAAATCTCAAGAAACCCTGCGCTTGAGGTGTTCCCTCTCGCTCGGCTAGTGGTAGGTTTCTCCGACTTCACGAAAGCACTGCGTCACGAAGTGACACCAGCACGAAAGCACGACATCACGCGCGCGTAGCGCGCCAAGCACGAAAGCACTGCATCACGAAGTGACGCCAGCACGGCGGCCACGAAGTGGCCGCTCACATCTTATACTTACCCATATCGTCGGGATTGAGGCCTTCCAACCACTTCTTAATGTCCTCTGGGTCCAGATTCTCTTTTTCCAGGCTGATGTTGCGGCTGTTGTTGATGACCTCTTCAGTGACATAGATGGGCGCGTCGGTCCGCAAGGCCAAGGCGATGGCATCGCTGGGGCGACTGTCAATGGTAATGTGATCCCCGTTCATTCGAAGGTGAATAACAGCATAGAAGGTATTTCCCTGCAGGTCGGTAACCACGATCTTGTCCACGTTGGCATCGAGTTGCAGCAGAATATTCTTGATCAGGTCATGGGTCAGGGGTCGAGGGGTATCGATTCGCTCAATCTGCAGGGCAATGGCATTGGCCTCGAAGATTCCTACCCAGATGGGCAATAAGGTGTTTTTTTCCACGCTCTGCAGGATCACGATGGGAGAGTTGGTGAGGGGGTCCATGATTAACCCCTTGATTTTAAATTCTCGTTCCATAAGCCTGCTTCCTTTGGTTCTGCTCGATCTCCTCGAGCTTTTGGCCGACCATGCTGTTGGGACCCACATCGGTGATCAGTACCTCGGTGAATGTCCCGGGCTGATCGTTTCCCGGAAAGTTCACAATCTTATTGGTCGTGGTTCTCCCGTAGCGACGCACACCATCACGTGCTGTTCCTTCCACCAAAACGTTCCTACAGCGCCCCAGATAACGTTGGCGGTGCAGGCGCAGCTGAATTCCCTTCTGAAGACGCTGCAACGCCATGATACGACGTGTCTTTTCCTTCTCGGGAAGATCACCCTCGAAATTTAGTGCTTCGGTTCCAGGACGAGGAGAGTATTTGAACGAGAACATGGATTCGAACTGGACCTCCTCGACCAGGTTCAGGGTCTCTTGAAAGTCCGCCTCCTTCTCACCTATAAAGCCTACGATGATGTCCGTAGACAAAGCGATGGAGCGACCGCAGTTTCGAAACTTGTCCACCAATTCAAGATAGCGCTCTCGGGTGTACTGGCGCCGCATACGCTTGAGGATGGGGTTGGAACCCGACTGAACGGGTAGGTGGACCTGGTTGCAGATGGTTTCCATTTCACCGATGACAGAGATGGAGTCATCGTCAAACTCACGCGGATGAGGTGAAGTGAAACGCAGCCTCCGAAGCCCCGGAATGGCCGCCACCTCAGAGAGTAGGTCGGCAAATTTGAAGCGCCGGTTATGGGGATCCTTATAGCTATTGACGGTCTGTCCCAACAGGAGAATTTCCACAAAGCCCTGGTCGACAACCCTTCGGGCTTCATCCATCACTGCCCTGGCAGGACGGTTCCTTTCCCGGCCTCGAGTGTAGGGCACAATACAAAAGCTGCAATGCTTGTTGCAGCCTTCCATGATGGTGATGTTGGCACGGAAGCTGTTCTGGCGTATGACCTGAGGAATCTCTACTGGGGCTGTACTCTCCATAAAGTCCGTGGCCACGCGCCTCCTGCCCCCGCGCTCTTGCTCGATCTCCTCAAGCAGGTCGGGGAGGGCGTGAACCATATGGGTACCCACCACCAGATCCACGAACGGCGCCTTGCTTATCAGCGCTTCACCTTCCTGCTGGGCCACGCACCCCAGCACTCCTATCAAAAAATTGGGGTTGGTGCCCTTCTGCTTCTTGATTTCTCCTAAACGGCTGTACATCTTCTGGGCAGCTTTCTCGCGGACGCTGCAAGTATTGAGTAAATACAGATCGGCCTCCTCGGGCGAGTTGACCGCGACCATACCGCGATGGGCAAGCAGTCCGGCAACTTTCTCCGAATCGTGCTCGTTCATCTGGCATCCGAACGTTTCGATATAGAATCTCTGCAGCATCGTCTCTGGAGTATTTTAGCGGACTTGAAGTGGAGGATACAAGGTTCGTGCTGCCGTCACTGCGTGCTGCCGTCACGAAGTGACGGCGTGCTGTGGTGCTGTGGTGCTTTTGTGCAGTCGTGAGAGGGTGTTCGCCTGCTGCATATCAGAAGCTAGAGACGTTCATGCAAGATGTCATGATCACCACACCACAGCACCACAGCACCACAGCACAATTGCACGGAGTTATGAAGTGACGAAATCCTTCCCTCTCCGTAGTAATTCGCGCGCCTGCTTACGGGTGGTGTCCGTTAAGGCTTTCCCTGCCATCATTCTTGAGATCTCCTCCACTCTTGCCTTCTGCTCAAGAGGAACAATCTCAACGATGGTTCGCTCGGCGCTGGGCCGTTTGGTGACATGAAAATGCTGGGAAGCATATGAGGCGACTTGTGGAAGGTGGGTCACGCAAAAGACCTGGTGCGCCGTTCCCAGACGGGCGAGTTTTTCTCCAATGGTGGAGGCCACTCGGCCGCCAATGCCTGCATCCACCTCATCGAAAACCAGGGTCTTCGGATAGTCCTCCAGGGTGAGAATCGATTTCAGAGCCAGGACGGTTCGGGACAACTCTCCTCCGGAAGCAATCTTAGCCAAGGGTTTAGAGGATTCACCCACATTGGCACTGATCAAAAATTCCACTTGGTCCATTCCCTGCTCTGTGACCTTTTCATCTGAGGTGTTGACCTGTACCGTAAAAGCTGCGTTTCCCATGTGCAAATCGGTCAGTTCACGCTCCACTTGCCTGCTGAGCAACTTAGCTTGCTGGTGTCTGCCCCTGGAAAGGTGCTGGGCAAGTGCTCGATATTTGCTCTCCAGTTGACTCTCCTTCTTAGCCAGTTGTTCGATCTCGGCTTCACATTGGGAGAGCTCGAGGACTTCTTTTTGGGCCTTTTCGAGATAAGCCAGAATTTCATCCACGGTTTCCCCGTATTTACGGCGAGCCTTTTGAATTTCCGAAAGGCTCTCCTGAACAGCGTCCAGGCGTCCCGGGTTGGACTCAATTTGATTCGTGTAGTCGCGAAGCTGGTAGGCTACCTCTTCCAGCAGATAACGTGAATCACTCAGTTTCACCATCACCGGCTCCAGCTGAGGGTCCAGCTCACAAAGTTCTTCCAACTCTTTCTTGGCCTGATGCAGCAGACTCAACGAGGACTCTTCTCGTTCATAAATGTCCTGATAAGCCCGTTGCGATGCACTCAGGCGTTTTTCCGCACTGGCCAAAAGCCCCCGTTCTGCTTCCAACTCCACGTCCAGGCCAGCTCTCAATTGAAGCTTGTCGATGTCGGCAATTTGAAAGTGGAGGGTGTCGAGCCTCTGCAGTCTTTCCTGTTCGCTGGCCTGCAGGCGCTCAAGTTCTGAACGAACTCCCTGGAGCAGATGAAAGGACTCTCTGACCTGTTGCGTCAACGGTTCGTGAGCGCTGAAGGCGTCCAGAAACTGTAATTGAACACTGGATCGCAAGAGGAGTTGCTGCTCGTGCTGTCCGTGAATATCGGCTAGAAACGTCCCCAGCTGGGAAAGCGTAGCCAGTGGGCTCAAAACCCCGTTGATAAAGATCTTGTTGGAACCGGACCGGGAGATATTCCGGCGGATAATAAGTTCCCCGCCCTCCAGTGGAATTCCTGCATCAGCGAGAAACACTCGTGCCGGATGTTCTCCGGAGAGTTCAAACATTCCCTCCACTCGGGCCTGCTCAAAGCCCTGACGAACCATTTCGAGAGAGGCACGCCTCCCCACCAGCAAGCCTACAGCATCTACCAGAATGGATTTTCCCGATCCGGTTTCACCGGTGATCAGATTCAACCCCTTACTGAATTCAATTTCCAGACGATCGATCAGAGCAAAATTCTCGACGGAGAGGAACTTCAGCATGACAAAAGGCTACTAAAAAGCTGACAACTGACAACCAAGGAGGATTGTACACGAACACTATGTCCTCTTTGTCAGCTGTCAGCTGTCAGTTGTTTTGAGTACCATCTATTGGTGGTGGTTGATCCAGAAGTAGATCAATCGGTGTATGGTATATGATTACAGGCAGGTCATCATGAACATGAACCGAATAGGGAATGTAGGAGATTGAAATTGGCCTTTTTTATAGCTCAGGGGAGCTTTGGCAGTTTCTGGTCACTGGTGAGCAATAGCGGTCCGATCGCTCAAATGGTTTTTCTGATCCTGCTTTTTTTCTCCCTGTTTTCCTGGAGTATCATCTTCCAAAAGGTTCGCTTTTACAAAGCAGTGGGCCAACAGTCCCAGGCCTTTTATGACCGCTTTAGAAGAACCTCCAGCCTCTCGGAACTCTACAGTAAATGTGAGCGGTTTCCGCAGTCCCCTTTGGCCGGGATTTTCAAGGGTGGCTATGAGGAGTTGAGCCAGCAGATGGAGTCCCCCAGTTCCGGGGACGATTCTCCCCAGTTATCCCTCAATCCGGGAAAACTCAAGAGCCTCAACAGCGTGGAACGAGCCCTGCAAAAGACGGCCCACACGGAGATGACTGCACTGGAAGCCTCTCTTCCCTGGCTGGCCACCACCGGGGCCGTCTCTCCTTTTATTGGTTTGTTCGGCACGGTGATCGGAATCATCAATGCCTTCCAAGGTCTCGGAGAGGGCTCTGTGACCACAATCCAGGCCGTTGCTCCGGGAATCAGTGAAGCTCTGGTGGCAACTGCGGCTGGACTTTTTGCAGCCATTCCGGCAGTGATCGCCTATAACCACTTTCTCAATCGGATCAAACTTTTTGGCGTCGAAATGGATGACTTTTCGGCAGAGTTCCTCAACACCGTCGAACGAAGTTTTGGAGTGAGTTGAAATGGCTTCTGGTAATTTACTCAACCCGACTCGACCTTCCATTTCGGAGATCAACGTCACTCCCCTGGTGGATGTGATCCTGGTTTTGCTGATCATTTTCATGGTTACTGCACCCATCCTTCAGACCGGCATCGAGGTGAATCTTGCCCAGACACGAACAGTTGCTCCCGTCGATCCCGAAGATGCGGCTGTCATCACCATCAGTCGAGAGGAGATGCTTTTTTATCGGTCCAATCCCATCAATTTCAATGAACTGGGCGACTGGCTCAAGCGCGAGATTGGAGACAGTGGAAAAGCCATTTTTCTTCAGGCCGACGAAGACGTACGCTGGAAGACGATTGTCTCTGTGGTGGACGAGGTGCGAGTTTCGGGATACTCTCAAATAAATTTAGTTACCAAACCCTATTTGGAGAAGTGAGACGAATGTCCCCAAGGGTCATCAGCCCGCACGTGCGTGAGGAAGGATATCGAGGAGCATTCACGGTCTCCGCCGTAGGCCACCTCCTGCTTTTCCTTTTCCTCCTCCTTTCCTCCGAGTTGTTTCCCAGGGGTGCACCTTTAGTGATCGGAAGCGGCGAGGGAGGCGGCCAGAAAAACAACTTCGTGAAGGTCGGGTTATCGGCTGAGCTCAGCGGCGGTACCGGGATGCACAAACCCGCCATAACTCCCCGGCCCGAAGTGGTGACTACGCCTGAGCCGAGCAAACCCGATCCGCCGGCTCCCCCAAAAGAGGAAAACGTCTTGGTGGAAAAGGCTCCCCTCCGGAAGACCCCTGACACGTCGTCTGCCTCCCCGGCGAAATCCCAAGCCGCCACTGAAGACTCTCGGCCCAAACCGATCCCCCGCAAGCCGGAACCAGGAAGCGGCGGACCCGGTGGACAGAGTTTGGGATCAGGTGGGGGTTTTGGAGGCGGACAGGGCGTGACCATCGGCACGGGAACGGGCGAGGGAGTTATGGACTCCTGGTACGTGCGTCAGGTTGAACAGCGGATTGGACGAAACTGGTTAAAGACTTCGTTGGGTCAGCTGGCGAATCCCGTTCGCACCGTAATCAGTTTCGAGATCCGAGCCGATGGCCGCATCGACAACATCCAAATCGAGCACAGGAGCGGCATTGGGAGCATTGATCTGGCTGCTGAGCGAGCCGTTCGTGCCAGCGATCCTCTCTCTCCGCTGCCCTATGAACTTCGCAATCGAACGGTGAAATTCATTGCCAACTTTGAGTACCCTCCCGGAGGATGAGAGGAGAGAATAGAGGTCGAGTGATCAACGAAGATAAAAAGAAGAAAGACACTTGCATGACTGGAAAAATCCTTATCCTTTGCTTCATTTGCCTCCCTTCCCTTCTCAAGGCTCAAACGCCTGACGTGGTGATCTATCCTCGTCCCAGAGAGGACACCAAGCTGGCCGTGGCCGATTTTGTAGCCCGAACTTCAGACACCTCGGAAGTACAGGCAGCCTTAGAGATTTTCGATCGGGTCCTATGGGATGATCTGGAGTTCTCCGCTTTCTTTGAGATGCCGTCCAAGAGCTTTTATCCTCTGAAGCCACTACGATCTCCCACCGATGTCAAATTTGACAACTGGCAAGTCCCCACTCTGGACGTGGACTTTCTCATCTTTGGCAACCTTCAGGTGGATAGCGGACTCGCCGTGGTGGAGGCCTATCTGTACGACGTGCGGACCCGAGAACAGGTTTTGGGAAAGCGCTACAACATCTCAGATAAGGCATTGATTCAAAGAGTGGCCCACGAATTCGCCGATCAGGTGGTTTTCCAGTTGTCTGCCGGAACCAGTCGCGGCGTGGCTCGTGCGCAGATCGCTTATAGCTCTCTCAAAGGTCAAGGCAAGGAAATCTATGTGATGGACTATGATGGAGCGAATCAGCGGACCATCACCGCCAACGGGGGCTTAAATAAATTCCCCGAATGGTCCTCTGATAATTCAAAGCTGGCTTTCATCACCCATCTTCCCCGTAGCAGCCGATGGGAATTATGGATTCAGTCTCTGGATGGAGGCCGAAGAGTGTTGCCGCTACCGAGTTCCTATGTCGCATCCCCGGCCTTTTCCCCCGATGGCACGCAGCTGGCGTTTTCAACCCGCGAAGTGAACGGCACCGATGCAGGCATTTACATCTCTAATCTTGACGGCAGCCGGCTCAAAAACCTGAGCAACCACTCAGCCATAGACTCTTCGCCCACCTGGAGTCCAACGGGACGGCAAATTGGCTTCATTTCCGATCGCTCGGGCTCCCCTCAGTTGTGGTTGATGGATTCTGATGGATCGAATGTTCAACGCTTGGTTCGAGAAGGGGGTCACTGCGACAGTCCTAATTGGTCCCCGGACGGCCGATTCATCACCTATTCATGGCAGCCACGCGGCCAGTGGAATCACCAGATCTACGTCATAGAAGTGGCTACCGGAAGAATCTTCCAGTTGACTTCAGGTCGTGGCAGTAGCGAGAATCCCCACTGGTCCCCCGACGGCCGCCATATCGCATTCCAAAGCAATCGAACCGGGGCCAAACAGATCTTCGTTATGAATGCCGATGGGAAAAATTTAAGACAGATCACCGCTTATGGTAGCAACGAAAGTCCTGCATGGGCGGGTTACCCGGTGACTGAAACCCAAGAATAAGGGGTGGAGGAAATATGATATGCGACGTGTCTCTCTTTATAATCTGAGTTGGTTCCTTTGTTTCCTCTGTTTACTCACCGCAGCGGCCTGCCAAAAAAGGCCTCCCCCAAGGGCACCCTCACCAAGTCCTTCCCGTTCAGGTGACATAGCCCGCAACGACCGGCGCGCTGGTTCATTGCCTACCGTGACCCTGACTGCCTCGCCGAGCAGCGTTGAGCGCGGGGAGCAGACTACACTTAGTTGGACGACAACCGACACCATGTCACTTTTAATCGATAGCGGTATAGGAAACGTCGCCGACAGCGGATCCTTAGTGATCTCTCCTCGAGAATCCACCACCTATACCGCAACGGCCACGGGTCCTGGAGGACAAGCCACTGCCACCACTCGGGTGTCTGTCATTCCCCGATCGGCCCGGGGCATCATCACCTCCACGGACCTGGACGGTCTCCAACAGGCCATCGAAGAGGGAAAAATCCAGCCCCTATTTTTTGAGTACGATCAGGCGGGAATCCATGCCGAGGGGGAGCGCGTCCTCAAAGAGAATGCCCGCTGGTTTCAGCAGTTTCCCAACGCCACGATTGTGATTGAAGGCCATTGCGACGAACGAGGAACCGAGGAATACAATCTGGCCTTGGGGGATCGGCGAGCACAGGCGGTCAAAGTCCATCTGGTGCAATTGGGAATCGATCCCGGTCGCATGGAAACGATCTCCTTCGGTGAGGAGCGGCCCTTTGCACCCGGTTACGACGAAGCCGCCTACAGGCTGAACCGACGTGCTCATTTTATAGTCATAAGGTGAAAAGGCTGGCAACTGACGGCTGACCATAGACATCAGGAGCTTGAAACTTGGACCGCAAGTTGATTCCCCTTCGACTGCGGGATAGAATCGAGAGCCGGGACTATTCGTAGGTTCTCGTCGCGAAGTGGCTGAAAACGCCGTCGTGAGTGGGTTGGGCCACACGCGAGGGTACCCGCTTGCGGGTCGCGGAACCATGGCAGGGCGGATGGTTTCGCCAACTGCAATAGAGAATCCATGAATAATCCCGGCTAATGGAGGCCGTTATGAAGCGAATCCAACCGATCCTAAGTCTTCTGGTGGTTTTGACAGGGTCCCTATCCTGGGGACTGGCAGGAACAGAAGAGGAAATCATTCGTCTTCAAAACGACGTCCTGCAGGTGCAGAATCAGATCCGAGTGCTTCAAAAAAGTGTGGATGATACCACGGCCATCTTGAGGGCTTTGCTGGAACAGTTGAATGATCAGATGGCCACCAACAACGTCCGAATGGGCTCGGTGGGAGAAATTCTGCAAGCTCAAAGCATTGCTCAGGAGACTGCTTTGGATCAGGTGCGACAGGAGGTCCAGAATTTGAGCATTAAATGGGACGATACCAACACACGTATTGCCGCGCTTCAGCAAAAACTGCAGGAGAATCAACTTCGAGTCCAGTCACTGCGCAATGTCCCTTCGGCCGGAACCACCATCCAGCCTGACCAGGTTTATAGTTCGGTCTACAACGATTATCTGATGGGAAACTACGATTTGGCGATCGCCGGATTTCAGGACTTTCTCGCCAATTATTCGGACAGCGAATATTCAGACAACGCCTCTTACTACCTGGGGGTTTGTTACAACGAGAAGGGATACTACGAGCAGGCCACGCGGGCTTTTGATCAGGTGATTAACCTCTATCCAAATGCCGACAAAACTCCGACTGCCTATTACAAAAAGGCCTTCGCCTTACAACAACTTCAACTCGACGTCGAAGCAGTTGAAACTCTAACTAAATTGGTGACTATCTTCCCAGACTCCCAGGAAGCCGTCCTGGCCCGTCAGGAACTGGCGTCACTGGGGATCGAAACGCCGTAGCGCGGCCCCCCCTACGCGCGCCTGTGCTGGCGTTCCACTTCGTGACGCGGTGCTTTCGTGCTGTGGCTGCTGTCGCGCTGTGTCGTCAATTCGTGTACAAGCCCGTAGGGGCGCACGGCCGTGCGCCCTAAAAGCCGTTGATAAAGCAGGGTTTGTGGGCGCACAGCCGTGCGCCCCTACAGGCCTTAATCAAAATAGTGAAGAACTACAGGCTTGCCTGTTGCTGGAATTCACGACCGCACGACAGCACTCAATCAAAAGGGGATGTCGTCCTCGGTCACTCCGGCGTCCATGGGTGCTTCTTCCGCTTTCCCGCCTTCCGCCGCTACGCCCACGGGCTCCTGCTTTTGCTCCTGCCGAGGCCCATCGGACGACCGAGGACTCATCATGCGCATGTCTGAAGCGATAATCTCCGTAGTGCGACGCTTATTGCCATCCTTATCGTCCCACTCACGGGTCTGGATCCGCCCCTCGATAAAGACCAGTTGACCCTTGGTGAGATACTGATTTGAAATTTCAGCCAACTTGCTCCAGGTGACAATCTTGTGCCATTCCGTTCTCTCCTGGCGTTCCCCGTCTTGATTGTTCCACCGTTCATTGGTGGCCAGGGAAAAGTTGGTTACAGGGGTTCCCGAGGAGGTGTATCGCATCTCTGGATCCCCCCCTAAGTGCCCGACTAAAATGACCCGATTCACCATAATAGCTACCTCCAATTAAGTCTCTGCTTACTATAACGTCGCCCTCTGAAAAAATACGGAA
>SMUY01380617.1_pt1 | contig 10368 bp, 7 predicted proteins | sample 2456441 | NCBI WGS metagenome assembly SMUY01 (sample SAMN11095931, study PRJNA526329) | marine sediment metagenome | biome: Marine sediment; feature: Surficial sediment; material: Deep marine sediment; isolation source: Hadal surficial sediment | place: Pacific Ocean | collected 2014-11 | depth 0-1...
CGGGGGGGATGGTCGGGCGGTCGGGCGGTCAGGCGGTCAGGCGGTCGAGCGGTCGAGCGGTCGAGCGGTCGAGCGGTCGAGCGGTCGGTCGGATGGCCCGTCCGACTGTGAAGTGAGCGTTTACGGGAGCGTGGCCGTACAAGGGTCAACTACCGGAGGTTATATGAAACAGGCGTTTCCGATCATCGTTGTCGTCATCCTTGCCGCTGGCATACCGGTCTACGGAGCGGCCCAGGATTCTCCCTATGTCGGCCTGGGGCAGCGGACCATCAAGGCGCTTTCGCCGGAGGATATTGCCGGGTACGCCGAGGGGGCGGGCATGTCACTGGCGCTCGCCGCAGAGCTGAACGGATATCCCGGGCCGCGTCACGTGCTCGACGATGCCGAGGCTCTGGGGCTGAGCCAGGGTCAGCGGGAAGCAATCTCGGCCATCTTCGATTCCATGCACAGTCAGGCTATCGCTGTCGGGCGGCAGTACATCAGCGCCGAGCAGCGACTCGACTCATTGTTTGCCGCCAGGGAGATTACCCCCGAGAGTCTCCGGGAGGTTGTGGGGGAGGCAGAAAGGCTGAAGGGACGGTTGCGGGTCATCCACCTGGCAGCGCACTTGGAGACGACCGCGCTGATGGACCGCGAGCAAGTCTCCAGGTACCAGCATTTGCGCGGCTATGAAGGGGCCGAACAGGACCACGGGGCACATCACTGAGGCGGCCGGGGGAGATTCGGCCTTGCGGGTATCTAGTCCGACTGTTAATGTATTGACTGTAGATGTAGTGTTGGTTAATGCATTGACAGGTGACTATTCCCATGAAATCCGACACGCTCGAAGCCGCTCGTACCCCGCAGGATTTCCTTCCTCTGACCCCGCTGTCCTTCCTGGTCCTCATGGTGTTGGCGGATCGCGACAGTCACGGCTACGGGATCATCAAGGAAGTCGAACGGCGCACGGACGGGAGCAGCCGTCCCGGCACCGGAACCCTCTACACCGCGCTGCAGCGATTGGCGGAAGATGGCCTCATCCAGGAAGCCGAACAGCGGCCAGACATCGGCGACGACAGTCGGAGGCGTTACTACAGTCTGACCGCACTGGGCCGCCAAACGGCGCGACTCGAGGCTGAGCGCATGGCGCACTTGGTAGGGCTGGCCATCGACAGCGATCTGTTGCCCTCCACGGCCGGCTCGAGTCACGCGGATCCATGAACGGCCTCCCGCCATCAGACCGAAGACCCGTGGCGCTTGGCTGGTATCTCGGCAGCTACCGAGTTTGCCTGGCAGTGTTGCCCCGCCCGTTCCGGCACCGCTACGGCGAAGAAATCTGTGCCGTGGTTGCGGCCCGCCTTGAAGGTGCCAGGCGCTCGGGAGGTACCGTCCGTGTGTTCCGCTCGTGGCTGTTCGAGATTGGCGATCTTCTCCGCGCGGCCGGAAGCCAATGGCGCCGACGCGTGGTCGGCCACGGCCGGTCTCCAATTACCCCGCTGGGCCCTCGGCCGCGGGTGGTCCTATCTCTGAGTGAAGCCATGAACGATATCTGGTCCGATATCCGATTTGCCGGCCGCATGCTGATCAAGCGGCCCGGGTTTGCCACCGTGGCCATTCTGTCTCTGGCCCTGGGGATCGGGGCATCGAGCGCCGTGTTCAGCGTCATCAACGGTACCGTGCTCAGGCCGTTGCCGTTTGAGAATCCCGGGCGTCTGATGGTGCTCTTCGAGCAGGACACGCGGGGCAAGTCCGATTTCGCCTCCGCATTGAACTTCCTCGACTGGGAGGAGCAATCCAGCAGCTTCGACCACCTGGCCGCCTGGACCCATTGGGGCCACACTCTCACCGGTGGCGAGGAGCCCAAGAAGGTGATGGGGTTGCGGACGTCGGCAGCGCTGTTCGACGTGCTGGGAGTGTACCCTGTCTTGGGGAGGAGCTTCACGGTCGAGGAACAGGACCCAGGACGAGACAAGGTCGTGGTCCTCAACCACGCCTTCTGGGTCGAGCGCTATGCCGCCGATCCCGGTATCCTGGGCCAGACCATAATGCTCGATGATGAACCGTTCGAAATCGTCGGTATCATGCCGGCCGGCTTCGCCTTCCCCGATGATCCCGACGTGGTCTTGTATCGTCCCCTAGCGCTGTACCCATGGGAAGCATCTGTCCGGGCCATCCGCATGTTTGACGTCATCGGGCGACTGGCCCCCGACGCGACGGTCGGTCAGGCGAGAGCCGAGTTCGACGCCATCGCGGTGCGGATGGGTCAGCAGTATCCCGAGACCAACGAGGGGTGGACCGTCTCGGTGACGCCGGCGCAAGATGCACTGGTCGGCGATTCCACCCCGTTACTCGTTCTCCTAGGGGCGGTCGGGTTCGTCCTCCTCATCGCCTGCACCAACATCGCCAGCTTGTTGCTGGCCCGTGCCCGCGACCGCGAGCGTGAGATTGCCATCCGCATGGCGCTGGGGGCCAAGCGGGGTCGGGTGGCCCGCCAACTCCTGGGGGAGAGCGTCCTGCTGGCGAGCATCGGTGGGACGATTGGATTGGGACTGGCGTTGGTGGGGAGCAAGCTGCTGGTGCGAATCGACCCCGGGGGTCTGCCGCAGTGGCACCAGGTATCACTGGACGGCACGGTGCTGGCCTTCACCGCCGGCATCACCATCCTCACGGTGGTCATCTTCGGCGTACTGCCGACACTACACTTGTCGCGGCCCGACCTCGCGGTGGCACTGCGAGATGGCGGTAGCGGCGGAGGGAAAGCCACGGCGGGCCATCGAGCGCTGACTGCTCGCCGGGCCATGGTGGTGGTCGAGGTCGCTCTGGTCATGGTGCTGCTCGCCGGGGCCGGTCTTTTCACATCCTCGTTTCTCCGACTCATGGAAGTCCAACCAGGATTCGACCCTGATAACCTCCTGGTCGGCCGCCTGGACCTGTCCTCGGTGCGCTGGGACAGTGATGCCCGCAAGCTGGTGTTCTTCCGAGATCTGGTGGAGCAGCTCGAGGGCCTGCCCGGCATCGATCGAGTCGGGATGGTTACTACCCTCCCGATGAATCCCGTGGGGACAGACTACGACCTGGCAATCGGAGTCCAGGGTCAGGCAGTCCCGATGAGCGAGCGTCCCCAGGCTGATTTCCGGTTGGTGAGCCCGGGCTACATGGAGACGATGGGGATCCCGTTGCTGGAAGGTCGTCACCTGACGGATCAGGATGGCGATGATCTTCCAGCCGTCGTCCTCGTCAACAAAGCCTTGGCCGATCGGTTTTTTCCCGACCAAACGCCCGTCGGCCGGCTGATCAGCTTGGGATCCCGTGATGACGACGATCCCTACTTCGAGGTCGTGGGGGTGGTGGGGAACGTCCACCATCGGGGGCTCGACGCCGATACCCGGCCGGAGGTTTTCATGCCCTGGACCGTTTGGACCCACGATGCCATGACACTGGTGGTGCGGACCGAGGGTACTCCACTACAGTATGCCCCAGCGGTCAAACGGCAGGTTTACGCGCTCGACCCGTTGCAACCTCTCACCGACATCACCACGGTGCGCCGGCTGATTGGCGATTCTACGGCCTCCCGGCGGGCCAACATGTTGCTGCTCGGGGGGCTGGCGGCCTTCGGCATCGTCATCGCCGCCATCGGGATCTACGGCGTAATCACCTACGACGTCGATCAGCGGCGACGGGAGTTTGCCGTGCGCATGGCCATGGGGGCCGAACGGCACGACGTGATACGCCTAGTCATGCGGCAGGGGTTGGTCTTGACGGCGACCGGTGTGGCGCTTGGGTTGGCGGCCGCACTGTTGCTCACTCGAATCATCGAGCAGATGCTCTTCGGCGTTGGGAGCAGGGACCCGGTCACCATCGGGACCGTCGCCGGATTCCTGGTGGTGATCGCCCTGACGGCGAGTTACCTGCCCGCTAGACGGGCCACCCGGCTCGATCCGGCGGAGGCCCTGCGCCAGGAGTGACTAGAATCGTGAATGCCACGAATAATGATTGCCAGGAATATTGAACTTCACTTCAATATTCAATGTTCGATATTCCTGGCATTCATCATTCTCTTACCTCCCTCACCTGGCGCGATGCCGCGCGGGCATCCTGCGGCGAGAAAGACTTCGCTGTTGCCCGGTCAGGTGCCGGGGCGGCGATCGCTTGCCCATGCCAGGTGAAGGGCGGGTCTATCTATGGACAATGGACCACCTCCTCTCTACGGGTAGGATCTTGGGCGGAACGATTGACCCGGTGCCGCTCGGCGGCACCAAGCCTGCCCTCAACATGGGAAAATCTACCGGAGATGGCAATAGAATAATGAATGCCACGAATATTGAATGCCACGAACATGGAAGGGAAGTTCAATGTTCGTGGCATTCAATATTCGTGGCATTCGTGGCATTCCTATGTCATGCTGTGTCGCTGCCACCACCGTCCGTGGGGCGATCGGTTGGTCTGTCGCTCTCGTCGAAGCGGTGCCACTCTCTCACTGGGGGGCGGCCACAGCCGACCCAGGTGATTACCAGGACGCCGACACGCTCACCGTTGACCACGAGGAGCTTGTGAATCACGCCCTCGGTGATCCGCCGCACGGGACGGGCATCGATGCAAGTGGCGTCGTAGTGCAGCGGGACGGCCGTCTCGACACGGAACAGGCGGTCGGCGTCTTCGTGGCTGAAGGCCCAGGTCCCCTCGATGGAGAGCGAGCCACTGGGGAACGGCCGTCCGAAGACGATGGTTTCCTCCCCGGAAAACCGCAGAGCCCAATCGATGACAGCGTGGCGCTGGAGTCGTTCATTGACCACGTGCACGCTGGCAAACGCCTCAGCGGCGCCGATGTTGTTGCCCTGTTGGCGGACGTGCCGCTCGCCGGTTCGCACGACGAGGAACGACCGCCCCCCGGTGATTGCCACGCCATGACCGAAACGGTCGTAGGTCTCATCGAGGTCGTAGGCCGCCGTTTGGGGGGTGGGATCTGCCACCCCCAGGGCGCCGGTGAAGATGAACGAGACACCACGATCCGTCGGGACGACGCAGGGCTCCGGGTCGAAGTGCACTGACAGTAGCGTGGGGACGCCGTCGAGGTCGGGATCCTCGGGTGGCATGGGCTCGATGACCAAGCATTCCAGCCCCGGCCGGGGCGGTGCCCCGTTCATGGCCGGCGCGGATAGCGTACCCACAGACAGGTCGGCGTTGTTGAGCGTCCCGCCATAAATGAGGGCGCCGAGGGAGACGTCGGTGTCGTCTTCGAAGGCGGCCGAGATATCGCTGGTCTCGCTGACGGACAGATTGGTGGGCGAGCCCGCCGGCCCGGTACCGCTGTCGCACGCGGCGGCCAGGACTGCCAGACAAAGCCCACTCGCCAACCGCTGGTGAATCGTAAATTTGCGCATAACGCCACTCCTTGCATTCTTTTGGGGGGTGCTCGAATAGTCACTTAGAGCATTCGCCACCAAGGTAAGCGTTGGCCTGCCCAGGAGCCGTGAGGGCCATCACAGGGAACCGGGCCACCACGTTCCTCACGCCACGAGCCGGCCATTGCCTAGCGCACGACAACACGGTGACCCGGAGCACCTGCCGCCCCGCCCGACGGGAGCGGCAGGGTCGACGGCGAGTTCTCGCCGTGGTGGACGTTCACGAGTTGATCGAGTCTGGAAGCTCATGCTGCTCAAGCTGCCGTGACCCTCGACCTGGAGGCCCTCGGCACCCACGCCGACGTCACCCGGGCGGTGCGCACCGTTTACGGTACCGATCTCAGTTCTGCCACGGGTGTCATCCACGCCACCGCCGTGTGGCGCCGTTCCGGCGGCGGCCTCATCACCCTCAACATCAACGCCGAAACACCGCCGAGCCGGCTCGACCGGTTCGTGCTGAACCTCGCCCGGGCCCGGGCAGACGCCATCCTCACCACCGGGAAGGTGTTGCGCGAAGAGCCGTCCGTCACCCCGTCACTCATTGGGACCCATGACGAGGTGGCGCCTCTGGTCGACTGGCGTCGTGTGGTTCTCGGCAAGGAGGGGCCTCCGCTGGCGCTGGTGCTTACCTCGGGAAGGTCGCTCGACCTCGACCACCCGTTCCTTCGATCTCCCAGTCCGGCGATCGTGTTCACCAGTCACGACGCGGCGTCCGACTTGATGCCGGCCGCGCTCGAGCGTTCCATCGAGGTGGTCAGCCACTCCGCTCCATCCATCACCGCCGCGGTTGCCTTCCTCCGGAAGGAAACGGGCAGCGGCACGGTAGCGATCGAGGCCGGTCCTTCTACTTCGCTGCAACTGTACCGGCCCTCCCTGGTGGTTGACGAGCTCCTCCTGTCCGAGTTTCTGGGACCGGCCGTTCCGCGGTCGGTGGAGGGCGCCCCGTTTCTGGAGCCGGCCGCCATCGAGGCGGCGTTTCCTTTCCGATCCGATCCCTACGCGGTGGACGAACCGAGCGGTCCCTGGCGGTTCCGGAGGTGTACTCGGCAGCCCGCCGGGTAGCCGACCGGCGCGTCGGTGCCACGCTCGCCCCAACCGCCCTCGCGACGATAGCTTGTAGACTTCCTGCTCATCACCCCTCCGCAAGGATCCCCATGCGTATCCGCACAGTGGTCATGCTTCTCGGTTTCCTCGGTGTCGTCGGCCTCCCTCCACGTGCGCTGGGCCAGGATGGCGAGCGGCTCGGGCCCGAACGCCCCACACCCGATGTCGTCAGACCGCCGGCCCAATACCAGCGGGCGGTCGAACGCGGTACCCGGTCGGCCACCGGCGAGCCGGGGTCGGAGTACTGGCAGCAGTGGACCGACTACACCATCACCACCCGGCTGGACGTCGAGCGAAAATTCCTGGAAGGCTCAGCCAGGGTGGTGTACCACAACCGGTCGCCCAAGCGGCTCGACACCGTCTTCATGCAGTTGCTGCAAAACCTCCACGCGCCCGGGGTCGTTCGTAACCGGCCGGCCGAGGTAACCGGCGGCGTCACGCTCCACCGGGTGGCGGTCGGCGATCGGGACCTCGAGGAGGTATCCGGCGGCCGCGATCCGGGGTATCGGGTGCAGGGAACCATCATGCGGATCTGTCTCCCGGAGCGATTGGCATCCGGGGATTCCGTGGTGTTGCACTTCGACTGGTCGTTTACCGTGCCGCAGACCGGCGTGGGCCGCATGGGATGGGATGGTGACAACCTGTTCCACGTGGCTTACTGGTATCCGCAGATGGCCGTTTACGACGACGTCGGTGGCTGGCAGCTCGATCCCTACCTCGGCAACGCCGAATTCTACGCCGGCTTCGGCAGCTACGATGTCACCGTCGATGTGCCCCAAGGGTGGTTGGTGATGGCCACCGGCACGCTGCAGGACCGCGCCGCGGTGCTGCACCCCGACGTGCACCGGCGGCTCGAACTCGCCGAGGCCAGCGATACCGTGATCCACGTCGTCGGCCCGGAGGACGTGACGGCCGGACGGGTCACCACGACGTCCGCCGACGGGCGCCTCCAGTGGCGGTTCGTGGCGGATTCCGTGCGGGACTTTGCCTTCAGTACCACCCGGGACTCGAGATGGGACGCGGCCAGGACGCCGGTGGGCGACCGTGACGGCGACGGTGTGGGCGATTTCACCAGGGTCGACGCCATCTGGCGGACCGACGCCCCGTTGTGGGCCCGGTCGGTCGAGTACTCGCAGCACGCCATCGACTTTCTGTCGAGGTACACCGGGGTACCCTATCCCTGGCCTCACATGACGGCGGTCGAGGGCGACGGCATCATCGGCGGCGGGATGGAATTCCCCATGATGACGCTCATCGGGTCGTACAACTCGCGCGGCGACAGTGCGCTCTACTACGTGACGGTCCACGAAGAAGCCCACATGTGGCTGCCGATGCTGGTGAGCGTGGACGAGAAACGTTACGCCTGGATGGATGAGGGGTCGACGTCGTTCAACGAGAACCAGGCCCGCAAGGAGTTCTTTCCCGGCTTCGATCACGACGACCCCGATCGCCGAAGCTACCTCAACGTGGCCCGTTCCGGCCGGGAAGGCGAGATGATGCGGTGGACCGACTTCCACTATCAGGGCGCGCGCGTGCCGGCCTCATACTCCAAGCCGGCCACCACCCTGGTGGCGCTCCGCCGCATGCTGGGCCAGAAGGTGTTCGATGAGGCTTGGCAACGGTACATCCAAACCTGGCGATTCAAGCACCCGAAACCGTGGGATTTCTTCCACATGATGGATCAGGCGGCGGGGGAGAGCCTAGACTGGTTCTGGTACAGTTGGTACTACACGACCTGGTCGCTGGACCAGGCGATCGAGTCGGTCGAGGACGTCGAAGGAGGTGTCCGCATCAGCGTCCACGATGTCGGCAACCTGCCGATGCCGGTCTACCTGACACTCACCCTGAAAGACGGCAACACGGTGGACGCCACCATCCCGGTAGACATCTGGCTGGCAGGTTCACGGACCGCGACCACGGTAGTCCACACCGACGGGACCGTAGTGCGGGTAGAGATCGGAGCCGGCAACAGCCTACCCGACGTGGACCGGAAGAACAACCTATGGCAGCGCCAGTGAGGTAACCGACCATGGACGGGGACCGCAGCGTCGCGCAAAGCTAGCCACACAGCGCCCAACGTCCTACGCCCTTGGTCCCGCGGGTACATCCGACAGCTGCCAGTTGACACCTGTCCCCTACCCCTCGAAGTCGCTCTCTTTGTGGGATCCGTCGCACATGGGCTTGGTCTGCGACAAACCGCAGCGGCACAGCGAGCCCTTGTCGGCCACGTCGCAGGTGGTGCCGTCCGGGGCGGCGAGGGTATAAGGCCCGGACATCCTGAGCGGTCCGTTGGGGCGGAGCGTGATGGTCAGGGGGCCGTCCGCGGGCTCCTCCGCGGGGCGGGGCGTCTTGCCGAGGGTGCCCGGGTCGGCGAATCCGACGCGCTCGTGGGTTCCGTCGCAAAACGGCTTGTTGGCTGAATGCCCGCAGCGGCACAGCCAGGTCTCGGCACCCTCGAACACCGTATCACCGTCGTCGGTGACGACGCGGATGTTGCCTTGGGCGTGGAAGGGTCCGTCCGGTGTCGGGGAGAGGGTGTTGGGGTTGTCGTCGGTCACCTGTGGTACCTCGTGAGAGCGTGTTCGATGGACGTCAATCGGCTGCCTAGATGAGCCAGGTCTGAGCCTTGTTCGTGCCGCGTCAGCGAGCCCGATCGAGAAGGTTGATCACCTGCTGCTGCATAACTTTACGGTGTGAAGCCACGTCTAGCAAGGTGAGCCGTACCCGATAGCGGCCGGCATCGAGGTCGGTCAGGACGAGATCCCGCCGGCGGTATTCCCGTGGTGCGGCCGCCGTCTCCTCGAAACTCAGGCTGATGATGTCCTCGTCGTCATCCCACTGCTGGAGCGTGATCGTGGTACGGTAGGCATTGCCGGGCACCAGTCCGTCGACGACGTAGAACAGGGTCGCGGTACCATTGGGGTAGTAGGTGTTCAGGGGATTGAGGACAACGGTTTGTCCCTGGTACATCCAGGTGAGGTTGGCATCCGGACGCCCGGTGACCAGACTGCTCAACCGGAGCGAATCCGACCTGCCCCACACGGACGCCGGGGCAGGGAGCACGACGGCACTGCCCACCAACGAATCGGCGGCCTGGATGGCGACACGAATCCAGAACGACCCCTCCGGCGCGGGCATCTCCATGAACCCCGTGAGCTTGGCTGCGGGGTCTACCGGTCCTGCCACAATAAATGTTCGGGTTGAGTCGATCCACACGACCGCATTGGAAATCGAATCGATGGCCGACAGCCGGAACCGAAGCGACACGGTGAGGGTCCCTGAAGGGAGCGTATCCACTGGGAGCCGCTCCAGCGGCGCGGCGAACACGACCAGGACCGTCCCGTTCTCCTCGCCCTCGACGCCAGGCAGGCCGAAGGCCTGGACCGTGGGCTCGAGTGCCTCAGGAAATAACAGGGTATAGGACTCGGTCTGGACGCCCATCTCCATGTCTTCCTGGATGCGGTCGGCAATCCTGACGATCTGACGTTGACAGAGGTATGGCACCGCCGGGCTGGCCTCGTCAATTCCCAGCCACACCTCGCGATCCACGACTGCGGCCGCGGTGTGGTACTGGCCCACCACGCGAGCTAGGGTTCTGAAATAGTCCGCTGGGAGAAAAGCCGTGTTGACCTGCGTGCCGAAGCCTAGAGCCTGGCTGTTGGTGAAGTGGAAGACCCGGTAGCCCCCGTCGATCCAGTAGATCCACCCCTCGATGTCCTTCTGGATCGTCCCCCTGATGACCGTCGGATACGTCTCCAGTAGGTCTACGTCGGTCGGATTGGTAGCCAGCCACACGGCGTGGATCGGCCTGCCGTGCCGCATGTATATCACGGCGCGATGGTCAAGGATCGGCTCCAAGGCGCGCATGTCGTCCGGCCGGCTC
>SMUY01066204.1_pt1 | contig 10367 bp, 7 predicted proteins | sample 2456441 | NCBI WGS metagenome assembly SMUY01 (sample SAMN11095931, study PRJNA526329) | marine sediment metagenome | biome: Marine sediment; feature: Surficial sediment; material: Deep marine sediment; isolation source: Hadal surficial sediment | place: Pacific Ocean | collected 2014-11 | depth 0-1...
CGGCAGCTTGCCTGATCGAGTCTATGCGCCGGCTACTTGCGCCGCACCGATTCGATCGTGATCGTTTCGACCGGCACATCCTTACGCATGAGGCCCCTGGGTCCGGGTCCCGTCGCCACGTTTTCGATCTTCACCACGATGTCCATGCCGTCGATCACCTTGCCGAACACACAGTAGCCGAACCCGCCCGGGTCTGAACTGCTGTGGTTCAGGCTGACGTTGCTCTTGGTGTTGATAAAAAACTGTGAGGTCGCGCTGTCGACGATATCCGTGCGTGCCATGGCGATCGTGCCGATCTCGTTGGTCAAACCGTTGTCGGCTTCGTTCTTGATCGGATCGCGATTTGATTTTTGGATCATGTCGGCGCCGAAGCCGCCGCCCTGAATCATGAAGTTCTTGATCACACGATGGAAGATCGTGCCGTCGTAGTGCTTGTCGTCGACGTATTGCAGGAAGTTCTCGACGGTGATCGGAGCCTTCTCCGGGTCAAGTTCGATCACGATCTCACCCAGGCTGGTCGTGATAACTACAGTCGGTGTCTTCACGGTTTCTTCGCTTTCTTCGGCAAACGCCATCCCGACCCCACAACACAAGACCAGACCGGCAATCCACATCCAACGCGTCATCGCTGCTGTACCTCCCGGGTGCCGCTTGCCGGCGTCCACCCGCAGATCCGTCCCGATACGGGAAATCCATGCCTGAATAAGGATGATGTCAGTCTAGCATCTCCGCACGGGCCGGCCACGCGGGCAGTTTGCATTGCCTCGATGTCGTGGGCAAGTTATAAGCGCTGACGGAATTCCGGGAGATCTCGATTGTCCAAACTCGTTAGGAGCTTGCTCGTCCTGTCGATCCTGTTGCCGGCGGCCTGCGCCGGTGGCAACGCGGAGCGTTCGCAGGACCCGCTCGGGATCGCCGCGTCGAGGATCGAGACGCACATGCGGTTTCTCGCGGCGGATGAACTCGGAGGACGCGCGACCGCAACCCGTGGATACCTGCGCGCAGCCGAATACGTCGCCGCGAAGTTCGAGGAGCTCGGACTCGAGCCCGCCGGGGGGGACGATAGTTTTTACCAATCGGTTCCGCTGATCGCAGGCCACCTGTTGGCCGACGAGAGCCGGCTCACATTGGTGCGTGGTCCTCAAGAGACCGAGCTCGAGATCGAGGTCGACTTCGTGCTGGAGCCAGATTTCTTGCGCCAGGGCGTTGAGTTGACGGCACCGCTCGTGTTCGTCGGCTTCGGCGTACGCGCGCCCGAGTTCGATCATGACGACTACTCGGGGATCGACGCGCGGGGAAAGATCGCGGTGATGCTTCGCGGCGCACCCGACCGGTTCCCACACAACGAGCGGGCGTTCTACTCGTCCTCGACGATGAAGCTACGAACCGCGGCCGAACAGGGAGCTGCGGGCGTGGTCTACATGAAGTTACCGCGGGCTCGCGAGAACTCCCCTTGGGAGCGTACGGTGATCCACTCACGGATGCCGTCGATGCGCTGGCTTGAGCCGGGCGGAAGGCCGCACGCCGTGCACGAAGAGTTGTTCGTGATCGCGTCGCTATCGACGGACGGTGAGGTCAAACTGTTCGAGGGCGAGGAGCGATCGTTGTCGCAGGTGTTCGCCGGCGCCGAAGCGGGACAACCGGTCAGCTTCGATCTGTCTACGCAGTTGCGCGTGTTTGCCGTCACGCGGCACGAGCGGCGGAAGAGTCCCAACGTGCTCGCGCGTCTGGCCGGTCGCGACCCCGCGCTGGCGGCCGAGTACGTCGTGTTGACCGCGCATCTCGACCACGTCGGCTCGGTCCCGGTCGCGACGGGCGAAGACGGGATCCACAACGGCGCCTACGACAACGCCTCGGGAGTCGCGGTGCTGCTCGAGGTCGCTGCGGCCATGCTGAGTGCGGCCGAGCCACCGCGGCGCAGCGTGCTGTTCGCCGCCCTGACCGGTGAGGAGAAGGGACTCCTGGGGTCCGAGTACTTTGTAGAAAACCCCACCGTCGACCTCGAGGGCCTGGTCGCCGACATCAACTTGGACATGGTGCTGATGTTCCGCCCGTTGAAGGACGTGGTCGCGTTCGGCGCGGAACACTCGACACTCGAGCGGGTAGTCGAGCGCGCCGCCAGGGGAGTCGGCGTCACGGTCGGTCCCGATCCGTTCCCCGAACTGGCGTTCTTCGTCCGCAGTGACCAGTACTCGTTCGTGCGCAAGGGAATCCCGTCGATCTTCCTCGTCAGCGGCTTCGACGCCGGCACCGATGACGGGCTCGAACAATTCCATCAATGGATGCGGGACGTCTACCACACTCCGGCGGACGACATGGGGCAGGCGTTCGACTTCGAAGCGGGAGCCGACTTCGCGCGGCTCAACCTGCTGATCGCCACCGAGGTTGCCAACGCGGAGGAGCGGCCGCGGTGGAACGCCGGGGACTTCTTCGGCAAGCGATTCGGAAGCCCCCGGCAGGCCGCTGCAGAACCCTGATGGGTCGCGGGGCTGCGCGGCCGCCTCGAAAACCCGCTCGCAAGCGCCGAATCGTCCCGGGTCATCGCGACTGGTACACTTTTTGCTTTATCTCCGGCATGGAGAAAGGCGGGCACCCCCGCCGAAAGAATCGCGAACGGTTCGGGACAGGAGCGGGCAATGACGTTACGACTCGTGGCCCTGATGAGTGTGGTGTTGGTCTTGTGCCTCGGCGCGTTCGGGCTGATCGCCAACCATTACCACCAACAGGTCATGGCCGAGGCCGCCAAGATCGCCTCGGAGTCGGCCAAGGCGATCTTCGGGACGCTCGACGTCTCGCACGACGGCAACTTCTTCCAGATCAACCGGATGCTTCGTCCCGATGGATGGGCCTGGCAATCGGCCCCCGGCTCGGGTGCTGCCCCCCCGTTGCAGGACCGTCGGTGGGATCAGATCCAGCTCGTGATCGTCGGCGACGTCGATCCCGACGAGGCCCGCAAGCTGATCGAGGAGATGACCGAGCGTCGCTTCGGCCCCCCGGCCGAGGTCGACGGCGTGGAGAAACGGACGTACCGCCTGAGCACGGTCGGCCGATTCTCGACCGTCGAGTGCCGCGGCGACGGCACCGACATGGAACAGTGCGTCCGCGTGCACAAGGAACTGGGCGCGGGCGGTCTGAACCAATTGTTCGTCAGCATCGAGAACATCCATGCCACCACCGATGACGAGGGACTGACGCTGACCATCCCGACCTTCACAACCGAACTTCCCGTGGGCGAAACGCGCAACGCAAGTGAAGCGGACCGCGGGGAGCGGGACAACATCGACTTGGTGCGGTTGGACACCGGCGACAACAGTATTGAAGCGAAGGTCTTGGAAATCCAACTCCCGATCTCCGTTGCGGACTACCAGAACCTGTTCGCCCGCATGCGCAGGCAGTCGCTATTCCTCTTTCTGGGAGTGTTTCTCGTCGGTATCGCGCTATCCGCGGGGGCCGCGGCGCGGTTCACGCGTCCGGCCCGCCGGCTCGACGCGGCGCTCCGCGAGTTGGCCGACGGCGATCTCGAAACCGAGGTCGAGGTGAGCGGGAACGACGAGATGGCGCGACTCGGACTCGCGTTCAACGAGATGGCGCGCAAGCTGCGGGCGAACCGCGAACGCGCCCGAGAAATGGTGCGGCGCGACAAGCTTTCGGCGCTGGGGCGGCTGGCCGCCGGGGTCGCCCACGACGTGCGCAACCCGCTGCACTCGATCGGGCTCACGCTGTCTCACCTGAATGACACCGGGCGTCCCGAGAATACCGAACGGGCGGCCGAGTTCGATCGCTCAGTTACGATGATCCGCGGCGAGATCCGCCGGCTGGACCAACTTGTCGTCAACTTCCTGCGTTTCGCCAACGGTGAGCACCGCGAACGGAAGGCCGTCGATCTGCGGGCGTTGGTCGAGGACACCGCCCGGCTGATTCGCAAGGAAGCTCAGTGGCGTGGGATCGAACTGGTGCTCGATCTCGAGGACGTGTCCGAGGTGCTCGTCGACGTCGAGGCGATCCGTTCCTCGCTCCTGAACCTGGTGCTCAACAGTTGCGAGGCGATGCCCGAGGGCGGCCGGCTCGACATCGTGTTGCGCGAAGAACACGGGGAGGTCGTGCTGGAAGTCGGGGACACCGGACGCGGGATCCCCTCCGATCATCAGGAAAAAGTCTTTGATTTCGGTTATTCGACACGTGAGGGCGGGAGTGGACTCGGTCTCGTGATGGTGCATCAGTGCGTGGTGGAAGACCACCATGGACGCGTCACGCTGGAGAGTGAGGAGGGCCAGGGCACGCGGGTCCGTATGGTGTTGCCCGTGAGCGCGAATTCGCCCGTCGAAACGCCGACCGAGGACTCGGAGCAGGAACGATGAGCGGACCGATCAAGGCGCGCCTGTTGATCGTCGACGACGAGGAGCCGCAACGCTTGATGCTGGCGAGTCTGCTGGGCCGCGCCGGGTACGAGGTCGATGCCGCGCGCGACGGCCGCGAGGCGCTGGAGTTGTTGCGCGACCGGCGCTACGACCTGATGCTGACCGACCAGCGAATGCCCAAGATGGACGGTCTCGAATTGCTCGAATGTGCGCGGCGTGATCACACCGATCTAGCGGTCATCCTGATGACCGCCTACGGGTCGGTTTCAACCGCAGTCGAGGCCATGAAGCGAGGCGCCGCCGACTACCTGACGAAGCCGTTCGAACGAGACGAGTTGTTGATCGTCGTGCAAAAAGTGCTGCGCCAGCACAGGCTGGAGAACGAGGTCGCCGATCTTCACGGGACCCTGCGTGAACGCTACAGCCTGAACAACATCATCGGCAACTCCGCCCCGATGCAACGCGTGTTCTCGCTGATCGAGCGCGTCGCGCAGGCCGACGTGTCGGTGCTCGTGACGGGTGAGACCGGCACCGGCAAGGAACTGGTTGCACGTGCGATCCACCAGACCGGCCGGCGTTCCAATGGGCCTTTCGTGGCGCTCAACTGTGCGGCCGTGCCCGAGACCCTGCTCGAGAGCGAGTTCTTCGGCCACGAGAAGGGCGCCTTCACCGGGGCCGATCGCTTGCATGCCGGCAAGTTCGAACAGGCCGACGGCGGTACGCTGTTCCTCGACGAAATCGGCGCGATGCGCTTCGATCTGCAGGCCAAGCTGCTCCGCGCGATCCAGGAAAAAGAAGTTCAACGGCTCGGTTCGAGTCGACCGGTTCCGGTCAACGTCTCGATCATCACCGCCACCAGTGACGACCTGGAGCAGGCGATCCGCGAGCGGACGTTCCGCGAGGACCTGTACTACCGGCTCAACGTGGTGCCGATTCACCTCCCGCCGCTGCGCGAGCGCACCGACGACATTCCGCTCCTGGTCGACCGTTTCCTCGCATCAGCCGCCGAGAAGTTCGGCCGCGGTTCGGTCAGCATGGCTCCGGAAGTGCTCGACCTGCTCTCATGGCATTCCTGGCCGGGGAACGTGCGCGAACTCGAAAACTGCATCGAGCGGATGGTCGTGCTGGCGCAGGGCGAGCGGCTGACGATGGCCGACGTACCGACCAACCTACAGCCCGGAAGACGAGCGAGCGGTTCTTCCGTCGAACGGTTCGACCTTCCGCCGGGGGGCGTCGAACTCGCCGACCTGGAAAAGCACCTGATCCGTCAGGCGCTCGACCGAACGAGGGGCGCGCTCGGGCCGGCGGCCAAACTCCTCGGTGTTTCCTACAAGACGCTCCAGTACCGTATCCGCAAGTACGGCTTCGACCGCGAGGAGTTCGGCGGACAACCCGGCGAATGGGCCGGCTAGTCCGCTCAAATGAAGCAGTCCTGCCCCATATGGGGTCAACCTGGCCGGGTCGAGGCGGTTCACCCGAAAAGGGTCGGTGGCCTACTCGGCTCACTCTATTTGGGGCGAATCGGGCCGAATAGGTGTCTATTTCCGCTCCCAGGGCTGGCACGGCCCCTGCAACCCCATCTTGACATCATTTGACAGAATTCGGGAAACCTCGAACGTACCCCGTGCGTTCTATCCACCGAGGGCAGGAAAGAAGAGGGACAGGATGCAGTCACTGAGAGATGCGGGAATCGTACTGATCGTGATCTTGCTGGCGCTTTCGATCCGGCTCAGTCCGCGGGACGAAACCGGTCAGGCAGCGGACATCGCCTCGCTGATCCCGCAGGTGGAAGCGGCGCCGGTCGCCGTCCCGTTCAACGTGGCGCGGATCGACCCGAGCGGGTCGGTCGTGCCCGCGAACGCAGCGATCCTGTCCACGCCGGAGCAATTCTCGATCCTCGAGTGGGTACCGAACGACGGCGAAGGGATCGTGCACAAGGCCGACATCGGTGCGGTCGAGCACTGCACCGAACTGCTGTTCCATCTCCGCAAGACCGCCGAACAGACACGAAACGAAGTCATCGTGCTCGGGGCCGAGGAAGTCATCAAGGTTCTGCCCTGCTCGGCCTGAAGTGACCCGCTATCCTGTCGGGTGTGAGCGCACTCGAGTCACCGGCCGTTTCCTACCGTAAGCAGTTCGAGTCCTTCGAACGCCTCTCTACGCAACTTCGACAACGCTCCAGGCGTCTTTCCTGGGTGCGTCTGGCGATCGCTGCGATCGCGATCGGGTTGGCCTGGCCTGCGCTGTTCAGCGGTCTGATCGGCGCGCGCTGGCTGTGGCTCCCCGCCGTCGGCTTCGTCCTCGTCGCGCTCGTCCACGAGGGGGTCGAAAGACGATGCCGTCGAGCACGTCGCACCACGGAGTACTACCGCCAGGGACTGGACCGGCTCGCGGGGGATTGGATCGGTCAGGGTCCGGACGGCGCTCGCTTCGAGGACGCCGACCACCCTTACGCCGCCGATCTCGACCTGTTCGGCCGCGGCTCTCTGTTCAAGCACCTGTGCGCCGCACGCACGGCCGGCGGGGAGTCGCGCCTGGCCGATTGGCTCCAGAACGCCGCGGATCCGGTGATCGTCAGGGATCGGCAGCACGCCGTCGCAGAACTGCGCGACCGGCCGGGTCTGCGGCTCGACCTGGCCTTACTGGGCGACCGGATCGGCGCCACGGTGGACACGGGCCGGTTGGTCAAATGGGCCGAGACTCCGGCCGTCCTGACGACGAGTTGGCCGTGCTGGATCGCGACGGCCCTGGGCATCGTCAACGTCGCCACCTTCACGGCCTGGTTCGCCCCGGTGCTCCACCAGGCCGTCGAAGCGGCGCAGGGCGGTGAGGTATTGGAACTGTTCAAGGGCGCCGGACCGTTCTTCGTCGCGCTCGTCGTCAGCGGTCTCTTTGCCGTCTGGCACGGGGCCGAGACCCGCCGCGTCCTGCACGACGGAGATCGGCCGCAACACGATCTGGGACTGCTCGCAGGTGTCCTCGAGCGCCTCCAACAAGAGCGCTTCGAAAGCGCGGAACTCCAACGGCTCGCCGAGGCTCTCCGGATCGCCGGAGTCGCTCCCTCCCGCGCCATTGCGCAACTGACACGCATCGTGCAGATCGAACAGTCTCGCCACAACGCGATCTTCGCGGCGCTCGGCGGCATGGTCTTCGCCGCGACCCATCTAGCGTACGCGATGGAACGCTGGCGCGCCCAATACGGTCGTGCGGTCGTCGTCTGGGTTGACGCCGTGGCGTGCTTCGAAGCACTCTCCTCGCTGGCCCGGCACGCCCATGAGAACCCCGAGGACGTCTTCCCCGTGTTCGAGGACGGCCCCGCATTGCTCGACGCCAAGGGACTCGCCCATCCGCTGCTTTCGATCGAGACCGCCGTGCGCAACGATGTGTCCATCGCGCGAAACGCCCAACGCCTGTGGATCGTCAGCGGGTCGAACATGGCCGGCAAGAGCACGTTGCTGCGCACGACGGGCGTGAACGTGGTGCTCGCACTCGCCGGTGCGCCTGTCCGCGCGAGCGCGATGCGGCTGAGTGCGCTCCAGATCGGCGCCTCGATGCGCATCGTCGATTCGCTTCGTGACGGGACGTCTCACCTATACGCGGAAATCAAACGACTGCGCTGCATCGTCGATCTGTGCAAGGGATCACGACCGGTGCTGTTCCTGCTGGACGAGCTGCTTCACGGCACCAATTCGAGCGATCGCCGCGCCGGCGCCGCCGCAATCCTGCGCACGTTGCTCGACGGCGGCGCGATCGGGATGGTCACGACGCACGACCTGGCTCTGGCGAAGATCGTCGACGAGCTGGGGGACGCCGGGGCGAACGTCCACTTTGTCGATCACATGCGGGATGGCGAACTCGCCTTCGACTACACGCTGCGACCCGGCCCTGTGCAAAAGGGGAACGCGCTCGAACTGATGCGGGCTATCGGGTTGAAGGTCTAGTCGGTTAGATTTCTGCCAGGGGGGGCGAATGTTGCGCACCGTTCGATTCCTCTGGATCTGCGTTGGTTTGCTCGGTTCCGATGCCGAAACGCCACAACTCTTGGTAATCCTCGAACGGCTCAACCAGGTGACCGAACGTTACAGCGACCAATCGGATCGGCGTCGCGTGGGTCGATGCGGAGACGTTCTTGCCGCTCGTGATCGAGGTCTGGCGGCTCGAGGAGCACGCCAAGTGGAAGGAATTCGAGGCGAGCCTCGACCGGGCGGCGGCTTCGACAGAGAAATACCGCTCGGAACACGTCGTGCGATCCATCCGCGTCGAGTTCGGCGAACAACTACGCGGACTGCGGTTCCCCACCCTCGTCACGCTCGAAAAAACACGCTACATAGTGTCCGGGCGCAACGGCTCCTCGAAGTACCGCGAGAAACCGATCTTCTCAGTTGATCAGACCTACACGAACTGCGAGTTCTTTGAAGTGGAAACCGGGGAAACGTTCCACTAGATCCCGAAACGCTCGGCTTCCCAGTCGATCCCCAACTCGCCCGGGGGGCCCATGTAGCCGAGCATCGCCGACGCGGCGACGACCGCCGGGCTGGCCAGGTAGCCCTCGCCGCCGACACCCATGCGGTTCTGCCAGTTGCGATTGAACGACGTGATCGCGCGCTCGCCCGGCTGGAGCGAGTCCTCTCCCTGGCCGAAGCACGGCCCGCACCAGGAGTTGCGAATCTTGCCGCCCACCGAACGCAAGACGTCGGCAACGGATTCGCCGCCGAGACGCGGGTCGGTGTTTTCGATCATTTCCTTGACGCCGATCGAACCGGGGAAGATGACGAACTCGCGCCGCGCTTCGGTGTATCCGGCGCTCTTCGCAGCCTGCAGCACGAGCGCGGCCTGCAGCAAGTCGTCGTAGCTTCCGTTCGTGCAGGACCCGATGAACGCCTTGTCGAACTCGATCTTCTCGCTGGCGACTTCCGTCGCCGGATACGCGTTGCCGGGGCTGTAGGGCTTGGCGATCATCGGCGCGACCTCGGACAGATCGAGTGTTTCGTCGACCTCGTAACGCGCGTTCACCCCCGGGGAAATCCGGGGATAGGGAAGTTCGGCCATCCCCTTCTTTTCGTACCAGGCGTAAGTCACGTCGTCGGCGGCAAAGATCCCGTTCTGGGCTTCGCCCTCGGCCATCATGTTGCAGATCGTGTTGCGGTAGGCGATCGGGAGTTGCACGTCGGCGTCGATGAACTCTACGGACATCCCTCCCGACTGCGCGGTGCCCCAGCGCTCGAGCAACTTGAGCACGATGTCCTTCCCGCTGACCCACGGCTGCAACGCACCGGTAATCACCACGCGGCGAGCGCGAGCAAGTGTGAAATAGACGTACCCTGTCGACCAGCCGAAACCCAGCGTCGTCGAACCGACGCCGATGCCGACCGCCCCGTAGGCGCCGTAGGCACGGCTGTGCGAATCTGCGCCGGGGATGAACTGCCCCGGCATCACCAGGCCCTGTTCGGGGAAATAGAAGTGAAAAATGCCGTCACCCGGATCGGCGTAGTAGGGTTTCTCGAGTCCATGAATCCGGGCAAATTCGCGGCCGATGTTGGTTTGGTTGTCGTCGGATTCGCGACCCGTGAACACGAAATGGTCGTTGGCCACCGCGGCCTGGCGCGGCGCGATCGTGTTGCCGCCGGTGATCTGATTGAACGTGTGGATCGAAAACGGCGCCGTGCCATCGGACGCCGGAAGGAGATCCGAGTAAACGCGCAACGTGGCGCCCGGCTTGACCGCGGCGTCTTTGTCCACGCGGTGTGCCCAGACGATCTGCTCGGTGGTCGTCAACCCGGCCGTGGTTCGTGCATCCGGCCAGACGATTTCCGGCTGCCGCTCGACCGACTCACGGAACTCGGCGCGGCCAACGGTAAAGATCCCGCCCGAGCGCCGGATCTCGTCTTCTTTTTCGGTCAGTGCAAACGGCGTGTAGATCTTGTCCTGCGTCACGTTCGTCAACTGCCGCGTGTTCGGATCGTACGAAAACTCGTCGCCGTCTTGCGCGTGGGCGACAGCTTCGGGGCA
>SMUY01298853.1_pt1 | contig 10367 bp, 11 predicted proteins | sample 2456441 | NCBI WGS metagenome assembly SMUY01 (sample SAMN11095931, study PRJNA526329) | marine sediment metagenome | biome: Marine sediment; feature: Surficial sediment; material: Deep marine sediment; isolation source: Hadal surficial sediment | place: Pacific Ocean | collected 2014-11 | depth...
CCCCGGCGTACCACGGCCTGGCGTTTCACGAGACCTTCGGCACGTACGGCTACCTGATGAAATTGCGCGCCGAAACGCTCAGGGACCTGGGCGCTGCCATGAGCCCATTCAACGCGTTTCTCTTTCTGCAAGGTCTGGAAACCCTGCCGTTGCGCATGCAGCGGCACACAGCGAATGCACAGGCCATCGCTGAGCACCTGGCGGACCATCCGAAGGTCACCGCGGTACGGTATCCGGGACTGGCAGGAAGTTCGTATCGTGCGCTTGTGGACAAATACCTGCCAGGCGGTCCCGGTGCGGTATTCTGCTTCGATCTCGATGGCGGACGCGATGCGGGTGCGACGTTCATCCGGGCGGTGAGCCTGTTTTCTCATCTGGCGAATGTTGGCGATGCGAAAAGCCTGATTATTCATCCCGCCAGCACCACGCACCGCCAGCTCGATGAAGCCGAGCTGAAAGCTACCGGAATCTCCGCCGGTACCATTCGCCTCTCGATCGGCATTGAAGACCCGAGCGACTTGATCTGGGACTTGGAACAGGGGTTTGCCGCGCTGTGAGCGAAGCGACCGATCTGCGTGACTACCAGGATCCGGTGCGGATCCAGCGGCTGCTTGCCTCGATGCGTACCGTGGCAGTGGTGGGCCTTTCGAGCAACGAGTTGCGGCCCAGCAACTTCGTCGGTTTTTATCTCAAGCGACATGGCTACCGGGTGATTCCGGTAAATCCGCGCGAGGCGGAAATTCTGGGCGAGTCCTGCCACGCGAGTCTGGCGGAGATCGGTGTCCCGGTGGACGTGGTCGACGTCTTCCGGGATCCAGGTGCCGTGCCCGATCTGGTGGATGAGGCCATCGCCATCGGTGCCCGGGCACTGTGGCTGCAGTTCGGGGTGATCCACTTCGATGCCGCGGCACGGGCCCGGGATGCGGGACTCGAGGTGATCATGGACCGTTGTCTGAAGATCGAACATGCCCGTCATCTGGGCCGCATGAGCTGGCTCGGATTCAATACCGGCGTGATCGACGCGCGCCGGTCGATGTACACTCGGCACAGCTATGTCGTCGCTGGAGATTCCGTTGCCGATCAAGAGCATCTTTGAACGGGTGGACGCCGAGAAGGCGACCATTGAAAATCTGAGTGTCCCGGATCTGAAGTCTGAGATGGCCGGGGATGGGGACCTCCTGCTGCTGGACATCCGCGAGCTGCAGGAGCGGATAGACCTCGGTACGATTCCGGGCGCCAAACACGTCCCCCGGGGAATGCTGGAGTTCTGGGCCGATCCAGCAAGCCCTTACTATCGCGACTACTTCCAGGAAAATCGTCGGATCGTGCTGTTTTGCGCGGGCGGCGGACGATCGGTTTTTGGGGTAAAGGCTCTGGAAGACATGGGATTCACGCGCGTCGCCCATCTCGAGCCGGGCTTCGGCGGCTGGCAGAAGGCCGACGAGCCGCTGGAGGACGTCAGCGCGACCAGTCGGTGGGTGCGTCGCGATTCGGCCGAGGACTGACAGGCGCGTTGCCGGAATCGCCTGATCAGTTTCCCTCGTCGAGCAACACGCCGGGGTTCAAAATTCCATTGGGGTCCAGGGTTCGTTTTGCCGCGCGCAGTACCTCACCGAACAGTGCCGGTCGCTGTTTTGCCCAACCCTCGGCGTGCAGGCGCCCCACGGCATGATGGTGGGTTACGGTACCACCCGCACCCACCACCGCTTCGACGGCGGCCGCTTTGATCTCCCGCCACAGTGCCAGCTCGCTTCCCAACGGCACGACCCCGCCGAACGAATAGTACGGTGCGGGGCCGTCCGGATACACGTGCGTGAACCGACACGACAGGGTATGACCCGCGCCCAGTGTATCGTTCAGCGCGCGACCGACCTCGGCACGCACGTGGGCGTCGAACTCCGGCCAGTGGTCCCAGGTCACTGCCGTTTCGAAGGTATCGTTGAGCAAGCCCAGACCATTGGTCACGCCGGCATTGACCCCGATGAACGCGTTGCGCCACGCGCCCACCGCGCCTTCCCTGCCGGTCGCCTTGCCGGACCCGTCGTCGATCCGAATGTCGGCATCGTCGATGGCGCCGCCGTGATCCCGGGCGATTCCGACCGCTTCCCGCATGAACGCGTCCTGCGGCACGTCGCTGGATTCGAAACCGATGATCAACAGCGCCTGCGCACCATCGAGGCCCGCGGCCTGGCGTGCCTCCAACGGATCGAGCAAGCGCAGGTTTGCGGGCCACAGCTTAGCTTGCACGATGTGGCGGGTTGCCGTGTAAGCTGTTTCCCAGCTTGAAAAAACGACCCCGGCGGTGGCGCGGAACTTCGGACGTTTCTGGACGCGAAGCCAGCACTCGCTGATGATCCCCAAAATACCTTCGGACCCAATCACCAGCCGGTCCGGACTCGGTCCGGCGCCGCTGCCCGGCAGGCGCCGTGATTCCCACCATCCGGCGGGTGTGAGCATGCGGGTGCTCTCCACGAAGTCATCGATGTGGGTGTGATTGGTGGCGTAGTGTCCGCCGGAGCGGGTGGCTACCCAACCGCCCACCGTGGACCAGGGAAAGCTCTGCGGGAAGTGGCGCAGCGTCAAACCCGCTGGACGTAACGCATCCTCCAGGTCCGGCCCGAGCATGCCCGCCTGTACGCGCACCGCGCGCGAGATTTCGTCAATCTCCAGAACCTGGCTCAAATGATCCAGGTCGATGGTCACCGCCGCATCCGCCGATTCCGGCACGCTCACGCCCCACACCACCGTGGTGCCCCCGCCGTAAGGAATCGCGGCATAGCGGTGGGTATCGCACCAGGCCAGGGTCGCTTCCAGTTCATCCTCGGTGCGGGGATGCGCTACCGCATCGGGTGGCTCGGGAAACTCACCGCGCAGCCCGGCGAGCAGTTCCAATGAATGCCCTCCGTGGGTGTGCAGCACCCGCTCGGCATGCTCGCTGGACACCCAGGGCATGGCATCGGGCACCTTCAGCCTTGGCGCTCGCAGCTCAATCTGGTCAATGGCCGGCACGGGCGGGGGCACAACTTCGCGCCCCAGCCGTTGGCTGACCTGTTTGGCCATCGCCTTGCGTTCGGCGTCGCTCGGCTCGTCGGATTCATAGCCCCAGGTCCAGAAACTGCGCCGCTGCTGCCACTTCGCCATGTCGTTCCCCCGTAGTCCCGTCGATTGCCCATCACGACGTCGAAGGCGCCGATGATAGACTACCCGCCGCACACGCGGTTAGGGGCTGGCTGCCAAGCTGTGGCCAGGGCGGAGGCGTATCGGAAGCCGCGTTGCTTTTCCGGACTGAACGCATGAGCACACTGGCAACATTGCCTTCAAGGAGTCGTCTGGCTCAGGTCCCGCCGTGTTGTTCATTCATGGCAACTCAGCGTGTAAGGAAGTGTTCGATCTGCAACTCGACGGTGCGTCAGGACATCGATACCGCATGATCGCGTTCGATCTGCCGGGACACGGCGAGTCGAGCGATGCGCCCGAACCAGAGCACAGCTACCATATTGCGGCGTACGCCGATGTCGCGCTGATGTTGCTGGAACACCTCGGTGCGCGCCGTTGTGCGGTTGTTGGCTGGTCGCTCGGCGGGCATATAGGTATCGAACTCCTGACCCGCAATCTGGACGTCGCGGGTCTGCTGATCACCGGAACGCCCCCGGTCGGCCCTGACCCCGCGGATATGGCGGCCGGGTTCCTGCCGAGCCCGCACATGGAATTCACAGCCCGGGAGCATCTCGGCGCAGCGGAGGCGGTGGCCTACGCCGACGAGACGACGGGGATTGCCGAGGACTTCATGCGGCGTGCGGTTCGACGTACGGACGGACGGGCCCGCCGCATCATGATGGACGCGGCGGTGGCGGGGCGTCACGTCGATCAGCGAACGCTGGTGGAGACATCGCCTGTTCCCCTGGCGGTGGTCACGGGGGCCGACGAGCCCTTCGTGAACAATGCCTACCTGGCGACCCTGAACTACGCCAATCTGTGGGAGAACCAGATACACGTCATCGGCGGTTCGGGACATGCCCCATTCCGGGATGCCCGAGAGGCGTTCGACCCCTTACTCGCGAGATTTCTGGACGCGGTGCTTTCAGATCAATGACGATCCGCAAGCCTACTTGCCGGGCCATTCGACCCGGCGCTTCTCGAGGAATGCCTTGGCACCTTCCTTGCGATCCTCCGAAGTCATCACGCGCGTTTGAATCCAATCGGTGATCTGATCGACCGCGTTGTAGTCCAGTGTCGCGGCGCGCACCATCGACTCTTTCATTCCCTGCACGGCCATCGGGCTCAGCTCGCAGATCCGGTTGGCAACCCTTTCCGCTTCCGCCATGAGCTGGTCGGGCGCGACCACCTTGTTGACCAGCCCGACTTGATAGGCACGCTGCGCGTCGATGCGCTCGGCCAACAGCAGTAACTCGGACGCGATCGCCCAGGGCATGATTTTAGGGAACCAGGCCGCGGGGATGGTGGCGATACCCCACTGGGGTTCGGGCAACCAGAACGATACGTCGTCGGCCGCAATCCTGATGTCGGTGTCCAGGGCGATCCACAAGCCGTAGCCGACCACGTGGCTGTGCATCGCCGCAATGATCGGTTTGAACACGTTGCGCGTCTGGGTGATGTCGGGGAACTCCCCGGTGTATCGGTAGTCGGTCGGGGCGCCGCCGGACAAATCCGCACCGGCACTGAAGCAGCGGCCATTTCCTGACAGGATGGCCACCCGCATTGCGGGATCGTCCCTGAAATCTTCCCAGACCCGACCCAGTTCGTCGTGCATCTGGGCGTTCATCGCGTTGAGCTTATCGGGTCGGTTGAGCGCGACGTAAGCGATTCCGTCCGTCTTTTCGTATTCGACCGTATCGAGTTCCATGGTGATCTTCCCTGTCGTGCCCGGGTGCAGAGTGAATCCTCGACAGTACTGGCCGTTGATCAATGCATCAACGTTGTAAACGCAGGTGGGTTTCCTGACATCGTCCGCGGCAACCTCACGGTGTAAGCTCACATCGCCAATGGGAGGGATGAAAGGGGAGAGGGAGATGATGAACCACCGGTTTAGAGCATTGCTATTGGCGGCCGCGTTTGGACTCTGGTCGCAGGTCGCGCTGGGTGCCAACGACGTCGGAATCATCGATTTTCCGACGTCGACCCATTCGAGCGAGGCCCAAGCTCACTTCTTGCGGGGCGCGACCATTCTGCACAGCTTCGGCTGGAAACAAGCCATCAGCGAATTCAAGAAAGCCCAGGCGGCGGACCCGGATTTCGCCATGGCCTACTGGGGTGAGTCGCTGTGCTACAACCATCCACTCATTCCGGAGATGGACAGGCAAACGCCGCAGAATGTGCTGACCAGGCTCGGGCCAACGCTGGATGCGCGCCTGGCGAAGGCGCCGACGGCGCGCGAACAAGGGTTCCTGCTTGCCGTAGAAGCCTTGTTCTTCGGAGCGGGCGATATCAAGGCCCGACGGACCGCATACATGGAAGCGATGCGCGACGTGTACGACGCCAACCCGGACGATGACGAGGCGGCTGCGTTCTATGCGCTTTCGCTGATCAGTGCGGGCGGTGCTGCGGGCAAGGCCGGCGAGCGTCAGCGCGTATTGGCCGGATCCATTGCGTTGCAACTGTTCGCGCGCGAGCCCACGCATCCGGGCGGCGCGCACTACACGATCCATGCGTTCGACGACCCGGTGCACGCACCGCTCGCGCTGCCGGCAGCACGGACGTTCGCCAGCATCGCGCCGGCGGTTTCCCACGCGCGGCACATGCCGACGCACATCTTCATCCAGCACGGCATGTGGGAACAGGTCTCGGCGTCCAATCAATCGGCATACCAGGCGGCCGTCGATCTCTGGGAGCCGGGGGACAGCGCGGGTGACATGGTTCATGCGCTGGATTGGGGGCAATACGGCGATCTGCAGCTTGGCGACTACGAACGGGCCGCGCTGTGGATCGAACGGATGCAAAAAATCGCGGCGCAAAACAGCGCGCAACCCCGCGTTGCGGCCACCCTGCCGCGGGTCGAAGCAAGGCTGATTATCGAGACGCGCCAATGGCGGACGCAGCCCGTGGTGGACACCTCGACCGCACCTGAGCTGTTGGCCACGGGTCTCAGTGCGGTAAATCTGGACGACCCGGCGCTTGCTGAACAGGCGTCGATGGCATTGGCCAGGCTGGCCGAACGGGCGGCGGGGAACGAGTCGTTCTACAACCGGCGAACCGCGCCGCTGCTGATCATGGAGAAGCAGGTCGAAGGCGCCCGATTGATTGCCAATGGCCGGGCGGAGCTCGGGCTTGCGCTGCTAGCGGAGTCGGTGGAGATCGCCGATCAGAGGTCGGCGCCGCGCGGCGCCGCCAATCCACTCAAACCTGCGCACGAGTTCTACGGCGAGGCGCTGCTGGCGGCGTCCAGGCCAGGCGATGCGGTGCGGCAGTTTGAGGTGCAGCTGATGCGCACGCCCAACCGTCCGTTGTCGTTGCTGGGACTGGCCCGTTCCTATGTGGCCTTGGGGGATGAGGAAGCCGCGCGCGAGCAATACCAACGGCTTGCCAACGTGTGGCAGAGCCGGGACTTTCCCGCGTTGCGTGAGGCCGACGTCTATCTGGCGGCAACCCAAGGCTAGCCGAATGACAGATTACCCATCACGGCGCCACTTCATGGCGCAGATGGTGAGCGGCGCGGCACTGGGCGCCTTGGGGACCTTGTCGGGTGCGGTTGGCGCCGCGCCGGCCCCGACGTTGAGTACTGGCGTGGCTGCGCCCGATGACGAGTCCTATTGGCGTTGGGTTGCGGATCAATTCCTGATTCGTGACGACGTCACCTACCTGAACACCGGCACACGCGGACCGTCGCCGCGCAGCGTGGTGCAGGCGCAATGCAACGCGACTGAGGCGTACGACACCGATCGACTGGGCTACGCCCGGCACGTACAGAACGAAGTCTTCAGGGAGCGCTTGCACGAGAAGATGGCCGCATTCTTAGGCTGTGACCCGGACGAAGTGGCATTGACCAACAATACTACCGAGGGGATGGTGTTCGGTACCTTCGGTCCGGACATGCAGCCCGGTGACGAGATTATTTACACCAATCATGATCATGCAAGCGGCGCGCAACCGATCAACCTGCGAGCCGCGCGATACGGTGTAAAACCGGTGATGGTCGATCTGTCCGATGCGAAGTTCCATCCGCCCCAGAGTCCCGGCCAGCTCTTAGATGCCATCGAAGCTGCGATTACGCCGCGCACCCGGCTGATCAGCTTCTGCCACATGAATTACACCGATGGCTGCGTCTTGCCGACCAAGCAGATCTGCGCGATGGCACGCGACAAAGGCATCCTGACCTTGGTCGATGGCGCGCACCCGCCCGGCATGATCGAGCTCGATCTGCACGACCTTGGCTGCGACATGTATGCAGGCGCGGGCCACAAGTTTTTGCTCGCATCGATGCTCACTGGAATCTTCTACGTCCGCCGCGACGTGCAGGATCGAATCTGGCCGACCATCTACTCGGGTCCGGTTGACGGGATGTCGATGTACGGGACGGAGCAGGCGCCGAGCAGTTACCTGGATCGCTCAAAAACGGCGCGCAAGTTCGAAATCCGCGGCTCCGGCAGCTACGCTAACCAGGCTTCGCTGGACGCCGCGTTGGATTTCCACAATGCGATTTCAATTCAGGCGATCGAAGCGCGAGACCGCTACCTGGCCGCACGCGTCCGGGAAGGACTGCGCGAAATTCCAGGCGCGAAGGTGCACGCGTCCGACGACCCGGCGCTGGGATGCGCTCTGGTCGCATTCAATCTGAGGAATGTGGCTACCGTCGAGTTGAACGACCTGTTGTGGGACCGGCACCGGATCTACATCCGCAACGTCACCCACCACGAGATCGGCTGGGACGTCAATCGGGCATCGCTGCACATCATGGTGAATGCCAACCAGGTCGACAATTTCATCGGCGCGGTGGCGGAGATTGCAAAGGAAAGGCATTCCTGACGCTCCCTCGAATCAGTGACCGCCAACCGTTGCCCAGCACTCGATCTCCACCCGTGCGTCCAGCGCGAGTCCCGTGGCGCCGAATGCGCTGCGGGCAGGTTTGGGTCCCGGGAAATAGGTAACGTAGATCTCGTTCAGTTTTGGCCATTCGGCCATGTCGGCCATCATGACGGTGCATTTCACGATCCGGTCCAGGGCGGAGTTGTTGGCCTCCAGAATGCGTTGGATGTTTGTCATGACCTGGCGGGTTTGCCCCTCGATGCCGCCCGCGGCGAGATCCATGGTGCCGGGAAGGTTGCCGAGCTGGCCGGAGAGATAAAGCATGTTGCCGACGCGTACCGCCTCGGAAAACGGCAGGTTGAGGCTCTTCGCGCGTTCCGATGCGAGATAGGCGACATCGACGTCGGCCCACGCCGACGTGACGAAGGAAATGCAGACGAGGGCGGTGGCTAGGAGTCGCTGGACTGATGGCATGGACGAGTCCTCGATTGTTGATGGCTATGGTAAACCATGAGTCTGGCGGGTCGGCACTCCGCCCGTAGGCATGCCCGGAAGGGATGGATTCGCGCCATCCCTAGCGCTCACCCTCCGGGCGCCGTGCGCAACCCGGGAGGGTTCGTTCGCACCGCCCGCTCTCCCAGACGAAAAAAGGCCCCAACGGGCCCTGTTCTCGTCTGGCGGAGAGGGAGGGATTCGAACCCTCGATGGGCTATCAACCCATACTCCCTTAGCAGGGGAGCGCCTTCAGCCACTCGGCCACCTCTCCAGGGGCGGCATTCTAGCAGATGGCGTGGTTGCCGCTAGGCGCGACCGAGGCTCAGATACGCCCTTCCAATGGGCCGATCACCAGCCAGTCGACGAGGGCGCTGACGACCGCGATCACGATCACCACGCAGAGAATCACGCCGAGTAGGCGCCAGCCGTGGAAGCGTTTAATGTCTGATTCCGGTTCGTCCAACGGCATGTCCTGTGCGATTTGAGGCGAACGAAGGTAGGCATTGTCTGGCGGACACGGGGCGAGAATCAACGCCGAAGGCTTTCTTGACTGCCCCAGGGCCCTTCCAGATAATACGCCGCCCTGGCATCGCCGGGGAAAAGCGCCCGTAGCTCATCTGGATAGAGTACCTGGCTACGAACTAGGGGGTAGTAGGTTCGAATCCTACCGGGCGCGCCACTTTCCCTCCGGCACTATCGGCGCTATCGGCATGAACAATCCGCCGCTCGAGTCAGCGTTACGGGGCGCGACGTACATGCTGTTTGCGATGTTCCTCGCTGCGGGCATCGACGTGGCCGTCAAGGCCTTGACGGCCGACTATTCCACCGCTCAGATCGTTTTGCTGCGCACGCTGTTTGCCCTGCCGCTGGTGCTTGTGTTCTGTCACTACCAGGGCGGGTTGCGTTCCATCCTGACGCCGCGCTGGGGATGGCAGATCTATCGGGGCTTGCTTACCGCGGGCGTCAATTTCGGCTTTTTCTATGGCCTGGCATACGTTCCGCTCGTCACGGCCGTGTTGCTTGCGTATATCTCGCCGGTGCTGATCGTGTTGATGTCGGGCTTCGTCCTGCACGAACACGTCGGGGCACGGCGCCTGCTCGGCTGCACCCTCGGGGTGGTGGGTGTGTTGTGCGTGTTGCGCCCCGGCAATATCGAATGGCACCCGGGGATGTTCGCAATTCTTGGATCCTCGGTGTGCTGGGCGTTGCTCTCCATCAGCAACCGCCAGCTTGCGGGGCTGGAAAGTCCCGCTGCCCTGACGTTCTATACGCTGCCCATCAGCGGGGCGCTTGCGGCAATATTGACCGTTGGCCATTGGACCCAGCCTCAGGATGTCCACTGGGTGCTGTTTGTCATTGCCGGCATCTGTGCGGGGGGTGCGCATTTTTTCGTCGCGCTTGCCTATCGTAACGCGCGGGCCGCGACCATCGCGCCGCTGGAGTACACGAACCTGATCTGGGCGGGAGCCGCGGCGTACTTTTTCTGGCAGGAAATTCCCGGTGGATATAGCCTGATCGGCGGCCTGGCGATCCTGGGCGGAGGCTTCCTGGCGATTCGCGCTAAGGGTTGAGTTCGGTTGCGCGCTATGCGGGGCAGACCCAATCAGTATAATCGCCGTGGATTGGGGCAGAGGACTAACGCGTGGACGAGACCGAGTTAATCGGCCGGGGTGTCGAGCTGATGCTGGTTGGCATGGGAACGGTGTTTACGTTCCTGACGCTGCTGGTACTGAGCACGTCCTTGATGTCGGCAGTCGTGCGTCGCTTCCTGCCGGATACCTCGACGCTGTCGGCCGGCGAAGGCGCGCCCGCATCCGAAGGTGAGCTGCTGGCCGTCGTGAGCGCCGCCGTCAGCGCCTACCGCAGTCGAGGCAACAAGTCGTGAGCGGCAC
>SMUY01148486.1_pt1 | contig 10365 bp, 7 predicted proteins | sample 2456441 | NCBI WGS metagenome assembly SMUY01 (sample SAMN11095931, study PRJNA526329) | marine sediment metagenome | biome: Marine sediment; feature: Surficial sediment; material: Deep marine sediment; isolation source: Hadal surficial sediment | place: Pacific Ocean | collected 2014-11 | depth 0-1...
AACCCACGGTACGGCAAACCGTACACTTGATTTCGAATCAAGCTCTTTCGACCACTCAGACACCTCTCCAATAAAAGTTTTTAAAATTTTACAAACACACGTCAGTCCGCATTTCTCCTGATATTTTTTCTGCGCTGCAATCAACATTGCAGGGCGGGCGATTCTACTACCGAATGTTGGTCCTGTCTGATTTTTCTGTCTCCCTATCGCGACAAAATTTTTCCTCTTTTGCGCAAAACTCTTGAGCGCCGGTCAGTAACGAACAAGTTGTGGGAACTTTTCCATTTTTCTAAATTGTTTTTTTCGACATGCTCCCCGCCCGGAAAAGCTGCATGCAACGCAGCCATGCTGTAAATTCGTGATTTGGCATATCAACACTATCAGCTATTTATAAAACGATCTTACAATCCGCTTGAACAGGCTTTCCCGGCGTTCAGAATTACGGTCTTTTGCGTGATCTCCGTCACCCATCGCTGTGCCAACGGTGGCGCTGCAAAATCGCCCCGGCTGAGGTACCTTAGGGGCAACACGGGAAACATCGATATAGCAAGTCATTGATTTTTGGATATATCCTGTGGAATGCGAGCGAGAGGACAGTTGCTTAAACCGTGAATTTCCACGGCAGCAACTGGTCAAAACGAATTGAGGGCATATTCGATGCCTGGTGCATTGAATAGCTTACCGGAGACTTGATTTGAGGCTCACGTTCATCGCGATTTTGGCGGCCCTGATTGGCACCTGCTCGTCGCCGCCATCGATGCTGGACCAGGTTCTTCAACTTGGCGAGCTTCACGTCGTCACCCGTAATACGCCGACTACGTATTTTGTCGGTCCCGACGGACCGGCTGGACCCGAGTACGACCTTGTCCGGGGTTTCGCTGAGGAACTCGGTGTCACTCTTTTTATTGAAACCGTGGAAAGCGTAGCGGAAATTCTGCCGCATGTGAATGAAGGCAAAGCACACATGGCGGCGGCCGGATTATCGATGACAGAATCGCGTCGCGAGTTCTTGAGTTTTGGTTATCCGTATTACTCGGTCGACATGCACCTGATTTACAAACTGGGTTCCGGCAAACCGCGCTCAATCGAAGAAGTGATCGGCAGACACGTTGAAGTTGTCGCATCGAGTAGTCACTCCGACATGATGGATTCGTTGAGCGTAGCTTATCCGGAACTGGACTGGTCTGAAAACGCGGATGTTGAAGTCGTCGACCTGCTGGAGAAAGTCGCACTTGGCGAGCTCGATTTTACGATTGCCGACAGCACTGAATTCAATATCCAGCGTCACTTCTATCCCGATCTGCGGATTGCTCTCGATCTCGAAATCGCGGATCCGATTGCCTGGGCGTTCAAGAAAGATGAAGGCGACTCCCTGCTCGCCCGGGCGGATCAATATTTGATATACGCGGATCGAAACGGCTTTGTGGCGCAAGTGAACGAACGTTATTTTGGTCATACCGAAAAATTTGATTACGTTGGCACCCGTGCTTTCATCCGGCATTTCGAAAGTCGCCTGCCCCGGTACCGGGAGACCTTTGAAGGCGCCGCCGAGAACGCCGGCGTCGACTGGCGGCTGCTTGCAGCGATCGGTTACCAGGAATCGCACTGGCGTTCACACGCAGTGTCACCAACGGGTGTCCGTGGCATCATGATGTTGACGGAAGCTACAGCTGACTACCTTGACATCGAAGACAGGATGAACCCGACAAGCAGCATTTTCGGTGGCGCAAGATTCTATGCACGTCAGAACGAGCGTCTGCCGGACAGTGTTGATGAACCGGATCGCACATGGATGGCGCTGGCTGCATACAACGTTGGCTTCAACCATATCAAGGACGCCCGGCAGATCGTTGAGTGGCAGGGCGGAGATCCTGACACCTGGGTGGACCTCAGCCAGGCTTTGCCACTACTGGCAAAGCAGAAGTGGTACTCGCGGGTGCCGTATGGTTATGCGCGCGGTTGGGAACCGGTGTTGTATGTGAACAATATTCGCAGCTACTACAACATCATTAGCTGGCTGACCGAAAACGAAGTTGACCCGGATGCAGAAGAAGAAACGGCAGATGAATCTGAGCCGGAGCTGATCGTTTCACTGGCCGGACAATAGGAGCGGCATTTTGCCGCGATCTGATCGCAGCAAGGCCGCTGCGTGCACATCCATGTGCGCGACGACATAAGTACGTCCGTGTACAAAATGCCGCTCCTACTGGTCTCGCCGCGACTCGAAGAATTTCTTAAGCACAGCAGCACATTCCTTTTCTTGTAAACCACCGTTGACCTCAATCTGGTGATTGAGCTGGCGATTGTCCGCCAGGTCGAGAACGCTTCCCGCCGCTCCTGCTTTGTCATCGTAGGCGCCGAACACGAGGCGCGATATTCGTGCCTGAATCATGGCTCCGATACACATGGCACAGGGTTCAAGGGTCACGTAAATCGTTGTACTGTTCAGCCGGTAATTTTGCTCGGCCTGTGCGGCCGCGCGGATCGCGACGATTTCGGCGTGTGCGGTCGGGTCAGTGTCCTGAATGGAGCGGTTCATGCCGACGCCGATAACTTCGCCGTTCTTAACTACCACGGCGCCGACCGGTATTTCACCAACCGTTGCGGCCACTTTTGCCTCTGCTCGCGCGGCCCGCATGAACGTCTCGTCCGGTTCGGACCAGTCACTCATTCCCATTCGATGGTTGCGGGTGGCTTGCTGGAAATGTCGTAGGTCACGCGGGATATCCCATCGACCTCATTGATGATGCGCAGTGACACGTGCTCCAGGAAATCATAAGGCAGCCTCGCCCAGCGCGCCGTCATGAAATCGACGGTCTCTACAGCGCGCAAGGCAATAACGTAATCGTATTTCCTTCCGTCACCCATTACACCCACGGAGCGCACCGGCAGGAATACCGCGAATGCCTGGCTGGTCTTGTCGTAGAGGTCATTCTTGTACAGCTCCTCGATGAAAATGTTGTCCGCACGCTGCAGCAGTGCAACGAACTCAGGTGTTACCTCACCAAGAACACGTACAGCCAGTCCGGGACCCGGGAACGGGTGTCGATACACCATTTCCCTCGGCAATCCGAGTTCGAGGCCGATCTTGCGAACTTCGTCTTTGAAGAGTTCGCGCAGAGGCTCAATCAGTTTCATGCGCATTTTTTCCGGCAGGCCGCCCACGTTATGGTGCGATTTGATGACCTGCGCTTTACCGGTACTGGCGCCTGCCGATTCGATGACGTCCGGATAGATCGTTCCCTGCGCCAGCCACTCGATGCTTTCGAGCTTGTGCGCTTCCTCGTCAAACACGTCGATGAAATTCGCGCCGATGATCTTGCGCTTTTCTTCCGGATCGCTAACGCCCTTCAGGGCGGTGAAAAAACGCTCCGCCACATCAACGCGAATGACGTTGACGCCGAGATGCCTGGCGAACGTCTCCATGACCTGATCGCCCTCGTGATAGCGCAGCAGTCCGTGATCTACAAATACGCAGGTCAGCTGATCACCGATCGCATCATGCAGTAACGCGGCAACAACGGATGAATCGACACCGCCTGACAGGCCGAGAAGCACTTTGCCCTCGCCCACCGTTGCGCGCGTGCTCGCAATCGCGTCGGCGACGATATTGCCTGCGGTCCAGTTACCGGGACAGCCACAGATATCGCGCACGAACCGTGCAATGATGGCTTGCCCTTGCGGCGTGTGGGTCACTTCCGGATGAAACTGTACGCCATAATACTTGCGCGACCGGTCTTCCATGGCCGCAAGCGGAGAATTGGCACTTTTGCCGGTGATGACAAAGCCATCCGGCACGGACTGGACCCTGTCGCCGTGGCTCATCCACACCTTGAGCATCGGCTGGCTGCCGTCGCCATCGTTCAGGCCCGCCAGCAACTCCGAATCGAGAGGCGTAATCTCGGCATAGCCGAATTCCCTGTGAGTCGAAGTCTCGACCTTGCCGCCAAGCTGTGCGGCCATGGCCTGCATGCCGTAGCAGATGCCAAGTACGGGAACATTCAGATCGAACACAACCTGCGCAACCCGCGGCGGATCGTCGATGTTGACTGATTCGGGGCCACCGGACAGTACGACTCCGGCCGGCGCATAGGCACGTATCGCGTCTTCGTCCATATCCCACGGATGGATTTCTGAATACACGCCGCATTCACGCACCCGGCGTGCGATTAATTGTGTGTACTGGCCGCCGAAATCGAGAATCAGCACGCGGTGCGCGTGGATGTCGGTTTGTTCTGCTGCCGGGATATCGAGTGCCTGGGACAACTGTGGACCTCTAATGAGCTGACGTGGTTCGCTAATTGCTCGTGTTGTAGTTCGGCGCTTCCTTGGTAATCGTCACGTCGTGCACATGACTCTCACGCATGCCGGCACCGGTGATCTTCACGAATTTCGGCCGTGTGCGCATCTCATCAATATTGTGACTGCCGGTGTAACCCATCGCCGCACGCACCCCGCCAATGAGCTGGTGCACAATCGCAACCATGCTGCCTTTGTAGGCGACCCGGCCTTCGATACCTTCGGGCACGAGTTTATCCAGTTCCTCGGTGGCGTCCTGGAAATAACGATCTGACGAGCCATGCGTCTGGCCCATTGCACCGACCGAACCCATGCCGCGATACGTCTTGTAAGATCGCCCCTGATAAAGCTCGACCTCGCCCGGCGATTCCTCGGTGCCGGCAAACAAGCTTCCGATCATGACGGAGTACGCACCGGCAGCAAGCGCCTTCGCGATATCACCCGAATAACGAATGCCGCCATCTGAGATCAGTGGCACGCCTTTTTTCGCCAGCGATTCCGCGATTTCAGCTACGGCGGAAATCTGCGGCACGCCGACGCCGGCAACTACGCGCGTGGTGCAAATCGAGCCCGGGCCGATTCCAACCTTGACGCCATCAGCACCGGCCTTGATCAACGCCGCCGCCGCATCTGCGGTCACAATATTGCCGGCGATTAACTGGAGATCCGGGTATTGCTCCTTCGTCCGCTCCACGCGCTCGAGGACACCTTTGGAAAAGCCGTGCGACGTGTCGACCACGACAATATCGACGCCCGCTTTCACGAGCGCCTCGATGCGCTCATCCGTGTCATAGCCGGTGCCGACGGCCGCGCCGACTCGCAATGCACCGCGATCATCTCTGCAGGCACGCGGAAAGTCAGTTGCTTTCTGGAAGTCTTTCGCAGTGATCATGCCGCGCAGCTCGAAGTCTTCGGTAACCACCAGCACCTTCTCGATACGATGTTTGTGTAACAGCGACAGCACTTCGTCATCAGCCGCACCTTCGCAAACCGTGACCAGCCGTTCCCGGGGAGTCATGACTGTCGACACAGGCGCATCGAGCTGCGTTTCAAAACGCAGGTCACGGTGCGTGACTATGCCAACGGGTTTTTTGTCCTCAACGACCGGTACGCCGGAGATATTCATCGCCTTCGTGAGGCCGATTACCTCACGAATCGACATGTCCGGAGATACAGTAATCGGATCGCGAACGATGCCGCTCTCGAATTTCTTGACCAGCAAGACCTCATGCGCCTGTTCCTCGGGCGTCATGTTTTTGTGAATGACGCCAATACCGCCTTCCTGGGCCAGCGCGATAGCCAGCCTGGCCTCAGTAACGGTGTCCATTGCCGCTGCCAGCAGCGGAATATTGAGGCTGATTTCGGTCGTGAGCCTGGTCGTCAGGTCGACTTCGCGCGGCAATACATCAGAGTAGTCCGGCTGGAGCAGTACATCATCGAATGTCAGAGCTTCCCTGGCGATGCGCATAGGCGGCTGGTCTTTTCGTAAGGTTAAACGGTCAATTGTACGCGTAGCCGATTTTCCGGTAAACGCCGATTCGAATAAAAATGCAGGATCGCTCGCTGGAGCGAGCTCCTGCGGCAAATTCGAGGCCGACTGTAGGAGACCACCCCAGCGAGCGATATCAATAGACGTATACTGTGACCGTGCCTGACCTGCTCTCACCAAGCCCCGCGCAAAGCGCCATCAGCGTCTCCGAGCTGAATCGGCAGGTGAAAACCTTACTGGAACAGGGCTTCGCAAAGCTCTGGGTCGAGGGCGAGATATCGAACCTGGCGCGACCGGCATCGGGCCACCTGTATTTCAGCTTGAAAGACGAATCGGCGCAGATCCGTTGCGCCTGGTTTCGGCAACGGCAGCGCGGACCCACAATCAATCTCAAGAACGGGGACCAGGTTCTGGCATTAGGGCGCATAAGTATCTACGAAGCGCGCGGCGATTATCAGCTTATCGTCGAACAACTCGAACCAGCCGGCGAAGGAGAACTACGCCGGCGCTTCGAGGCCCTCAAGAAAAAACTGTCGGCCGAAGGACTGTTCGACGAGGACGCAAAGCAGGGCCTGCCCGAGCTTCCTCAGAGAATCGGCGTCGTGACATCTCCAAGCGGCGCCGCCGTTAGTGACATTCTCACGGTGCTGAAACGCCGATTCCCGTCTGTCCCCGTTGTGATCTACCCTACTTTGGTACAGGGAGAAACGGCCGCCACGCTTATTGCCAACGCGATCGCGACGGCGGCCAATCGCAACGAATGTGATGTGCTTATCATCACCCGCGGCGGCGGTTCACTCGAAGACCTCTGGTCTTTCAATGAAGAGATTGTCGCGCGCGCGATCCATGAGTGCCCGATACCCGTCGTGAGCGCGGTCGGACACGAGGTGGACTTCACAATTGCAGACTTTGTCGCCGACGTCAGGGCGCCGACGCCCTCCGGCGCGGCAGAACTGGTCGTGCCCGATCAGGCCGAGTGGTTACGTAATCTGAGTGCAACTGCCGAGCGTATCGCGCAGCTTGGCCGGCGTTATCTCGAGGAAAAATTCCAGACCGTCGACCGGCTCAGTCGCAGGCTGACACAATGCAGTCCCGCTGCGATCGTCACCCGGCAGCGCGACTGGCTGCGCAACCTGCAGCAGATTCTCACCGCCTCGATCCGCCACGACCTCGCAACCCGCGCCCGCAACCTGGAAGTCATGCGGTTCCGCTTGCTGCAACGATCGCCGGCGATTGGCGTACAAAGGTCGATGCAGCGGCTATCTGCACTGAAACAACGGCTCAGCGGATCGGGCAGATCCGCCGTAGACAGGTTGAACGTAAGGTTGCGATTCGCGGCACGTACACTGGACTCCGTCAGTCCGCTCGCGACACTGGATCGCGGTTACGCAATTGTAAGCGATGACGAGACCGGCGCGATACTAACCGACGCGGCCAAAGTCAAACCTGGCTCTGATATACGCGCACAACTCGCCCACGGCATGTTGCAAGCCACCGTGAAGGAATCAGGCACAGGCAAATCCAGTGATCCCTGAGCTTTTATTCGTGATGCTTGCCGCCCTGTCGGCGACAGCGGCCCTGGCGTCACCGGCGCATTCGCCGTGGCCGGGGGGCATCGGCATCGTGCACATCCCGGGCGACCAACGGCCGTCGGTTACCGTCGATGATCGGCCAGCGCTGATTCTCAGAACCGAAAACGAATGGATTGCAGTGGTCGGCATCCCGATGGGCCAGGCGGCGCCAGGAACGATGACCGCAACTATTTCGGTGCCGAACCAGGCGAGCCGGCAGGTTGAAATCGAGATTCGGGCGCATGCCTATGAAGAACAACGCCTGAATGTTGATCGCAAGTATGTTGATCCAAGCCAGGAACAACTCGAGCGAATATTCGCCGAGCGAGAAATCATCGATGCGGCACTCAGTAACTGGCGTGAGGCGTCACTAGCCGACCTAAGCCTCAAGGCACCGGTGGGCGGACGACGGAGTTCCAGCTTCGGCCTGCGGCGATTCTTCAACGATCAGCCACGCTCGCCACACAAGGGCATGGATATCGCTGCCAATTCCGGAACGCCCATCAACGCGCCGATGAGTGGCGTGGTCACGGCGACCGGGAATTATTTCTTCAACGGCAATACCGTCATCATCGATCACGGGCAGGGCCTCATCAGCCTGTATTGCCACCTGAGCGAAATCGATGTGGACGAAGGCCAATCGGTATCGACCGGCACAGCGATCGGCAAGGTTGGCGCAACCGGCCGCGTTACCGGTGCACATTTGCATTTTGCGACCTATCTGAATGGCACGGCGGTTGACCCGGCCCTGCTACTCGAAGACTAGCCCTCGTTAAAAGTCTCGAAGAAGCGGCCAATCACCGGCCGGAACGCATCCATTTCGACCAGGAATGAATCGTGACCCTTGAGGCATTCGAGTCGCACGAATTCCACGTCGGTAATAACAGCTTGCAATCCATCTGCCAGTTCCTCCTGCTGCCGCATTGGGAACAGAATGTCGGTCGTCACACCGATAACAAGTGCGCGCTGCAATTTGAGTTTTGCAAAACCGGCCTTGAGCGAGCCACCGTGTTCCGCAAGATCAAACAGGTCCGAAGCCCGCGATAAGTACAGATAGCAGTTCGCATCAAATTGCCCGGTGAATTTGTTGGCATGATTCTCGAGATAGCTCTCGACAGCGAAATCCCCGTAAAACGGATTGCTCGAATGTTGTTCAAATGAGATTCGCTCGCGGCCGAATCGTTGTTCCCATTCCTGGGCAGACCGATAGGTCATCATGCCGAGTTTCCTGGCGAGTCGCTGGCCTTCTACCGGAGGATCGCCGGGATCATAGTTACCGTTGTCCCACTTCCGATCCCTGGTAATCATTTCCCGCTGCAATGAGCGAACGGCAATCGCAAATGGCAGCGCGCGGGTTGCGGCCGATATGGAAAGCATTTGTGCGCTCATATCAGGATGCCGCACACAGAATGCCAGGGCACTCATGCCACCCATCGATGGCCCGATCGTTGTGTGGAGTTTCTCGATGCCAAGGTGCCTGAGCACCTCGTAGCCACCTTCAGCTACATCTTCAAGCGTCAGCACAGGGAAATTTACGCCGTAGCGTTCGCCGGTGGCAGGATCGATATCCGCCGGTCCCGTCGAGCCGAAACAACTGCCCAGCGAATTGATGCAAATTACGAAATAACGATCGGTATCCAACGGCAAGCCGGGTCCGATCATGTCTTCCCACCAGCCCGCCGCAGGATTTTCCGGAGACGAGGCCGCATGTGCAGATGGTGACAATCCGGTAAACAGCAGGATCGCGTTGTCGCCTTTACCCTGCAATTCGCCCCAGGTTTCATAGGCGATTGTCGGCGACTGAAGGGATCCGCCGCAGTGCATCACGAAGCGGCCGTCTACCTTTACAGTTTTAGAAGGGACCGTCATTCCCTGTTATCTCTTCGCGTGTTTCATCAGGCGCTTGCGTTTTTGTAGTTGTCTCGGCGTCAGCTTGTTGCGCCTGCCTTTGAAGGGATTATCGCTGGTTTTGAACCATATACGTACTGGCGTGCCCTGCAGGCGAAACGCCTTGCGAAAGCGGTTGATAAGGTAACGGCGATAGGCTTCCGGCAGCTTTTCAGTCTGATTGCCGTGGATGATGATGACCGGCGGGTTGCGCCCGCCCTGGTGGGCATACCGCAACCGTATGCGGCGGCCTCGCACCAGCGGCGGCGCATGTGCCGTGACCGCGCTCTCGAGTTCGCGGTTGAGGTCGGTCGTCGACAGATCACGGGTGGCGGCACGATAAGCACGCTCCGCGGCGGGCAAGAGATCACCGACCGCCGTACCATGCAAGGCAGAGATCGTCATTCGCTCCGCGAAATTCAGGAACGGCAACCGCCGGTCGAGTTCATCCTTGATGTGACGTTTCTGATTATGCGTCAGGCCGTCCCATTTGTTGGTCACAACCACCAGCGCACGACCCCGTTCCACCGCCAGCCCCATCAGGCTGACATCCTGTTCGGTAACGCCATCGCGGGCATCGAGCAATGCAATGACGACCTGCGCCCGTTCCATCGCCTGCAGCGCCTTGATGATGCTGAATTTTTCGACGATCTCGTGCACTTTCGCTTTACGGCGAACGCCGGCGGTGTCAATAAGCAGGTATTTCCGGCCATCACGTTCAAACGGTACAGCTACGCTATCCCGAGTCGTTCCGGGCTGGTCGTAAACCACGAGCCGATCCTCTCCGATCAGGCGATTGATCAGCGTCGACTTGCCGACATTCGGCCGGCCAATGACTGCAATACGCAGCGCTTTGTCGCCTTCTGCTTTTTCAGACTCAGTTGAATCGTCGTCACCCATCTCGACAAACGGCGCCAGCACCTTGTCCATCAGCGCCGTCACGTAGTCGCCATGCGAAGCCGACATTGCGACGGGTTCGCCGAGACCAAGGCCGTGAAATTCCGCGGATGCGATATCCGTATCCAGCCCTTCGGCCTTGTTGACGGCAAGCCAGGTTTTTTTCGAGTGTTTTCTTGCGAGTTTGGCGACATGTTCGTCTGCGGATGTGAGTCCGCTGCG
>SMUY01087267.1_pt1 | contig 10361 bp, 6 predicted proteins | sample 2456441 | NCBI WGS metagenome assembly SMUY01 (sample SAMN11095931, study PRJNA526329) | marine sediment metagenome | biome: Marine sediment; feature: Surficial sediment; material: Deep marine sediment; isolation source: Hadal surficial sediment | place: Pacific Ocean | collected 2014-11 | depth 0-1...
AGGGCAGTTTTGGGGTACTTGATTCAGGCCGTGAAGATGTGGACTATGAGGATTGGTATGGACATAAATTGGACCGGAAGCTGTTGAGTTTGCTGCAGGAGCAATAGCATATTCAGGGACGAAGGACGAAGGATCAGGAACGAAGGTGATAGGGTGGTTGGGAACAATAGATTGGCGATTTTGCAGGGCGCATGGCGCTTGGGGCTTGGCGCTTAGCTGAATTGGTTCGTAGCCACAGGCTACGAACAGCTGCAGATGGCGCGAACTCCATTTACAAAACGTCCCCTCCGACGGAGGGGAAACAGGGGTGGGTAATGAATAAACCATTGACCGAAATAAGGCAAACAGTCAATCCTTTAGTCCTTCAATCATTGAGGAGACTGGCCAATTGTGCGCCTTGTGAGGACCCATAATTGACTCTAATCACTTTTGGCTTATCCCCGTTTATAGCAAACAAAATACACCTGCCACCATCACCTAACTCTATGAATGAACTTTTTTTTACGTCTCCAATGACATACAACCCGGACATTGAAGGGCTAACACTTTCAAAATTGCCCTTGCCATCTCCTTTCAGGTACAGGCCATAACTTGCATCATTTCTGGGCGTTTCTACCTCGGTTTCATACATATTCCCAGCCAATACTATATCAAGATGGCCATCTTTATCATAGTCATCGATCAACTGGCATTTGACAGATGAAATCTGTGCCATGTTATCCAGTGGTGTTGCATCGAATTGCAGATTTCCTTTGTTTTCAAAATAGGTGGTTGCAAAAGTATTAACCTGATAATGTAAGGCGCTTGACAGATTTTCTAAGCCATACACATCATACAAGGTGGCCTTTCCAAACGCATCATAACTGGTGAATTTGTTCTTAATAAATGGCATTTGGGTGGAGGTGCACTCTCTTCCTCTTAGTGGAAATAAACTGCCCTCATTATAATATCCCAGCACAATATCATAGATGCCATTGTTATCAAAATCTGTAGTATACACCTGAAACGGTTCAGCACTGGAAGTTTTGTACTTGTTATTTAAACCGTGATTGCCTATTACAATGTCAACATCTCCGTCATTATCAAAATCGGCTGACGCAATTGAATACCACCATCCGGTATATTTATCTAAACCTGATATAGTGCTGAAATCTTCAAAGTTTGTGGTATTATATTTATAGATATGTACACCCATCCACTCCCCGCAGATTATTAATTCCGGTAATCCGTCACTATCCAAATCCGTCCATGAAGCATCAGTGACCATGCCAATATTATTAAGTTCTGGTATCAACTCGCTGGTTACATCGGTGAATTTAATTACCCCCGGCTCGCTGTCATTTCTCAACAAAAAGCTGCTTACCGGAAAAGGGTACATACCTGGCTTTTGTCTGCCACCAATGAATAAGTCTAAATCTCCGTCATTGTCATAATCAGCTTCCCGTACTACAGAACCACTTATAATGGGTAAGGTATGCTGACTGTTTGAACGGTTAAATATACCGTGTCCCATATTTTCGTATAACCTGCTTTGGTAAAAGTTCGAACCTTCAGGGTTTTCATTGCCTCCGCTAACTACAAACAGATCTTTATCACCATCCTGATCTGCATCAAAGAAAAGAGCATCAACGTCCTCATAGTCCTTCTCGTCTTTCCATATTTTTTGATTGGAAGGTGAGAATTTGCCATTTTGGTCCTGGAAATATATCTCTCCGGGATAACCCATAGCGCCGCCAATATAAAAATCCTCCAATCCGTCCCCGTTAACATCTGACACAGCCAAAGCGGGACCCATTTGTGACATTTTATGGGGTAAAAGACCTTCTCTTTTAAAATCGTCAAAGGTGTTTTCCTGGTGATAAAAGCCGATATTAACTTCGCTTGAAACGTTGGTGAACAACTTGTTTTCACTGACTTCGGCAACCACCGGTTTAGTTGCCTCTGTATAGTTGATAATCAGATGTTGGTTGGCCTCCACATTTTTAAGAACTTGTTGCTTTCCATCGGGCCAGGTTACCGCCACTTGATTGATCTCGTCCGACTCCCCCAATCCAAAATGAAGTTTGAATGATACTGAAGACAGATATCCTCTGGTTGGATATTGTTCAAGAACCTGAATCCCATCACCGGTAGTTACCCATACTTTGGCTCCAATACCGTCGATATTCTTTGGAGGGCCCTTTAGCCCGACCGATAAATAGTGGTGGTTGCTATTCCTATCGGACAAGTTTTCGTAAATGAAAGCCGGTTTATCTACATTATTAACAATAAGGTCAAGGTCCCCGTCATTATCCAGATCAGCATATGCTGCACCATTTGATAAAGAAATTTCTGTAATACCCCAATCTTCACCAATGTTTGTAAAGGATAAATCACCTTCATTTCTGTAGATGTAATTTACCTTTTTGCGGGTTGGAGCTAGTTGGGTCAATTGGGCAAAATGATTCAGAGGATCTTCTTTTTGGTCTTTAATTTTCTGAATTTCTTTATTTAGAAAAATATTGAAATCGTTACTAATAAAATTCCTCTTTACCCCATTGGTAATAAACAGGTCCTTATAACTGTCATTATCAAAATCTGCCAGTAGTGGTGACCAACTCCAGTCTGTACTAGAAACGCCTGCCAGTTGTCCTATCTCAGAAAACAACGGTAGTCCTTCTTCACTATTACCATTATTCAGCTGTAAGGCGTTGTACATATATTGATGGTGTAAACCTGCCTCAACATGTCCATAAAACAACTTGGGGTTCATTCCACTCATACTGGTTTTGATACCGTAGTTGTCCGCAGCTGCCATGTCCAGGCTCATGATGTCCTGTAAGCCATCATTATTTATATCGGCTATATCAGTCCCCATAGAGGCGTTTGGTATATGCCCCATCGACTGACCTGTTGCATTTTTGAACGTCCCATTTCCATTGTTGATATATAAATAATCAGGTTCGGAATAATCATTGGCAACATAAATATCCGGCCAGTTGTCATTGTTTATGTCACTAATGGAAATTCCCAAGGTATAATTCATCTTGTTTGAAAGAATGCCGGCTTCAGCTGTAACGTCTTCAAACGAATTTCCATTATTTTTAAATAGCTTATTTCCTCCAAACGGACTTTCAGTGTTGTGCAGTTCAACCACTAGTTCAATACCGCGTGGCGGGGCTTCAAGATTGTGATTGATCAGAAACATATCCAGGTCACCGTCAAGATCGTAATCGAAAAATGCAGACTGCGTGCTATATGAAGGGTCGTCAAGCCCATAGACCGCGGCTGACTCTTTAAATACCGGAGTACCGTTCTTATCGGGGCCAAGATTTATAAAAAGCTCATTTATTCGGAACGCTCCATCGGTAAATGCCCCGGACCGGCATACATAAATATCCAACAAACCATCTTGATTGATGTCTACCATAGACACACCAGTGGCCCAACCGGTTTCACCGGCAACGTTGGCTACATCGGTAATATCGGTAAACTTCAACCCTCCTTGGTTGAGATACAACTTATTATCATTCAGGTTAGAAGTGAAATAGATATCCTCCAACCCGTCATTGTTGACGTCACCTATGGCAACACCTCCCCCATTATAAAAATATTCGTAGAGAAAACCGTTCATGAAATCTGTTTCTGGAAGGTCATTCACGAATTTAATACCAGATTCTTCAACCGATACCAGTCTAAATAGAGGCGAATTATTATTTCCCTGGTTATGACCCTGATTCAATTCCAAGTCCTGTTTACAGGACATAATTATTAATGGAATGACAATATACAACCGATACATATTATTAATCACCTGTTAAAGTTTTTGGTTGTTCTTTCAGATTTTCACTTACAAATATACTCGATAATGAAATAATTGACTTTATAATTATTGAAATGAATTGGATCAAAATTGAGTTAACTTTTGTTCCCAGTAATTATGGAAGCATTACAATCAAAGTATCGTCGTCTTAGTAAGGGTAGTTTCTTATTAGAAGAGGATATTGAAAGTCTGGAGGCTTACCTGGTACACCAAAATTGGCTGCCCCCAGACGAGGGTATTAGAAAAATAGAAAAACCAGGTGAAGGAAACATGAACCTGGTACTACGTGTAATACCCTTTAAAGCAGCCTCATTTATTGTGAAACAAGCACGACCCTGGGTTGAGAAATATCCTGAAATAGAAGCTCCAATTGAACGTATTAAAGTAGAATACAGCTACTACCAGTACATTATGAGTAGTCCTATTCTATCCCGCTACTCACCGGGTATTCTGGGATTTGATACTGAAAATTCATTGTTGGTTATGGAAGACCTGGGTAAAGCCACTGATTTCAGTTTTGTCTATAAAAACGACTTTTTTTTTAATCAGCAGGATCTGGAAGCAGCAATTAATTATCTGAACAACCTGAAACAATTACCGATACCAGCACCATATCCTTCAAACCTGAGTTTACGAAAGTTAAATCATCAACACATATTTTACCTCCCGTTCTCGACAGATAACCGATTTGAACTTGATGAAATCCAACCTGGTTTGCAGCAGCTGTCGGAATCATGTAAAAGAGATCACTATCTTATCAAAATAATTGACAAACTGGGAAAGAGCTACCTGGAGACCGGTAAATTTTTAGTACACGGGGACTTCTATCCCGGCAGCCTGCTGAGCTCAGCCGAAGGATTAAAAGTAATCGATCCGGAGTTCTCCTTTGTTGGACCGGAAGAGTGGGATATTGCCATTTTTACAGCGCATTTATTCTTATCAAACACGCCCAACGGATTGATTCACAATGCTCTTAACATGTTCCACAAAACCAGTGATTTTGATGATAATATGTTTGCTGGATACTTAGGCACAGAAATATTGAGAAGACTACTTGGCCTGGCCCAAATACCTGTAGAGATGGACCTAAGGCAAAAAGCCCAATTAATAGAGCAGTCGATAAATTGGATTAAGACGGGAAAAATCGATACATTATCCAGCTATGAGCATAACTGTCTTAGTGATTAGCTCAATCTTTGTGCTTGTCTCATGCCAGCATCAAACGGAATCTCCGGTAACTGATTCCAACATGGACATTGTAGCAGATTCTTCAAGTTACCACCTAAGAATTCCGTCAAGAGATAGCTTGTACAACAAGATCCTGGGGTCCTTGGTTGGTTCTGCAATTGGTGATGCCATGGGCGCTCCTACTGAGATGTGGAGCCGGAAAAACAGACAAATATCCTACGGATATGTTGATGAACTTGATCCTAGTTTTATTGATCCTTCACCCGAAGGATTATGGGATTTCCATCTACCTACCGGAACCACTACTGATGATACCCGGTGGAAATCATTGGTGGGTACTTATACAGCCAATAATTTAGCTTCTTTTTATCAGCCAGAAGGGCCGGACCCATACCAATTTTCTGAGCACATTCTGTATGCATATCAACTAGAAGTGAAACGTCTTAAAGAAACCCCTGGGGATGACCCGCTGGTTATTGAGCACAATATGCGTCGCTTGACCTGGCTACAGGAGTGGGCTATGGTAGCAAAACCATTTGCAGCACGGGATCTCGAGGCATATACTACTGCATTGCATCGATTTTACGGTGGTGATTTGCTGTGTGCCGGTATGTTATATGCGCCAGTAATTGGCCTACCCTACCCGGGAGACCCGGAACTCGCTTATCGTGCGGGCTTTCGACTGGGCATTTTCGACCAGGGCTATGCACGTGATATAACCGGATTGGTAGCAGCAATGGTAGCGGCAGCCCTTCCCTATAATGCTACTCAAAATTCCATAACGGAAGTTTTTCGAACCGTAGATCCAAATGATTATTTCCGTAGTCGATTGTTTGGAAGGGAGGCATTTAAAACATTTCAAGCGGCTGAAACTATCTCAAAAACAGCAAAGGAGCTGAAAATATGCCACAACGAACTGACAATACCTTTAGTTGACGAAGATTCCTTAGCAACTTGTCGTTTACAAATGGCATACGAATTATTAGACGAAAGAAATCAGGACTCTCCAGCTCACGCGCAAGAGATTCTATTGGTGACGTTAACAGCGTTAATGTACAGCGACTTTGACTTCCAGGAAGCTATGGAGTTTATTACAAATTACGGACGGGACAATGATACCTCAGGAGCAGTGGCGGGAGCTATTCTGGGGGCTTATTGGGGATTTGACGCGCTGCCTGCTTCACTTAGAGATCAGGTGTTAAAAACTAACAAAAAGAATCTAGGGATTGATTTGGAAACTATTGCATCTGAAATTACTGACAAAATCAGCCAGGAATTTACAAAAACCTGACCAAACTCCGGGTGAAAACCGATAGTATTATATGGGATCATTACTAAAGATCTGTTTCCTGGCCACACTTGTGATTGGATGCTACACTGCTCAGATAACTACCACACAAACCAACGACCCTGGCAAAGAACTGGCAAAACTATACTGCAGTACTTGTTATCAATTTCCAGATCCAACCATACTTACTAAAAAAAGCTGGAATTACTTGTTGACCGACATGGGGTTTCGACTGGGAATTGTTGATTATCAGCCTATTGCCACCATATCGCCGATTGCAATACTGCATATGACTTCCCGGGAGCAATTGTTAAATATAGGTGGATTGATACCAGAGCAACCACTTTTAACCGAAAAAGAATGGAAGGCAATTCGGGAATTCTATGTTAGTACTGCTCCTGTAATACCCCTACCACAGAGTCCGAAGCAAAAAATAATACCAAATCTTCCCCAATTTGATTTAAAAATTCCAGCCCATCAACCACCAGGTGCTGTTATGACCCTGACCAGAGTGGACCGTACCAATGGCGGCATTCTGCTGGGTAACCAACGTGACCAAAGTTTGACCGTTTTAGATGCTGATTTGAAAGTTACCTCCATTAACCCTGGACAGGAGATTTTAGTGGACGTTTTAGTAAGCGGGGACAGTTTGTACTTATTGTCCATTGGTGATCTTATGGGCCGTCATATTGGAGTTGCAAGGGGATTTCTTCAACTTAAAAGGAGAACTGAGAAAGGTGTGACTGATCATGGCATTGTAGTGGAGAATCTCCACCGGCCGGTAGATATTGAATTTGCAGATTTGAACAATGATGGCAAAGATGAATGGATCGTTTGTAATTTCGGTGATGCCACAGGAAATGTTTCCATTTTTGATTCCAAGGGTACACTTATAAAAGAACTGATTCAAGCTCCAGGTGCCGTTCGAAGTCAGGTATATGATTTTAATAAGGATGGCAGGCCAGACATTGTGGTGCTTATGGGTGACGCCCGGGAAAATATAAGCTTGTTTATTAATAAAGGAAACCATGAATATGAACGAAAGACGGTGATAGAATGCCACTCGGCTTACGGACATACCTACTTTGAGCTTCAGGATTTCAATCAGGATGGACACATGGATTTACTGGCAGTCAACGGTGACACGGACGCGGATCCATTTAATACCCTGAAAAATTATCACGGTGTCCGAATTTATCTGAACGATGGAGAAAATAATTTTGAGCTAAACTACTTTTATCCCATGTATGGCGCCCACTTTGCCAAAGCCTGTGACTTTGACAAAGATGGAGATCTGGATATTGCGGTCAGTGCATTTTTCCCGGATTTTTCATCGGACCAACCCGAGCAGTTTACCTATCTCGAAAACACCGGAGATCTAACTTTTGTCCCATATACACATACTGAAACTTACCAAGGAAGATGGATGACCATGGACATCGGCGACTACGATCTTGACGGAGATGTCGACATAGTGTTGGGGGGTGGTTATCTTTCCCTGGGCATGGTTGTCGAGTATAATGACAAATTCAAATCACTGGTTGCTAATGGGAAAGCGGTTCTGGTGTTTGAAAATACCTTGATTCAATAATTTTCTGTGAAAATCAGTCCTGGAAACCAATTCGTCCTTGGTAATTCGTAATTCCCTACGCTTCAGCGTAGATTTTATGCACGTATTCCAGGTCCCTATTCATGGCTGAGTATATCTCTTTTGGAGCCATGGATATCTCTCTGGCTCCATGCTCTGCATCACCTAATGGGTATTCAAAATGCAAACTCACCGGTACATTGATCTGGTACTTTTTCAAAAGCCCAAAGTACTTCTTAAAATCGACCATGCCCTCCCCAATGGGTACGTTAATAGCATCCCAAACGCCATCTTTTTTCTCCCATCTGAAATCTTTTAATGCAATGGTTTTTATTCTTTGTTGTACCAGTCTCAAACCTGTTTCCCATGACTTTCCTCCCTCCACCACTGCATGGCGAATATCATATTGAATGCCCATAGATTGTCTTAGTGACTGTTTTATTATGTCATATAATTCATACATTGAAGCGCCTACCAGGGTTCCCGCATGATTTTGGTAACATCCTACCAGGCCAAGATCGCTATTAAGGTCCCCCAGCGCTTTTACTCGCTTTTGAAAACCTGTCAAAGCCTCTGGAATAGTAACGTCTGGTGGATATCGAAACCAATTCATCCGGTAATATTTTATACCGAGTTGGGCCGCTGTCTGGAGCAGGGTCTGGTCCACCGGATCCATGGCATCATCCACAGCGGTAGTCATCATTAGCGGTTCAAAACCGGCATCTCCTATTGCATCAATCGCCCTGGGAAGGTCCTGCTCAACATTCTCAGGCAGCACATGGCCCTTGGGCCTGACGGTCAAATCAACTCCATCAAAGCCGATATCAGCAGCAGCTTTGGCCATTTCCTGATAGTCCAAAAATTGCAAATGCTTAGAGAAAATGCTTACATGAAGTTTGTCGGCACTATGGTGATCAAAAAAATTAGTAAAGGAAGTAGTAGATAAAGGGACGATCCCCACTGCCATAGCAGTATTTTTGATAAAAGTCCTTCTTGATTGACATTTCATAGTTCCTGGCCTATTAATAGTTGAATTTAGTGAAATTACAAGCTAAAAATTGGAGGCTATCTTTTGCAAACCCTTTATGTTCCGGTCCAGCACTAATTTTACATCTTCATTTTCCAAATGACCGATAATGCCAATATTACCATTAAAATCAGATGCAGCCAATGTCCTCAACATTTCCTCCTCAAATTCTCCTTGACCGACGGTTAAAATCATGGGGCCGGCTGCTTTCATTCCGTTTATATTAACAGTATTTAGATACGGCAGCATAACCTCCAACAACTCTGGAAACTGGTCAATTTGTTGGTGGGCATGGTGGAAATTGTATACCATACCAACATCACTGAGGCCACTTTCTTCTATAATCCGTACCTGATTACGCGGGTCGCCAAACCATGCGCCGTGGTTATAAAGTTGCAGTCTGGCACCAACCGAAGAGGCCAATTGATGTAAAGCCGTAATAGTTTCTATCGCCGCTTCCAGTTTTTCTGAATCATCCATGCCGTCGAAGAAACGCTCATCAAACGACATCCAAATGTCACAGGACAGATTAAGCGAATCCAAATAATTCAATAGTTGTTGATTACTTGTATTCAACAAATTTTCACCTTGCCCGTCTATCCACCACCAAACTGAAGTCAACTCAACATTATTCTCTCGTAATGCTTCTACTTCTTCTGGAAAAGTTGGCAGGTGTTGGTCTCGCCAATCATACGCAAACTTGGTAAAACCCAAATCCCTCAGCATAACTGCCCGCTCCTTTGGGCTTCTGTCTAATTTATCAAAGGGTACTACACACCATGCCACTAAATTGTCAGTGGAGAATATTGAAGGGACTGCGGGTTTTTGTTGCTCCTCGTCTATCGGTTGGCTCCTTTGGCAAGCTCCGGCCAGTACAATTATAGAAAATATTGTAAGGTAAATGCGGTTATATATCATGATTGAATTTAATTCCAGGATTAAGGTATTGAAAAGATACAATTATCTTTATAATAATTTTTATCCTCTTATATTTGGCGCTGCTCGTTTAATGATTCAATACCTCAAATTATCATTCTGATGTCTCCAGATTCTATAGGATTGAAAGAAACCTGGCGCTGGTTCGGTCCCAAAGATCCCATAACCCTGCCATTTATTCGTCAAACCGGTGCTACAGGGATTGTTACTGCACTTCATGAGGTTCCTATAGGGGCCGTATGGAATCCAGATGATATCAGGAAAAGAAAAGAATTAATAGAAAAACAGGGGTTAAGGTGGTCTGTGGTTGAAAGTCTGCCAATTCATGAAGATATTAAAACACATTCAGGTTCATACCGGCAATACATAGAGAACTATAAAATATCTATGCGGAACCTGGCAGAAGCGGATATTAGAACCATTTGTTATAACGTCATGCCGGTGCTGGACTGGACCCGCACTCAATTAGACCACCTGGTTCAAGATGGCTCCGGGGCATTGAGGTTTGACTGGGCCAGTCTTTGTGCATTTG
>SMUY01326646.1_pt1 | contig 10361 bp, 15 predicted proteins | sample 2456441 | NCBI WGS metagenome assembly SMUY01 (sample SAMN11095931, study PRJNA526329) | marine sediment metagenome | biome: Marine sediment; feature: Surficial sediment; material: Deep marine sediment; isolation source: Hadal surficial sediment | place: Pacific Ocean | collected 2014-11 | depth...
GGCATCTTATATGACCTCCGGCGCCAGCGAAACGATCTTCATGAACTTGCCCTCTCTCAGCTCTCGGGCCACCGGGCCGAAGATGCGCGTGCCGCTGGGCTCCATCGTTTCCTGATTGATCACGACGCAGGCGTTCTCGTCAAATTTAAGGGTCGAGCCGTCGGGCCTGCGGATGGCCTGCTTCGTCCGAACGATGACGGCCCTGATTATCTCGCCCTTCTTGATCGGCATGTTCGGTGTGGCCACCTTGACCGACGCCACGATGACGTCTCCAACGCCGCCGTAACGCGGTTGCGAACCTTTCAGCACGCGTATGCACATGACGATGCGCGCGCCTGAATTGTCCGCTACTTTAAGCCTCGTATACTGCTGAACCATCTTTCCGTACCTGCGGCCGTTCCATGGCCGCGCTTTGCTCGAAGGCCTACTTGACCTTCTGTAGGATCTGCACTATCCGCCAGCGCTTCTCTTTGCTAATCGGCCTGGTCTCCATGATCTCCACGGAGTCGCCGATGTCGCACCCGATCGTGTCGTGCGCCTTCACCGTCCGCGACTTCCGCACGATCTTCCCATAGAGCGGGTGCTGGTAGCTTCTCTCCAGCCGCACTACGCAGGTTTTGTCCATCTTGTTGGACGAGACGATGCCGCGCCTGACCTTTCGGCTGCCCCTCGCCGCCTCTTCGCTCAACTCTCGCCGCCTCCTCGTTTCTTCTCGTTGATCAGAGTCAGTATCCGGGCGATGTTGTGCCGCCTGTGCTTCAGGCTCGAAACGTCGGTGATCTGCCGGAACACGAGGTCGCGTCGCGCCTTGTATAGCGCGGCCCGCTCCTCGTCGAGCATCTCTTGTAGCTCTGGCACTGACTTTTCTCTCAGTTCGTTCGGTTTGATTGCCTTCATTTCGTGATCCTGTTTCCTTCTCTCAGCCTATAACGTCTCGTCCGCGCGCACGATGAACTTGGTCTTGATCGGAAGCTTGTGCTGCGCCAGCCGCATGGCCTCCTTCGCCGTAGCGCGGTCCACTCCGTTCATCTCGAACATGACCCGGCCCGGCTTGACGACGGCCACCCACGCCTCGACCGAGGCCTTGCCCTTCCCCATCCGCTGCTCCAGCGGCTTCTTGGTCACCGGCTTGTCGGGGAAGACCCTGATCCAGACCTTGCCGCCGCGCTTTATGTGGCGCGTCATCGCGATTCGGGCGGCCTCGATCTGCCTGCTCGTCACCCACGCGGGCTGAAGCGCCATCAGGCCGTAGTCGCCGAACGAAATGCTGTCGCCGCCCTTGGCACGCCCGCGCATCTTTCCGCGGTGCTGCTTTCGGTACTTGGTTCGCTTAGGCATCAACATTGGTAGCTTCCTTCTTCGGAGCGGGTTCGCTCTCGGCCGCACTCTCTTTGAGCTTTTCCGGAGCCTCTGACGCTTTGGCGTCCGCTGTGGCCGGCGCCTCGCCGCCCTTTGCCTCAGCCTCTTTGCGGCGTCTGGCGCGCGGCTTGTTCTCCGCCTCGATGGCGGCAAGAATCTGCTTCTCCGGCAAGACCTCTCCGCGGTAGATCCAGACCTTGACGCCGACCGTGCCGTACACCGTGAACGCCACCGACATGCCGTAGTCGATGTCTGCACGCAGCGTGTGCAGCGGAACCTTCCCGACCATGTCGGACTCCGTCCTCGCGATGTCAGCGCCGTTGAGTCTTCCCGAGACCTGTATCTTGATGCCCCGCCCGTTCATCCGCTGGGAGCGGGTGACGGCCTGCCGCATCGCGCGCCTGTGCGAGATGCGCCTCTCGAGCTGGACGGCGATGTTCTCGGCGACCAATTGAGCGTCGAGCTCCGGCTGCCGGACCTCGGCCACATTGACCTGCACCTGCGCCAACGGGTCTTTCCGGCGAATATTGTAGTTCAGCTCGCTGCTGATCTCGTCGATCCCCTTCCCGCCCCGGCCGATGACGGCGCCTGGGCGCGAAGTGAAGATCGTGACCTTGATCCGGTTTGCGGCGCGCTCGATCTCTACGCGGGAGATCAGGCCCTTGCCGATCTTGGCGCGCAGGTACTTGCGGATCTTGTAGTCCGACAGCACGAGATCCCGGTAATGCCTCTTCGGGCAGATCCAGTGGCTGTCGTGGCCTCGGATGATCCCTAGCCTAAATCCTACGGGGTGTATCTTCTGTCCCATTGCGCTGCGCTAAGACTGCTCCTCCGAGTCGCCCTTCGGCTCCTCCTCAGCCGCCTGTTCGGTCGTTTCCTCCGACGTAACTTCCTCTACCGCCGCCTCAGCATCCTGCTCAACGGCCTCGGCCGCCGCCTCGTCGACCACCGGCGCGTCCTCGGTCGGCTTGGCCGCCTTCTTCTTGGCCTTGGGCTTGCCGAACGTCGGTCTCGGCTTTGCCTTGGTGCCGTGCGGCTTCACCGCCGGCCTCTGCTCCGTCTCATCGACCACCACGGTTATATGGCTCGTGCGCTTAAGGATTCTGCTGGCCCGACCCATCGCCCGGGGCCTGATCCGCTTGGTCCTGGGGCCCTCGTTGATCTGAATCTCGCTGATCCTCAGGTTGTCGGGGTCGGCGCCGTGGTTCTCCTGGGCGTTGGCTACTGCGCTCAAGATCACTTTTCGCAGGATCTCAGCGCTCTTGCTGGGATGGAACCTCAATAGGTCGGCCATGCGCAGGGCCGGCTTGCCCCGCACTTCACGCGCCACCTGGCGCACCTTTCTAGGCTGCACCTTGACGAACTTGGCTACTGCTCGAACTTCCATCTCTTTCTTGCCTCTGATCGGCGCTCGCCCTGCCGGCGCAAGGCCTCAGATTGTACCTGTGAGGCCTGGCCAGGCGGGACTGACGGAGCTACCGGATCTTGGTCCCTCTCTCCGGGATCGTCCCGGTGTGGCCGCGGTAAGTGCGGGTGGGCGCAAACTCGCCCAGCTTGTGCCCCACCATGTTCTCAGAAATATAGACCGGCACGTGCTTTCGGCCGTCGTGGACGGCTATCGTGTGCCCGATCATGTCGGGGATGACGGTCGACCTGCGCGACCAGGTCTTGATGAGCCTCTTCTCGTCGGAGGCGTTCATCGCCTCCACCTTCTTCAGGAGGTGGTCGTCGATAAAGAACCCTTTCTTCAAGCTGCGTGACATGTCTGGCCCGTCCTCCTACCGCTTCTTGGCGTCGTGCCTCCGCCGCACGATAAACCTGTCGCTGCGCTTGTTCCTGCGCGTCCTGGTGCCTCGGGCCTTGTTGCCCCACCGGTCGACCGGGCCCTTCTTCCTTCCGACAGGCGACTTTGCCTCGCCTCCGCCGTGCGGGTGGTCGCGGGGGCTCATCGCGACGCCCCTCACGTGCGGCCTCCAGCCCATGCCGCGCTTCTTGCCCGCTTTGCCGAGCACTTCGTTCTCGTGGTCGGAGTTGCCGACCTCGCCGACCGTCGCAGAGCAGTCGAGGTGCACCATGCGCATCTCGCCGCTCGGCAGCCTCAGCGTCGCGTAGTTGCCCTCCTTCGCAACGACCTGCGCGCCTGCACCTGCGGCCCGGACCATCTGCCCGCCCTTGCCCTTCTGCAACTCGATGCTGTGTACCAGCGTGCCGAGAGGGATGTTGCGCAGCGGCAGGGCGTTGCCCGGCAGGATATCCGCGTCGGGACCGCTCAGTACCTTGGCGCCGACGACCAGCCCCTCGGGAGCGATGATGTAGCGCTTCTCGCCGTCCTTGTAGTGGAGCAGCGCGATGCGGCAGGTCCTGTTCGGGTCGTACTCGATCGACACGACGTTGGCGGGGATCCCGACCTTGTCGCGCTTGAAGTCGATGAGGCGGTACCGCCGCTTGTTGCCGCCGCCGCGGTGGAACGCGGTGATGCGGCCCGTGTGGTTGCGCCCTCCGGTCTTGGGCTTGGCCCTCAGAAGCTTTCTTTCGGGCTTCTTGCCCTTCGTGATCTCGTCGTAGGAGGCCCCGATCATGTGCCTTCGGCCCGGCGACGTGGGCTTGTACTTTCGTGTAGCCATCTTAGACTCCGTAGTCCTCCAGGATTTGGCCCTTCGCAAGCGTGACGATGGCCTTCTTGAAGTCCGGCCGCTTGCCGCGGGTGCCTTGCCCGACTCGGCGCATCTTGCCGTGGACCCTCATCGTGCGGACGCCCTCAACCTTGATGGTCGAATCGCTGTCCCGCTTCTTTCCCGCGTTGTAGATCGCCTCGATCGCCTGCTTGATCTCAATCTTGTTGGCGGTGCCCTGGACGACGAACGTGTACGAGCGGCGAAGCTCGCTCTCGTCCAAGATCATCGGGTCTCCGTAGCTCAGGGCCGCGGACTTCTCGGTGATGTGCGGCTTGATGATGATGGTGTGCGGGTCCTTCACTTCGCCCAGGCCTCCTCGGTCTTCTCGAGCGCGGCCCTGCTCATGAGAATCTTGTGCGCGACCAGGAGGTCGCGGGTCGAAAACGCGCTTGCCGTCCCTTCCTTCCCTGGAGCGGTCCGGACCTCGACGTTCTGTATGTTCCGAAAGCTCTTGACGACCGTCGGGTCGTTGTCGGCCAGCACGATGAGCACGCGCTTCACGCGATCCAGGCCGTGCGCCTTCAGCAGGTCGTTGGCGGCCTTCGTCTTCGGCTCTCCGAAGGAGATCTTGTCGGCTAGCTGGATGTCGCCGTCCATGAGCCTTGTCGAGAACGCGCTGACCGTGGCCAGCCGCCGCTCCTTCTTGTTGACTTTTCTCGTGTAGTCGCGCGGCTTGATGGCGAACGCCATGCCGCCGTGCGCATAGTGCGGCGCCCGGATCGTGCCCTGGCGCGCGTTGCCTGTCTTCTTCTGCCGGTACGGCTTGCGGCCGCCGCCCTGCGCCTCGCTGCGCGTCTTCGCGCTGTGGGTGCCTTGGCGGGCGTTCGCCTGCTCGGCCACGATCATCCGATGGAGCACGCTCTTGATCGGGCCGATCGCGACGATCGGCTCGGCGACCTTGTGCTTGCCGACGACCTTTCCCTGCGAGTTCTTTATCTCGAGTTCAGCCATTTTCAACTGCCCTCCTTGGAGATCGACACCAGCGCGCCGTTCGGGCCGGGAACGCTGCCGCTCACCAGCACGAGGTTCCGCTCGGCGTCCACCTTCACGACCTTGAGGCCCTTCTGCGTCACGGTGACGTCGCCCATGTGGCCCGGGCCCCGTTTGCCCTTGAACACCCTCGCCGGCCCTGTCGGCCCGTTGGAGTTCGGCCTTCTGTGGGCCGTGAACCCGTGCGTCGCCTGCTGGCCTTTGAAGCCGTGGCGCTTGAGGACTCCGGCGAACCCCCGGCCCTTCGTGATCCCGGTGACCGTGACGGCCTCGCCCTCGCTGAAGACGTCGACATTGATCTCCTGTCCCAGCTCGAAGCCATCTGTGTCGGCGACGCGGAACTCCCTGAGCCATCTCAGGTTGCTCTCGACTCCGGCCTTCTTCAAGTGGCCGTACTTCGGGAAGGTGAGGCTCTTGTCGCTCTTCTTTCTGAACCCGACCTGGATCGCGCGGTATCTGTCGGTCTCGTCCGTCTTGATCTGCGTCACGAAGACGGGCCCCGCCTCGATCACGGTCACGGGCACCATGCGCCCGTCCTCGTTGAAGACGTGGGTCATTCCGACTTTCGTTCCTAATATTCCTGGCAGCATTTTCTTCCTCCGGCTTCCCGTTTCGATCTGCGCTCTTTGCGACGTTGCCCGGCCTAGGGCCGGGTCGTCCGCACAGCTCTCTTCGAAGCCTGTTGTTTCCTCAGCTAGACTGTTTTGATCTCAATGTCTACGCCGCTCGGGAGGTCGAGCCTCATGAGCGCGTCGATCGTCTTGTTCGTGGGCTCGTGGATGTCCAAGAGCCGGCTATGGGTCCGCATCTCGAAGTGCTCCATCGACTCCTTGTCGATGTGCGGCCCGCGGATGACGCAGAACTTCCTGATCTTCGTCGGCAGCGGGATCGGCCCCGCAAGCCTCGCCCCGGTCCGCTTCACCGTGTCGGTGATCTTGCTGACCGAGGAATCGAGGATCTTATGGTCGTAGGCTCTGAGCCTGATTCTTACTGTCGGTGTCTGTGCCATTCGTTCTCAATTCCGTGAAAGGCCTCCGGTTACTCGCCGGAGGCCTTTCTATTGCCTGTTCTATTCGTTGACCTTCGTGATCGCGCCCGCGCCGACCGTCCGGCCTCCTTCGCGGATCGCGAACTTGGAGCCTTCCTCCATCGCGATCGGCGAGATGAGCTCGACGATCATCTTCGTGTTCTCGCCCGGCATTACCATCTGAACGCCCTCCGGGAGGTCGAGCGTGCCGGTGACGTCCGTCGTGCGGAAGAAGAACTGCGGGCGGTAGCCCTTGGTGAACGGCGTGTGCCGGCCGCCCTCCTCTTTCGACAGGACGTACACCTCGGCGTCGAACTTCGTGTGCGGCTTGATCGACCCGGGCGCGGCGATGACCATGCCGCGCTCGATATCTTTGCGGTCAACGCCTCTCAGCAACAGTCCGACGTTGTCGCCGGCCTGGCAGAAGTCGAGCAGCTTTCTGAACATCTCGACGCCGGTGCAGACCGTCTTCATCGGCTCGTCCCGCAGGCCGACGATCTCGACCTCCGTGTTGATCTTCAGCGTCCCGCGCTCGACTCGCCCGGTGGCTACGGTCCCTCGGCCGGTGATGGTGAAGACGTCCTCCACCGCGCACAGGAACGGCTTGTCGTTATCGCGGACCGGCTCGGGAATGAACGTGTCGACAGCCTCCATGAGGTCCATGACGGACTTGACGTCCGGATTCTCCCAGTCGATGTCGCCCTTCTCCAGCAGGTCTGTTACCTTGAGACAAGAGCCCTTGATGATCGGGGTGTCGTCTCCGGGGAAATCGTAGCTGGACAGCAGGTCTCGGACCTCCATCTCGACGAGCTCGATCAGCTCGGGGTCGTCGACCAGGTCCGTCTTGTTGACGTAGACGACGATGTGCGGGACGCCGACCTGACGGGCGAGCAGGATGTGCTCGCGGGTCTGCGGCATCGGGCCGTCCGTCGCCGAAACGACCAGGATCGCGCCGTCCATCTGCGCGGCGCCGGTGATCATGTTCTTGATGAAGTCGGCGTGACCCGGGCAGTCAACGTGCGCGTAGTGGCGGATTTCGGTCTCGTACTCCTGGTGGGAGATGTTGATCGTGATGCCGCGCGCCTTCTCCTCCGGCGCGTTGTCGATGTCTTCGTACTTCGCGGCCGTAGCGAGACCTTTCTCTGCCAGGAGGCCGGTAATGGCGGCGGTCAGGGTCGTCTTCCCGTGGTCGACGTGCCCGATCGTGCCGATGTTTACGTGCGGTTTTGTCCTTACGAACTTCTCTCGTGCCATGACTTCGTGATTCTCCTAGATTAGCTGCCGCCTTGGGCCTTCTCCATGATTTCTGTCGCGATGCTGTTTGGAACTTCTTCGTAGTGCGAGGGCGTGACGTTCGGATTGCCTCGGCCCTGTGTCAGCGACCGCAGGGTCGTAACGTACCCGAACATCTCTGAAAGCGGAACGTTCGCGTTCACGATCGTGACGTGGCCGAGAGCCGGCTCCAGGCCCTCGATTTTGCCCCGCCTGCTGTTCAGGTCGCCGACGACGTCGCCGACGTACTCCTCGGGGGTCGTCACCTCGACGTGCATGATCGGCTCCTTGAGCACGGGCTTGGCCCGCTTCATGACCTCGCGGAAAGCGAGCCGCCCCGCCTGTTTGAACGCGTTCTCGTTCGAGTCGACCTCATGGTACGAACCGTCCACGAGCGTGACCTTCACGTCGACGACCGGGTATCCGGCGACCACCCCGGCGAGCATCGCCTCGCGGATGCCCTTCTCGACTGCCGGAACGTACTCCTTCGGGATCGAACCTCCCACGGTCTTGTTTTCGAACTCGAATCCTGCACCGGACTTCAGCGGGGCGATCGTGACCTCGGCGCAGCCGTACTGCCCAGAGCCGCCGGTCTGCCGGATGTATCTCCCTTCGGCCTTGGCCTCTTTCGTCACGGTCTCCCGGTACGCGACCTGAGGCTTGCCCTGGTTGGCCTGCACGTGGAACTCGCGGTTCAGGCGGTCGACCAGAATCTCGAGGTGCAGCTCGCCCATGCCGCTGATGATGGTCTGCCCGCTCTCGGGGTCGGTGCTGACCCGGAACGTCGGGTCCTCTTCCGCCAGCCGCAGAAGGCTCGCGCCGAGCTTCTCCTGGTCGGCCCGGCTCTTAGGCTCGATCGCGATCTGGATGACCGGCTCCGGGAACCGGATGCTCTCGAGCACGATCGGACTGTCCACGTCGCATATCGTCTGGCCGGTCTTGACTTCGCCTAGGCCGATCACGCCGACGATCTCGCCGGTGTGGACGTCGTCCAGGTCGGACCGGTCGTTGGCGTGCATCTCCAGGATCCGCCCGACCCGCTCCTTCCTCGTCCGAAGCTCGTTCGACACAGGGTCGCGGAAGGCGACGAGCACGTGCGTGCCCTTCTTCAGCTTGCCGGAATAAACCCGAACGTACACCAGCCGACCGACGTACTTGTCCGTCATGATCTTGAAGGCGAGCCCGCTGAACGGCTCTTCGTCGGCAGGACTTCTGACGATCTCCTCATCAGTGCGAGGATCGACGCCCTTGACCGACCCGACGTCCAGCGGCGACGGCATGTAGTCGAGGATCGCGTCGCAAAGCGCCTGCACGCCCTTGTTCTTGAACGAGGACCCGCACATGATCGGCACGATCTTGTTGGACAAGGTGCCCTGCCGGATCGCCGCGCGGATTTCGTCCTCGCAGATCTCCTCGCCCTCGAGGAACCGCTCCATGATCGACTCGTCGACGTCCGAAACCGCCTCCAAGAGCTTTTCGCGATACTCGGCGGCCTGCTCGCGGTACTCCTCGGGGATATCCTCCTCGTGGAACGTCTTCCCGGACATGTCCTCCGGGTCGTACACCGCCGCCTTCATCTTCACCAGGTCGACGTAGCCGATAAACTTGGACTCCACCCCGATCGGAATCTGTATGGCGGCGCAGTTCGCACCGAGCCGCTCCTTGATCTTTTCGATCACCCCGAAATAGTCCGCGCCCAGCCGGTCCATCTTGTTGATGTAGATGATCCTGGGAACGCCGTAACGGTTCGCCTGCCGCCACACGGTCTCGGACTGCGGCTGCACGCCGCCGACCGCGCAGAACACTGCGACCGCGCCGTCGAGCACACGGAGCGAGCGCTCGACCTCTACTGTGAAGTCGACGTGGCCGGGCGTGTCGATGATGTTGATCTTGTGCTCAGGCTTGTCGTTGTTCGAGCCGGACCAGAACGCGGAGGTGGCGGCGGAAGTGATGGTGATTCCGCGCTCCTGCTCCTGAACCATCCAGTCCATGGTCGCAGCGCCGTCGTGGACCTCGCCCATCTTGTGCGTCTTGCCGGTGTAGTAGAGGATCCGCTCGGTCGTCGTCGTCTTGCCGGCGTCGATGTGTGCGGCGATGCCGATGTTCCTGACGAGTTCGATGGGGTGCGAGCGAGCCATAAGTTCCTTCCTTAGAACCTGTAGTGGCTGAACGCCCTGTTGGCGTCGGCCATGCGATGCGTGTCTTCCTTCTTCTTGACCGACCCGCCGGTCTCATTGAAGGCGTCTATCAGCTCGCCCGAGAGCTTTTCGATCATCGTCTTGCCAGCGCGCTTGCGGCAGTTCTGCACGAGCCAGCGCAGCGCGAGCGTCCGTCTCCGGTCCGGCCGGACGTCCATCGGAACCTGGTACGTCTGACCGCCGACGCGCCTCGGCCTGACCTCCACCGTCGGGGTGATGTTGGCGATCGCCTGGTCGAACACCTCGACCGGAGACACCTCGCACTTCTTGGCGGCGATGTCGAGCGCCGTGTATACGATCTTCTCGGCCTTGACCTTCTTGCCCTTGAGCATCATGCGGTTGATGAACCGCTGCAGCAGCTCGCTGCCGTGAACGGGGTCAGGGAGGATCTTGCGCGGGGGTACGGGTCCTTTTCTCGGCATCTTTACTTCTTCACCTTAGGCCGCTTGCACCCGTACTTGCTCCGGCTCTTCGTCCTGTTTGCGACGCCGGAGGTCTGTTGTGTCCCGCGAACGATGTGGTAGCGCACGCCGGGAAGGTCCTTGACCCTTCCGCCGCGCACGAGCACGACCGAGTGCTCCTGAAGGTTGTGGCCGACGCCGGGGATGTACGCCGTAATCTCGATGCCGTTGGTGAGCCTGACCCTCGCGACCTTCCGCAGCGCCGAGTTTGGCTTTTTCGGCGTCATCGTATAAACGCGGGTGCAGGTTCCGGAAGCCTGCGGACATCCCTTCAACGCACGGGACTTCGACTTCGAAATTTTTTCTTTGCGGCAACCCCGCACTAGCTGATTAATGGTTGGCAAACTTGACTCTCCAGTTTGGGGGTCTACACACAACC
>SMUY01330826.1_pt1 | contig 10357 bp, 9 predicted proteins | sample 2456441 | NCBI WGS metagenome assembly SMUY01 (sample SAMN11095931, study PRJNA526329) | marine sediment metagenome | biome: Marine sediment; feature: Surficial sediment; material: Deep marine sediment; isolation source: Hadal surficial sediment | place: Pacific Ocean | collected 2014-11 | depth 0-1...
CAGCGCCTTGGCCAAGGCGACGACCTCCGAATCCAGCGCCATATCCAGGCCGGGGTGGAACGAGGTCTGCTCCAAGGTAATACCGGTTTCGGGCGCGATTGCCTTCATCGCCGGCTCCACCTCTTCGCGGACGTAGGCCTCGAGCTCGGCCAGCAGCGCCTGGGCGTCGTCTTCCGGCAGGCAGCGGAACTCGAACTCGAAGCGGCAGTCGAGGGGCACGATGTTGAGCGCCGTGCCGCCCTGGATGGTGCCGCAGTGGACGGTCGAGTGGGGCACGTCGTAGTCCTCGTCGAAGGGCCCCTCCTCCGCCTTGCGCGCCGCCATGTCCGCCAGCTTGGCGATGACCTTGGCCGCCGCCTGGACCGCGTTGACGCCCCGGGGCGCGAGCGAGGAATGGCATTCGAGCCCGCGCACCTGGCCGCGGCACGACATCTTGCCCTTGTGGCCGACGATCACCTTCATATCGGTCGGCTCGCCGATGATGCAGGCCCGGGGTTTGACCGCTTGCTGGTTGAGCCAGGCGATCAGCTTCGGCGCCCCCAGGCAGCCGATCTCCTCGTCATAGGACAGGCACAGGTGAATCGGCGTCTCGAGGTCGCGCTCCAGGAAGCGCGGCGCGTAGGCCAAGACAATCGCGATGAAGCCCTTCATGTCGCAGGTGCCGCGACCATAGAGCCGGTCGCCGCGTTCGACTACGGCCCAGGGGTCGCTCGACCACTGCTGGCCGTCGATCGGCACCACGTCGGTATGGCCGGAGAGCGCGATGCCACCGCGGTCGGTCGGGCCCAGGGTCGCGTAGAGGTTGGCCTTGCGCCGGTCGTCGTCGAAGGTGAGATGAGACTCGACCCCCAAGTCCTTGAGGTAGTCGCGCACGTCGTGGATCAGATCCAGGTTGGAGTTGCGGCTGGTGGTATCGAAGCCGATCAGCCGTTCGATCATCGCGCGTGCCTCGGCGCTTATCTGCACAGTCTCGCTCACCTGTTCCCCCTCTCCCATCGATCCGGCCCCATCGATCCGGCCCCATCGATCCGACGGATCGGCCGCCGCCGACAGGCCCGAACATGGCAGACCGGCGCCGCACATGCCAGCCCCCGGCGGCAGGTCGCGCGGGCGTTGGCTTGACGAAGCCGCGCCCAAGCCGGACCCTACGGCTGGTCGATTCCCCCATCCGGATGGCGCGCGGCATGACCCGGTTCCTGGTTCTCGCGATCTCCTTGCTGTGGGCCACCTTCGCGCAGGGCGCAGAAGCACCGGGCGCAGAGGCACCGGGCGCAGAAGCACCGGACGCGCCGGGCGCACCGGGGGCGCCTTGGGTCTCGGAGCACGCGCGCGACCATCCGCTGGCCGGGCGCATCTGGCAGCCGGAGGCGGCCCGCTTCGTCACGCCGGAGGCCGTGGTCGCGGCGCTGGGGCAGGCCCGATTCGTGGTGCTCGGCGAAAAGCACGACAACCCCGACCACCACCGCATCCAGGCCTGGCTGGTTGGGTCGATGATCGCGGCGGGGCGGCGGCCGGCACTCGCCTTCGAGATGTTCGCCAGCGACCAGCAGGCGGCGCTCGACGGGCATCTGGCGGCGCGGCCCAAGGACGCGGCCGGCATCGGCGCGGCGGTGAACTGGGCCAAGAGCGGCTGGCCGGACTGGGAACTCTACCAGCCGATCGCCCAGGCCGCGCTCGATGGCGGGGCGGCGATCCTGGCCGCGAATCTGCCGCGGCCGCTGCGCCGCGCCCTCGCGCGGACCGGTGTTTCGGCGCTCGGCGCGGAGCGGGTCGCGGCGCTCGGCCTCGACCGGCCGCTGCCCGAGGAGCTGGCCGGGCCCCTGCGCGAGGAAATCGCGGTCAGCCACTGTGGCCAGTTGCCCGAATCCATGATCGGCCCCATGGCCACGGTGATGACCGCGCGCGACGCCCAGATGGCCGAGGTGCTGCGCCGCGGCGCCCGGCTCGTCGGTCACGACGGCGCGGTCCTGATCACCGGCAAGGGACACGCGCGCAACGACCGCGGCGTGCCGTTTCATCTGCGGCGCGGGGACGGCGCGGCGTCCATCGTCAGTTTGGGCCTGGTCGAGGTCGCCGAAGGCGTGACCGAACCGGCGGCCTATGCGGAGATCCTTGGCGCGGAGCCCCTGCCCTTCGACTTCGTCTGGTTCACCCCCGTCGCCGATCCGGAAGACCCCTGCGCCAAGTTCGCCGAGCAACTGCGGCACGCGCGCGAGCGGCATGAAAAAGATACCACGGCGCCGGAATAGCGCCGACGGCGCCGGGGTCACGCAAGCATGGAACGGCAACGGGGTCGGATCGGCGCGCTTATCACCGCCCCGCTCGCCATCTGGATGATGATTGCGGCGAGGCGCTTGTCGCCTTCGAGAAACTCCTGGACCACAAGCCCAGCGTCGCGCACACCGCCCATTCCCACATCGGACGGGCCCTCGCCTACCGCGTCCTGGGCCAAGACGATGGGGCGCGGGTGGCGATCGCCAAGGCGCTCGCGGTCGACGCCGGGATGTCACTGACGCATTTCGGGCAAAGCTCGCTCAATCAGGACACGGCGGAGTTGCAGAGAGGGCTCGCCATCCTGCGCCGGCTGGGGCTGCCCGAGTGAGCGAACCGGTTTTCGGGTCGAGACAGCGCGCAAGCGCTTTCCAGGCACCGGCGTAACCTTCGGAATCGGCACCTGCCCGGACCGGCGCCCGCGCACGCGCGCCTGGACTTCCGGGCGCGCTTGGGAAATTATCCGCCCCATCGATTCCGATCCTCACCCCCCCAATGGAGATACTCACCCGATGACCGTCCGCAACGGCCGTGAATTCCTGAGCATTCCGGGTCCGACCACGGTGCCCGACGAGGTCCTGAGCGCCATGCACCGCCCAGCGATCGACATCTATTCGGGCCCGCTCGAGGGCATCACCACGTCCTGCCTGGAGGACCTGCGGCGGATTTTCCGCACCAAGGGGCGGACCTACATTTACATCGCCAACGGCCACGGCGCCTGGGAGGCGGCACTGACCAACACGCTCACCCGGGGCGACAAGGTCCTGGTGCTCCAGAGCGGCCAGTTCGCGACCTCCTGGGGCGAGATGGCGGCGATGCTCGGGATCGAGGTCGAGGTGCTGCCCGGCGACTGGCGCCGCGCCGTCGACGCGGGGGCGCTGGAGGCGCGCCTGAGGGCCGATGCGGGCCACGAGATCAAGGCGGTGCTGGTGGTCCAGATCGACACCGCCTCCTCCGTGGTCAACGACATCCCGGCCCTGCGCCGGGCCATGGAGGCGGCCGGGCATCCGGCGCTCTATATGGTCGACGCCATCGCCTCGCTGGCCACCATGCCCTTCGAGATGGACGAATGGGGCGTGGATCTCGCAATCACCGGCTCCCAGAAGGGCCTGATGACGCCGCCGGGTTTGAGCTTCGTGGCCGCCGGCGAGCGGGCCGTGGCGGCGCACCAGCGGGCCGGGCTGCGCACCGGCTATTGGGACTGGACCAAGCGCGAGGGCGAGGTCCACTACAACAAGTATTGCGGCACCCCGCCCGAGCACCTGTTGTTCGGCCTGCGCAAGGCGTTCGACATGCTGTTCGAGGAAGGCTTGGAGAACGTCTTCGAGCGCCACCGCCTGCTCGCCGAGGCGGTGCGCCGGGCGGCCGCGGCCTGGGCCGAGGGCGGGGCGCTGGAGCTCAACATCACAGAGCCGGCCGAGCGCTCCAATTCGGTCACCACCCTGCTTTTCAACGACGGCCGCGACCCGATGCCACTGCGCGACTTCTGCGAACGGAAGTGTGGCGTGGTGGTCGGTATCGGCATCGGCGAGGTGAGCGGCAAGGCGCTGCGCATCGCCCACATGGGCCACATCAACGCGCCCATGGTCCTGGGCACCCTCGGCGGTTTCGAGACCGGCCTGATCGCCCTCGGCATCCCCCACGGTCACGGCGGCTTGCGCGCCGCGACCGAATGGCTGGGCCGCTCCGTCGCGGTGTGACGAGGCCGCACGCGAACTCTGGCCCGGCTCGGGGTCAACAGGCGCCTGCCGGACGGCCACCATCACGTCGGCCGGCTCGGAGCCTGGTGCCAGGCGGCGACGACCAGTGCCGCAATCGGAGACGATTAGGTCGCGTCGCCAAAACGAGAGTCGAGTCAGCCTATGGATCGCGCCTTTTGATGGGCCGCTTCTAGACCCTGTTCGATCGACGCGGCGAGGGTCGAGACCTTCATGGCCTCGAGCCCGGCAGCCGTCGTTCCCGCATAGGCAATCATCTCGCGGACGTGTTCGCTGGGCGAAGCCTCCGAATCCGCGAGCACGACGCCGCTCGCGTGGAAAAGCTGACGCATGGCACGATCGGCGATCGCTGGATCGATGCCGTGTTTCACCGCGTACTCCACCATGCAATCAGCATAGTAGGCGACGAACCCCGGTACCGGACCGGTCAGGGCCGTGAAAAGGTCGATCTGCGCCTCGTTCGGCACCTCGTCGGTCAGGCCACAGGCCTCGAACAGGCCGCGGGTCCAATCTCGATCCTGGTCGCTCACACCGGCGTTCGCACACCAAGGAGAATAGGCAAGCCCGACTTCGGCCGCCGGACTCGACATTGCGCGCACGACCCTTCGGGCGCGGGTTTGTTGTTCGATATGCTCGATGGATGCCCCCGCCATCACCGATATGACCAGTCGATTTTCTGCGTCGATACCTACAGACGAGGCTAGATGTGGCGGCACTGAGAGAAGCACGATCTGGCAGGCATCCACGAGCTCTTGATTGCGGGTCGTGAACCGCGTGCCGGGCCATTCTTCGAACCCGGAAGCCTTGCCCGATCGGTTGGAAATCCAGAGCCGCTCCGGCGTGACAAATTGATCGCGAAGCAGGGCGTGGGCGATGGCGCGACCAAGCGCGCCGCTGCCGCCGACGATTCCGATGGAATGTGGAGTTGCCATGGCGAAACGATCCCAGTCGCTGCTCATATTCCGTCACCAAGGACGACACGCTAGCATGATATCGGCGTTGAGTGGATTGTCACCTGCGGGGTCACACTTAGACGTTCACCGGGGATACATTCCAGGTCCGAAGTTGCAGGTGGGACGGAAACGATCGATCGAAAAGCGGACATCGGCACTCCAGGGGGCGGGCGCACGATTATTTGCAGCGCGCGCCGGCGCCACCGGTGAGCTTGAGGAAGCGCCAGGCCAGCAGGCCGCCGGTCACGATCAGGCCGCAGGCCAAACCCCACCACAGACCCACGACGCCCAGCCCGGCGGGGAAGGTCAGCAGGCAGCCGCCCCCGATGCCCAGCACCCAGTAGCCGAAGCCCGCGAGCCACAGCGGCACCACGGTGTCCTTGATCCCGCGCAAGGCACGCGAGGCGATCGCCTGCAGGCCGTCGAAGACCTGGAAGATGGCGGCGATCACCAGGAGTTGGGCGCTCAGCGCCGCGACCCGCGCGAAGCCGGGGTCTCCGGGCTCCAGGAACATCCGCACGATGAGCTCGGGCAGGCCCAGCGGGACCACCACCAGAAAACCAAGGATCGCGATCCCCATGGTCATGCCCAGGAGGCCGGCCTGGCGCGCGGCGGCGCGGCTGTCGCGGCCGACCCCGTAAGCCACGCGCACCATGGTGGCCTCCGCCAGCCCCAGCGCGATGACGAAGGGGATGCCGATCCAGCCCATGAGCACTTCGTAGGCCGCCAGGGACTCGACGCCCAGCACCCCCGAGAGGATCGAGACGGTCATGAACAACCCGACCTCCAGCAACACCAAACCGGCCACCGGCAGGCCGAGCCGGGCGATCTCGGCGCAGGCGGAGAGATCGAAGCGCAGTCGCTCGAGAAACAGGCCGTAGCCGCGCAAGTGGGGGGTCCGGTAGGTGTAGAACGCCAGGGCGGCCACCATGGCCCAAGACACCAGGGTGGTGGCCCAGCCGGCGCCGGCGGCGCCCAACTCCGGCAGCCCGAAGGCGCCGCGCACCAGCCCCAGGGTCAGGACGTAATTGAGCGCGACCGCGGCCACGGCGATCACCATGACCGCCCCGGTGCGCGCCAACGCCGCCACGAAGCTCCGAAGCACGGAGAACCACAGCACCGGCAGCACGAAGCCGGCGAGGCCGTGGAGGTAAGGCGCGGCCAGCTCGATCACCCTCGGGTCCTGCCCGGTCAGCGCCAGCAGCGGCGCCAGGTTCCACACCAAGGCCGTCGCCGGCAGGCCCAGGGCGGTGGCCACGATGAGGCCTTGGCGCACCGCGTGACCGGCGTCGCGCTTGCGGCCCGCGCCCTCGGCCTGGGCCACCAGGACGCCGACGATCGACAACAACCCCATCAGGATGATCAGGATCTCGAAGGACAGCTCGCCGGCCAGGCCGACCGCCGCCAGCTCCTGGTAGCCCAGCCGTCCGACCACGACCTTGGTGGTGACGAACATGGCGAACTCGGCCAGATAAGCGGCGATCAGCGGCAGCGCGATGCGCAGCAGCAAGGCGGTTTCGGCCCGGCGCGTCGGCATATCACCCCGGCCGGGGCCCGCCGCCGCGCGCGGCTCCCTGGCCCGGGCGCTACCGCCCGCCTGTTCCTTCGTCTCGCGTTCCATGGAAGTGCCAACCCAACGCTGCGGCGCGGCACAGCGATTCACGCCTGCCTTGGGATACTATGGCGGGCCGACGAATGAAACCGTGACGCGCGGCCTGCGCCGATGGCTCGATGGGGACTCCACGGCGACTCTACGGGCCTAGAACTCCTTGCCCTCGAAGGGGTGGCGGCCGTCGCGGTGTTCGATCTCGACCACCCAGAGGTCGGGGTCGCGGGCGAGCGCCCGGGCGATGTGTTCGTCGGCCTCGGCCTCGGGCACCAGCGCGCCCTTGAAGGCCGCCAACCAGCCGAGTGCGCCGTCGAGATCGCGCGCCTGGCTCAGCACCCGGCAGCCCTGGTCCAATTGATTGAGCTTGAGCATGAGGGTGCCGCCCGTGGCGTCGCCCTTGTGGGCCACGGTCGTCGGGATGCCCTCGGCCAGGCATTGCCGGACGTGGGCCATGACCCAGACCTCGGTCGGCAGGCGGTCGTCGTGCAAGGGCGTGAGTCTCCTATCCCGGGTCAGGAGCGTCGCAATGCATCAAAATCTCAGGTCATGCAAGAGGCTCGGCGGCGTGGCCAAGCTGGCCTACCTGGGCTACAACCGCTCGCTCGGTCTCGGGCACTTGAAGATCGCAGGCGTGAGAACAGGGAGGTGGCATGAGCAAGCCCAAGGTGATCGTGACCCGGCGCTGGCCGGATGAGGTGGAGACGCGGCTGGCCGAGGTCTTCGATCTGCAGCTGAACGAGTCCGACCGGCCGATGAGCCAGGACCGGCTGCGCGCCGCTTTCGCGCAAGCCGACGCGGTGTTCCCCACGGTCTCGGATCGCATCGACGCCGACGTGCTGGGCGCCGGGGTGCAGGGGACCGAGCCGCGGGGTGCCGAGGCATTTCGGGCCAAGCTGTGCGGCAACTTCGGCGTCGGCTTCAACAACATCGACGTCGTGGCCGCCAAGGCGCGCGGCCTCACTGTCACCAACACGCCCGGCGTACTCACCGACGCGACCGCCGAACTCGCCATGACGCTGCTGCTCGCGGTCGCGCGCCGCGTCGGCGAGGGCGAGCGCCACCTGCGCAACCGGCAATGGACCGGCTGGCGCCCGACCCACATGATGGGAACCCAGGTCACCGGCAAGACCCTCGGCCTGATCGGTATGGGGCGCATCGGCCGGGCGCTGGCCGCGCGCGCCCACCTCGGCTTCAACATGGACGTCCTGTTCCACGACCCCACTCCACCAAGCACCGCGGTCGCCAAGGCGCTCGGCGCCACCGCCTGCGGCTCGATCGAGGCGGTGCTGGAGCGGTCCGACTTCGTCTCCCTGCACACCCCCGGCGGCGCCCATACCAAGCACTTGATGAACGCCGAGCGTTTCGCCTGCATGAAGCCTGGCGCGTTCCTGATCAATACCTCGCGCGGCGACGTGATCGACGAGGCGGCGCTGGTTCAGGCGCTTCGCTCGGGCGTCATCGCCGGCGCCGGGCTCGACGTCTTCGAGGCCGAGCCCCAAGCGACGCCCGCGCTCCTGGAGATGGAGAACGTGGTCCTGCTGCCGCACCTGGGCAGCGCCACCCTCGAGACCCGGGTCGCCATGGGCATGACCGTGCTGAAAAACGCCCTGGCGTTCTTCGCCGGCGAGACGCCCCCGAACCGGGTGGCGTGAGACGCGCCGGGCCAACTCACCGCCCGACGGTTTCCTCGCCCTCGCCGCCGAAACGGGTCGCGGCGTAGCCGATCAGCAGACCGACCAGGGCACCTTCGAGAGTGAACCAGAATGGCGAGATCAGGACTCCCTCGGCGCCGAACATGGCGACCAGCAGGTCCTTCATGGTGTCGTAGGCGAAGAAGGTCAGCACGAAGTTCATCCAGGCGCCGAGCAACGGCGCGCGCACCCACCACGGCAGCGGCAGCTTGAGCCCCGGGAGAGTGGTGAGCACGCCGAACACGCCGATGATCGCGCCCAGCGTCGTGTACCACAGCAGCACCCCCCAGCGGATCAGCCAGCCCGCCTCCGGCACCAGGACCGGCAAGAGCAGGAAACCGGCGAGGCCGACCGCGAAGCCGACACCCTTGCCGACCGCGATTCGGGTCATCAATGAGGGTTTCTCGAACATCCGCGCCTCCGGTGCACTCGATGACGTCCGGGATTTTCAGGCTGGGATAAGATAGCCGGAATCGGCCCGGCGGGCGATGCGCTATGTCAATCACCCCCCATTGGCTGCCCCCCATTGGCGCCCGGGCCACTTTGCTTTTCCGTGAAACGCCGCCCAACCTAGCGGCGGCGTGCGCGAAGACGGGAACCGAATGAGCCCCACCTGCGCCCGCAACCTGCCGTGGCGCGCGGGGATCGTCGCTGGATGGAGATGCCACTTTTGATTGATCTCGAATATAGAATTGCACTAAGCTTTTCACCCCGTCCGCGCGAGGGCCGAAGACCGCGCGCGACACCGTAACCGGGAGGGAGACCACCATGCCCAAAACTTACTCCGTCGCGTTCTGGAATTTGGAAAACCTCTTCGACATCGACACGGCGCCGCTCGCGCGGCGGCCGGAAAAGCTGGCGAAGAAGATCAAGAGCGAGTTGAAAGGCTGGAACCAGGCGGTTCTCGACAAAAAGCTCGCGCGACTGGCCGAGATCATCGGCAAGCTGAACGGCAATCAGGGGCCGGACATCCTGGGCGTCTGCGAGGTCGAGAACAGGCACGTCCTGGACCTGCTGAACGCTAAACTCGCGCCGCTCGGTCGCAACTACACGGTCGTCCACGAGGACGCAAAGGATGCCCGCGGCATCGACGTCGCCTTCCTGATCGACACCGCCAAGTTCGCCGTCGTGGAGGTCTTCGCGCAGTTCATCGTGAAGCGCAGCGCCACGCGAGACCTGTTCCAGGTCAACCTGAAGACCAAGCCGGACGATCGCGATCTGATCGTGGTCGGCAACCATTGGCCCTCGCGCAGTGGCGGTCTGTTGGAATCCGCGCCCTATCGCATGCTGGCGGGCGAGACCCTGGCTTTTTGGCATCAGCGCATGCGAGAGGAGAAGGGAAAGAACGTCGCCATCATCGCCATGGGCGACTTCAACGACGAGCCTTTCGACCGGTCGCTGACCAACTACGCACGGAGCTTCCGAAGCAAAGCCAAGGTGCGCAACGCGCGAACGCCGACCTTCCATAACCTCATGTGGCCGGAGCTCGGCGCACGAGCGGGCTCGCACTACTTCGACAACCGGCCGAACATGCTCGATCAGTTCATGGTGTCGCGCGGCATGATCCTCAACGACGCGCCCCTCAAAGTAGTCGATGGCAGCGTCCGGATCGAGGCGCTCCCGGAGATGACCCAATCGGGCCAGTACCCAGGACCGGTCCGTTTCGGGCGCCCCTTCAAAAGAGGCGGGAAAAAGGACAAGAAATTCACCGGCAACGGCTACAGCGACCATTTCCCGATCTCGCTGGAGCTGCGGGAAAAGTAACCCGAGGGGACGCCGGCGCGCACCTCCAAGAAAGCCCAATCTCCAGTGGGTCTTCCGTCGCCGCTTTACTTGCCCGGAGCCCGCCGCCTAACCTGTCGGCGCCATGAGCGAGCCCGAAAACCGCATTCGCACGACCCACGCCGGCAGCCTGCCGCGCCGCCGCACTTGCGCAAGTTGCTGGCCGCCGGCTTCGCGGGCCAGGGGGCGGGCCAGGGGGCGGGCCAGGGGGCGGGCCAGGGGGCGGGCCAGGGGGTCGCGGCCGCCGAGCTTGCGGAGGCGAGTGCGGCCGCGGCGCGCGCGGCGGTCAAGCGCCAGCTCGACACCGGCATCGACGTGGTCAACAACGGCGAG
>SMUY01069950.1_pt1 | contig 10345 bp, 9 predicted proteins | sample 2456441 | NCBI WGS metagenome assembly SMUY01 (sample SAMN11095931, study PRJNA526329) | marine sediment metagenome | biome: Marine sediment; feature: Surficial sediment; material: Deep marine sediment; isolation source: Hadal surficial sediment | place: Pacific Ocean | collected 2014-11 | depth 0-1...
CACGCGCACGCCAAGCGCGCATGTGCGCCCTCCGTGCTCCTTCCAAGTCCCAGGTCAGGTTTTGAATTTTGAATTTTGAATTTGTTTGGGATTTGGGATTTTGAATTTCAGCCGGTCTTCCGGCTGTGGTCTGTGGTCTGTGGGTTACGGTAGACCGAGTATAACTTGTAGTCTATACTGAATTTAGGTGTTGACATGAAAAAATTTCTACTGGCTCTTTGTCTGCTGTCAGTTGTCAGCTGTCAGCTGTCAGCTGTCTGGGCCGAGCAGCCCTCCAAAGCCCATGAGGTCATCGCGGCCGCTATTGAGGCGATGGGAGGGAAAAACTACCTGGGGATCAAGAATTATCACAAAGTTGGCAGATATTTTATCTTCGACAAAAGGGGCCGCAGTAATTTCACTCCCTTCCTGGACTGGACCGTCTTTGAACCCATCAAATCGCGCTTCCAGACAGGAAAGGATAAACGCCGACAGGTGTACATCTACAATCTGGAAATCGGAAAAGGGTGGATCCTGGAAGGAAAAGACTCAGTGGCAGATATCCCTGAAGAAGAGATCAAGGACTTTGAAAAGGATGTTCAGGGGGACATCGATATTCTTCTGAGAGATCGCGTGGATGAAGAGGGCATGAGTCTTTTCTATTACGGACCGGATGAAGTTTCCGGTTCAGGCGAGTACGAAGCCGTGGACTTTCTGGATGCCGCCAACAAGTCGATTGTGATCTTCTTTGACCTGGAGAGCCATTTGCCTTTGAAAACTGAAACTCACGTGATCAACAGCGTAGGGGTTCGTCTAAAGCAGGAGACAGAATACACAAATTGGCATACCATTCAGGGAGTTCACACCCCGTTGCGTAGCGACCACTACACGGACGGGCAGATGTCCAGACAGATTTTCATCGAAGAGATTACCTTTAATGGGGATATCCCGCCCGAATACTTCCTGGAACCGGTTTTGAAGAAATAACCGGCCGGAGGCCGGAAATCCCAAATTCCAAATCCCAGTTTCAAAACAAACTCCAAATTCCAAATTCAAAACTGGAACTTGGCACCTGGAACCTGAAACTTGGAACCTGGAACGCGCCCGAAGGGCGTTCCGAAACTGTCTCTTATAAGCAACACCTCTGTAGCACATAACTCACAAACGAAAGCGCTCTTTCACCGCAAGATGTCTATATCTGCTGGGTTTGGGTCTTTGGCTCACTTCTTGCGTGTAAGAGGGTTCCAGAGGGGGAGAAGTCTGTAGAAAAGCAGTTTTCTTGACTGATCAGATGCAAGCAACCATCCAAAATCCGGTTCAAATTTCCGGAATCGGCCTTCACACAGGCTGCCAGGTCTCCTTGGAACTGAACCCTGCACCTGCGGACACCGGGATCGTCTTTAGACGCGTAGATCTTCAAGGGTTTGAAATCGAGGCATTACGCGAACGGGTCTCCCGGGTGGTCCTGGCAACCACGTTGATGAAGAAGGGCGTGATGCTCTCGACCGTGGAACACGTCCTGTCGGCACTGTACGGTCTCGGTCTCGACAACCTGTACATTGACATCAATTCACTGGAAGTCCCCATCCTGGATGGTTCTGCACTTCCATTTGTGGAGATGGTCCAGAAGGCGGGGGTTCAGACACAAGAGAAGGATCGGACCTTTCTGAAAGTCCAAAAACCTTTTCGTTTGCAGGAGGGGAGTAAATTTATCTCGATTGAACCTTGTTCAACTTTTCGAATCTCCTATGAAATCGATTTTGCCCATCCCGCCATCGGGCATCAGATCCTGGACCTGGAAATGACCTCCGAGGCATACGCCAAAGAGATCGCTTTCGCGAGAACCTTCGGTTTCCGTTCGGAAGTCGAGGAACTGCGTAGAAAGGGACTGATTCGAGGCGGATCCTTCGAGAATGCTGTGGTTTTGAGCGAGACGGAAATCATGAATGGGCCGTTGCGCTCTCCAGACGAATTTGTCCGGCATAAGACACTGGATCTGATTGGTGACATCTCCCTGTGCGGCTATCCCCTCATTGGCCACATTAAGGCTCACAAAGCCGGTCACGCTTTGCACACCGACCTGGCAACGGCTCTGGTACGCGATCCCACGCTGTGTCGTAAGGTCAAGGAAGCAGATCTTCTCCGAGTGGAAAGCGCCCCTCTCGGCGCCTGACCTCCGGCCAAAGGCCGGAAATTCAAAATTCAAAACGAATTCCTTTTACTATTTTCTATCCTCTATTTTCTATTTTCTGCGCGCGAAGCGCGCACCACAGCACGAAGGCACGAACGCACGACAGCACGAAGTGCGCGCGAAGCGCGCTTTGGAACGCGCCCGAAGGGCGCTCTGAGCTATAATTCCAACTGATGAACCCGAAACGCTTCTGGCTGGTTGGCTGCTGTGTGTTTTGCCTGGCCCTTCCATTCACGGTGGGTGCTCCGTTCTCACCTCAGACAGCCGCCTTATCTAGAGATCTTGAAGTCTGGACGGGCCAGAACAAACGTACCATTCACTCCTCCCAACGGGGAGGTCAGACCTATTACCCTTTGAAAGATTTCGCCGAAATTGTTGGGTTAGAGCTGATTGAAAACGGGGAGGTCTTAACGATTGCAGGTTCCCGAGGAAACTTACAACTGGTGAATGGGCGCCCCCTGGTGAGGTTCGACACCGAGTACATCCTTTTGGCAGCCCCCGCTTGGAAAAGAACACCCAACGACTGGTATGTGAGTGAAGATTTCCTGTCCAAGGCATTGCCCCTGTTGGTCAACCGCAGGTTTAGTAAGGTGTCTGACATGCGGTATCGGGTAGAGGCACTGGCGGAAAACCCAGTCCAGGTCAAAATAAGCAACTATCCGGATCGTGTAAGAGTGGTCTTTCAATCCAGTCTCAACGCTCCCATTCAAGTTCGAGAATTCAAAGATTACATTCAAGTCGCTTTTGACCAGTTCCTGGTTCGGCCAGAGTTTTCCAGAATTCCCCCAGATCGTCGCCTGGTGTCTTCCGTGGACTTCGATTCCAGCAATATCTACGGAACCTTCCGCATTCAAAAAGGGGATCTTTACAACAACTTCCGACAACTGACCCTGACGGCTCCAGTCAGAAAGGTCGTTGATATTTACGGCCCCCCAAACATGTCGAATTTGGGCTCTGAAAGCGAGCCCGATTCTCCTGAGCAGAGCCCTTCTGAGGGATCGGTACCATCTTCCTCCCCGCAAGAGCCGGGCAATCTCATCACCATCGATCCGGGCCATGGAGGAAGAGATTTCGGAGTGAACTCCCCGGAAGGAATCGCAGAAAAACACTTGACTCTGCGAGTTGCCAGACGCATCGAGAACTTGCTCAAGGAAAGCGGACATCAAGGCATGTTGACTCGTACTCGCGATGTAGAATTAGCGGTTGAGCAGCGAGGATCGATAGGAAATTATTATCGCTCCCAGGTCTATCTCAGCATTCATGTGGGAGGCTCCCCGTCTCCCAAAACACGTGGGCCTGTAGTCTACCTGCACAAGTACCCCGAAGATAATGAACCGGTGATGCTCAAGCCCAACCAGGAGGGCCCAGCATTTTTCTCACCAAGACGACCACCCTCGAGAACATTTGAGGACAGCGACAAGCTTGTCCGTTGGGAAGAAGGCCAACAAACATATCTCGGCTCAAGCCGTGAACTTGCGGAGTTACTTCAGGAGAAACTCAATCTGCTTTGGGGAATTGAGAACAGGGTGGCCGAGATTCCTCTGGCTGGCCTGGCTCCCGTCACGGCACCGGCAGTGCTCATCGAAATAGGTTTTTTGACCAATCCTGAGGACTACCGGAGACTCAGCTCGATGGAGTTTCAGGAGCAGGTCGCCCGCACCATAACTTCCGCAGTGGATACCTTTCTGCAGGGAAGGAACCTGGAGTGAATAAACTAAAGAACATCCTTAGCTCCAGAATGAGCCAGGTGACGAAGGAACACGGAACCATCCTTATCGCCTTGGCTTTGGTTTCCCTGGTCGTTATGGTGACGCTTTACCTCTACAACATCGAGCGCCAGCATCAGGAGGATGTGAGCAACGTCGATCAGAACAGGCTCGATGTCGAATCCAGCGCATTAGAGGCACGCAACTCCGGCGATCTGACCATTAGGCTGTACTTTTATCAGCCCGGGGTCATGGCTCCTCATCCCGACCTGCTGACTTTAGAGACACGATCCATATTCCTGACCGAAGATATTACTCTCACTGCCCGTCAGATCATTCATGAAGTCCTCAAAGGTCCCTCCACAAAGGAAGGCTTTCAAGTCTTCTCTGAACGGGCCAAACTGCGACAGGTTTATTTACTGGAGGACGGTACTGCGCTTGTGGATCTGTCCCAGGAGATCATTTATCCGGCAGTCGGGGGGGTAGCAGCCGAGCTTTCCGCCCTCTATTCGATAACTCGATCGCTGATTGAAAATATCCAGGAAATCAAACAGATCAGATTTTTGGTTGAAGGACGGGAACGCCCCACTCTGGCCGGACATGTTTCCATTCGGGAACCCTTTATGTAGAATGTCCGAAATGCCCGATCGAGGTGATGAGCGTCCACTGAACCAAATGCGCACGGTGACCATTACACCTGCATACAACAAGCATGCAGAAGGTTCGGCACTCATCGAATGCGGAGACACCCGGGTCATCTGCACGGCCAGCATTGATGAAAAGGTCCCTTCATTTTTGCGGGGCAGTAAAAAAGGCTGGGTCACTTCCGAATACGGCATGATACCCCGTTCGACGGGAACAAGGATGACTCGAGATGCCACCAAGGGAAAACCTTCCGGACGAACCCAGGAAATTCAACGACTGATCGGCCGATCACTTCGTTCCGTTGTCGACATGCATGCTCTGAAGGAAAGGACCATCTGGTTGGATTGTGACGTCATTCAGGCCGACGGGGGAACCCGAACAGCCTCCATTACGGGGGCCTTCGTAGCCCTGGCACTAGCCATGGCAAAACTTCAGGAAGATGGGAGCCTGGATAAGCCTGCTCTCTTAGACTATGTAGCAGCCGTCAGCGTAGGTATTGTTGACGGAGAGCCCTGTCTGGATCTCGCCTATGAAGAGGATATGGCAGCTGAAGTGGACATGAATGTGGTCATGACCGGTCAGGGTCTCTTTGTTGAAATCCAGGGAACAGCTGAGGAAAAGCCTTTTTCACAGTCTCACCTGGAAGCACTTCTGGGTCTGGCCAAAAGCGGCATCCAGGACCTGATCGTGCAGCAGCGACTCGTTCTCGAAGAGCAACTCGAAAATTCAACAGATCTGTTTCAAAGTGACTCCGACCAGCAAGTTGCGATTCCTTCTGGCAACCCAAAATAGAGGCAAGGTCCGGGAGATTTGCTCGGCCCTCTCACTCTTCAACATCGAATTCGAGTTTCTGCTGGGACGAGACGATCTTCCCGAAGCCCTCGAATCCGGTACGACCTTCGCCGAAAACGCCCGTATCAAAGCTGAGCATTATCACCAACTAACTGGGCTCCCCACACTGGCTGAAGACTCAGGACTCGTGGTGGATGCTTTGGGTGGCAAACCGGGGGTACATTCCGCTCGCTTTGCTCCTACAGACAAGGAACGTATCGAAAAGCTCCTGCGGATGTTAGACTCCCGTCCCGGTCCTTCCTCAAGAAGTGCGCGTTTTGTATCGGCTATCTGTCTCCTTCTGCCTGAGGACTTGATCGAAGTGACGGGCGAAGTTCAGGGAGAGCTGGCTCAGGAACCCAGAGGCACTCACGGGTTCGGTTACGACCCGATCTTCTACTACCCTCCTTTTGGAAAAACCTTCGCCCAGATGGCGGTGGAAGAAAAAAACAAAATCTCCCACCGAGCCCTAGCCCTGGAGCAACTGAGTGAACGGTTTAGCCGGTGGCTTGCATGAGAGTTCGGTGCCAGCCTTAACCCGAATTAGGCATAGATTTTTTACTGTGGCGCCGGAACCATCCGCCCTGACTGCGTTGCCGCTCGCTCGGGCTCCTCGACGTGCCGTACAGTACGCCTGCGGTGCCCTCGGTCGCGCGCCTGGTCAGGACGGCGTTTTCGACGCCTCGCTACAAAAACCTATGCATAATCCGGGCTAAGAACTGTCCAATGATACCGGGACTTTCCCCAAGAATTCTGTGCCTGTCCCTATTGAGCCTCCAGTACCCGTTCCAGCCCTTCCACTGTAGTAACAGGTTCCTGACAGGCATAGTTCCGGCACACATAGACCGTGGCTCGATCATCGAGGGCGGTCTTCCCGTCCAACAAGGGGATCTTTTGGACCAGCTCTGAATCGGGCTCTTGCAGAAACGCCAGCACCTTGTTGGGGAGAAATCTTTCCCGCACCGGTTGAAGCAGGGCTTCCCGTTCAGAGGCCTTGCCTAAAACAGCAATTTCCTGAGCCGGACTCAAGAAAAACTCCAATGCTTGCAGCCAATATCCAAAAGCTGAGGAAAACTGGGAGAGTCCTCCCGATACTCGATGCAGCATGCTCTGGGCCAGGTCCCGATACTCCTTCTTCCCCAACAGAACGGACAATCGAAGGAGATTCAGGCAAGTGACGCCGGCGCCGGCGGGCGTTGCATTGTCCTGGTATTCCTTTCGCCGAATCAAGAGTGTCTCGTGATCGGAGGAGGTGAAGTAAAAATCATTGCCTTCCTCATCCTGAAAGAGCTCGAATTGGCGCTCCATGAGACGACAAGCGTGGTCCAACCAGCGCATGTCCCCGGTCACCTGGTAAGTCGCCAACCATCCCTCAATGACCAGGGCGTAGTCTTCCAAATATCCGTTGAGATGTGCCCTTCCCTGTCTCCAGCTGCGCAGTAACCGTCCCTCCACCATGATCGCTGAAGCCAAGAACTCCGCGTTTTTCACAGCGATCTCCAGAAACTTGGAATCGTTTAAAACAAACGCCGCCTCGGCAAAACTGGTGAGCATCATCCCATTCCAGGCCGTCAGTACCTTGTCATCCAGTGGCGGTTTGACTCGCTCTTGTCGGGCCTCGAGAAGCTTCCCCCGAGCCTGGTCCAGCAACCCTTTAAGTTCCTCTCCAGATCTTCCGAGGGACTGACTCAACTCGTCCATCGTCATGCGGTGGTGCAAAATGCTGTTCCCTTCGAAGTTTCCAGAATCCGTCACATCGAAGTACCGGTTGAAAATTGAGGCATCTTCTCTGCCCAGGACCGCTTCCACCTGGGCGGGAGTCCAAACATAAAACTTCCCCTCCTCTCCCTCGCTGTCAGCGTCCTGGGACGAATAAAACCCCCCAGCGGGATCCATCATCTCGCGTTGGACGTATTCAAGCGTCTCCTCCACAATTTCACGGTAATGGGAATCACCAGTGACTTGATAGGCCTCCAGGTAGAGTCGGGCCAACAGAGCGTTGTCGTACAACATTTTCTCGAAGTGGGGGACTAGCCAACGCTCATCCACAGTGTATCGATGAAAGCCTCCACCTAACTGATCGTAGATTCCACCCCGAGCCATCTCATCAAGACTGAGTCGGACCATCTCAAGCGCCTTCTCTGTGCCCGTTCTATGGTAGTAACGAAGCAAAAACCCCAGGACCAGGGTGCTGGGGAATTTGGGAGCGCCTCCAAACCCGCCGTGCTGACTGTCGAATTGATGAAACACCTGGGTATAAGATTGATCCAGAAGCCCTTTCTCCAGCGGCTCACGGCCTTTTCCTAGAGTCATCTGGCCCAATCTTTGGACAATTTCCTCTCGGTTCTCCTCCAGCTCGCCTCGACGAGTTCGATAAGTTTCAGCGACACTTTTCAACACACGTTTAAATCCGGGTCGCCCATAAGAGTCCTCAGGAGGAAAATAGGTACCTCCATAGAAAGGGACCTGATCGGGGCTCAGAAAGACGGTCAGTGGCCATCCGCCACTTCCCGTTGCCATCTGCACAAAGTTCATATAGATGGCGTCCAGATCGGGCCGTTCTTCGCGGTCCACCTTGATATTGATGAAATTTTCGTTCATCAACTGGGCGATTTCTTCATTCTCAAAGGATTGATGCTCCATGACGTGACACCAATGGCAGGCTGCATAGCCCACACTGAGCAAAATGGGCTTGTCCTGGGCTCGCGCTGCGTTCAGAGCTTCTTCACCCCAGGAATACCAGTCCACCGGGTTGTGGGCATGCTGAAGCAGGTAGGGACTGCTAGAATCAATCAAACGATTGGTGTGCTTCTTCTTTCCCGCCATAACTGACGGTCAGTCTACCGGTTCCCGGTTCCAGGTTCCAGGTCAGGTTTGGAATTTGGAATTTGTTTGGGATTTTGAATTTGGGATTTTGAGTTTCCCCTGACGGCTGGCCGTCAGGGGCTGTTCCTCAAGCGCAGCCGGGCACCCTGCACGGCAAAGGAAATTCCCTCTCCATCCACCTCAAATTCCCCCTCTGGATGAAAGACAGCGTCCGATGAGAGGATGATGGATCCATCGTCTCCGCGGAAAATCATCTCCCCAGCAATCGTTTCTACGCTAGTGGTTCTCAGTTTCAAAACGACGGCAGCGGGAAGCTGTGGACTCAAAACAAGAAAGGTCACTGATTGAGAATGGAATATCTCTGCTTCCGGGACATCCACGCCCTCCAGGACCAGAAGATAGTCATCGGTCTTGACAAAGCGCTCTTCACCGCTTTCATCGGCGATTTCTGCAGCCATCTCCACGAAATGGAGGTCCGAGTTCCCTCCAACATAGACCGTGACGCCTAGGACCAGGAAGCCGGCCGCAAGCAGGCGGCGCCAGGGAAAACCTCGATGGCTCACCTGCCGGCCTATATAGGCCAGCGACAGGGGGACGAGTAACAGGAACAGATCCTGCCAAAATGCCTCTCCTGGCGTGCGCTGGATCAGGCTTCCGAAACAACCGCAGGCGGCGTCTTCATCCCGTAGTCCGTTGAGGACCAGCCAATAATTACGGCCGGTTAGAAACAGGAAAAAGCTCACCAGTAGGGTGGTCGGAAACAGAACCCAAAGTCGCCGGAGCCCCAGGATCAGCACCGTTCCCAGTCCCACTTCCAGGGCCAGAGCAATGAGGGTGACGGTTCGAACCGAGAACAGGAAATCTAATTGCTCCAGGCGGATTTGCTCAGCAAAGGCCCCTGGTTCCGCGATCTTGGCCCCGGCAGCCACCAAAAGCACCAGACCAAGAACTCTCGCCCCCAAAGACCCGAGTATCGATTTCCACCTCATTCCTTAGTGTCTCGTTCCATAAATACGGTGACCTTTGTGGCGAGCGCGACGGCGTCGAGTGCGCGAAGCGACAACGACGCGATGTCAGTGACATCGTGGAGGAGGAGCGACAAAGAAATCGATGCCGTCCCGCCGCCACCCTTCGGGCTGATGGGTGTTGCGGGTGACCTCTGGCTCGCTCGTCGCCGCCGATCTCCCTGCATCGCCTTCTCCTTGCTCCTTGATCTCGCCTCGCAAGCACCATCAGCAAACATCATCGTATTTTTGGAGCGAGGCACTTATCATGGTATCGAGTCCAGGACAAGGACTGCAAGAGCCAAATAAAACGGTTTCTTCGAGGCCAGGAAACTGTTACTATCGCTGCTGCACGGTTTGAGTTCATTGAAATTGCCATGGATCGAAAGTTCAGTTTGTGAAAAATGGCCAAGGGCTTACATTTAAGGGCTTACATTGATAGATCCTAAGAGTGTATACTCCAGGTCGATGTTACACTTAAGCTCACTTCTTGAGAGGAGACAAGAGAATGCGTGAACGAAGATTACCTCTGCTACTGGGCAGTGTGGTGGTGTTGTTAGCGGCTGGAGGTTGTGCAAATCGGCCTCCTGTACTCAATTGCGTCGCGGATCAGCTCACGTTGACCGAGGGAGAGTCGACAACGATACAATCTAATGCGACAGATCCGGATCGGAACGACCAACTTACCTTTGCTTGGACCGCCGACGAGGGAAGATTGGTGGCTCAAAACGGATCGGCTGTTTTCGATTCGACTTCGCTGAGCCCAGGAACGTACACCGTCAGCCTGGAGGTGAAAGATAAAAAGCAGCAGGCGGCCATTTGTGAGATAGATCTGACGGTTGGGAAGAATTCAATGGCACCGACCGCATCCTGTGAACCCTCTAATTTGCTTGTCACTGAGGGCCAATCCAGGCGCATACAGGTTCAAGCTTCTGATCCAAATGGTGACGTCCTGACCTACTCCTGGACAGTGGATGGCCGAGCGGTCACCAATAACCAGTCCTCGTTTGAGTTCGGGACGATCAATCGCACAGTGGGCAATCATCGAGTCGGGGTAATGGTCAGGGATATCGACGGACTGACGGCCAATTGCGAATTTCGTGTCACCATCGATCCCAGGCCCAATACCGCTCCGAGTGTAGCCTTAACCCTTGATAAGACGG
>SMUY01178938.1_pt1 | contig 10338 bp, 13 predicted proteins | sample 2456441 | NCBI WGS metagenome assembly SMUY01 (sample SAMN11095931, study PRJNA526329) | marine sediment metagenome | biome: Marine sediment; feature: Surficial sediment; material: Deep marine sediment; isolation source: Hadal surficial sediment | place: Pacific Ocean | collected 2014-11 | depth...
CAGCACCGACGCCGACGCCGGCGACCCGCGCCGCTTCCCCGTCATCGCTATTGACCGAGCGTGCGGGCGTAGAACAGCTCCATTTCCTCCGACAGCGTGTCAAGCTGCTTGCGCCGTTCCGCCGGCAACAGGGCCGGTTGGGCGGGCTCGGCTTCGGGCTTGGGCCCCGGGATGAGGACCGCCGGGTCGATCCCCCGCAGGATCTCCGCCCGGCGCTTCGCCACCGCCGCCTCTTTGGCATGGCTCACCGGAATCTTGGGTACGGGTGAGGCGCGGGACGCCGCCGGCGGGAGGGGCACGTCCATGGCCGCCGGCTTGGCGATGGGGTCCGCGGGCGGGGCGGCAGGGGACGATGGCCGGACGGCTGTCTCGGGCGGGGTCTGGGTGACCCAGCGCCGGCCGCGCTCGACCACCCGGCCCGCAGCCTGTTTCATTTCGCTCGCCGCGTCATGGATGCGGCCCGCCGCGTTCTGGACCTCGGCGCGGTCCGTGGTCAGCAGGTAGACCAGGGCGGCGGCCACGGTGAGGTTGAAAATCAGGAACTTCATGTTGGGGCTCCTTTACCAGTAGCGCCGAACCAAGCGGCCACCCTTGATGCAGCGGTTGCGCGCATCGGTGACGATCAGAAGGCTTCTCAGCAGTGCCGAGATGGGCAATCCGATGACCGTGGTCATGAAGGCGAGGGAAAAATTGGCGGTCATCTTGCGGATCACCGATTGGATCGTGTCGGGCGTGAGATCTTGGCCGGCGAGGCTACCGATCCCGAGGCTGATGCCGAGCAGGGTGAAGGTCAGGGCCAGGGTGGTCACCCCGTTGGCGGCCTGGACACCGGCTTGGAGCCAGACCTCGGTGGCCGGGGTGGTGCCGTCGCGCAGCAAGCGGACCCAAGAGAACAGGCAGATGAAGATCAACGACGCCAACAAGAAAACGAAGGTCCAGCCCAGCACCTGGCCCGCCCAGTCGGTGATCTCGGCGGCGGAAGAAGATGTCGCCAGGGCGGCGAAGGCGAGACCGATGACGAGGCTGCCCAACAGGAAGCTCACCGCGCGGGAGCCGGTATCCAGGGTCTTGAGCACCGCGCCCACGTTACCGCCTCCCGACCTTGGCGTTCATCAGGCTTTGGGTGGAAACCCCCACCTGATACATCCAATGGTCTAAAAGCGCCCGGTCGCGTTCGATGGACGCGTGGACTAAGAAGGTGAGATCGTAGTTCTCGAAGGCGGCGCGAACGGCGGGACTATTGTAGCCGACTAGTTTTTTGTCCCTCAGCACCATGCGCTCTAAGTCGATGAGCCGATTCCGCGACAAGGCCACCTTGCCTTGGCGTTCCTTGGCGGACATCTCGGCCGAGAGCATGGCCTGCATCAGCATGGCGCGTTCGCGCTCGAGATTCTCCAGGCTGCCGGCGAAGGCCGAGGGCAGAGGCCCGAGAAGGGCGGCCGCGGCGGCGGCGCAAAGCAAGAGTTTCCGGGTTGACATGGTTGATCTCCGTTATCGGGTGACGAATAAATCGACGGCCTTGGTCAGGCCAGCTCCGGTGTCGGCGGTCTCATTCCCATCGGCGTCTGCGCCCGCCACGTCTTCCGACAGCGCCATGGCGTCAAGGGACACCAGCTTGGCCATGAAGCCGAGGATGGATGCTTCCTGGCCGAGGGTGGCGAGCTCCGCCTCGGCGGCGGCGATCAGGCCGCGCAGATGGTCTTCCTTGCTGAGCCCGGCGGTATCGGTCCTCGCCTGGTCGTTCATGGGATGGGCGCCGATGGCCTGGACCAGCCGCTCGATGGCGGACAGGTTGGCGGCATAGGCGGCGGCGTAACGGCTTTCCCTGCCCATGGAGGAGCGGAAGAACTTGGTGTCCACCCGGGCGCTGGTCGCGTCCAGCCGGCGCAGCGCGGCGTGCTGCTTGTCCACCAGCGCCACCCTTTGCGGGGTCATGGTGTTGCGCCGGTAGCCGAGCTTGGCAAGCAGCCGCTCATAGAGCTTGACCTTGGTGCGTGCCCGCTTCCGGCGCAGGGTCTGGCCGCGCGCCACCAGCTCCAGATAGGCGCGCTTCTCGGCGAGGAAACGGTGCGCGAGGTCGACCCTAAGGGCGCCGTCGGCGCGTTCCATGGCCCCTTGGAGGTCCTCCAAGGTCTGATGCTTGAGACCGACGGCGGTCTCGGAATCCGCCATCGCCGCGGCCAGGCCGGATTTGGCGTAATCGCGGTCCACGGCTTTCTTGAGATAGCTCGCCGGCAGCTTGATCAGCCGCTCGCTGGACACCGGCGACCAGCCGGCGCCGTCATCTTGGGCGGCCCGGGCCGCTCCGGGTCCGGCCAATCCCATGGCTACCATTAGGATTCCGGCAAGGGCGGCGCTCGGGGAGATCGAGGGGGTGAACCGTCGCATGGCTATTTGTCCTTCCAATAATGCATGCGCCGCATCTCGCTCTTGAGCTGGTCGCTGACGTTGAGATTGGCGAACTCACCGAAGGTCCAGGGCTCTTGGCGGCCCAATAGCGCATCCATGGTGCTCATGAACGACGAGCCGTCGGCGTAGTAGAGGTCGCGGTGGGGAAAGGCGGCCCGGAACTTGTCGAAATTGTCCCGTGCCCGGGCGACGTCGCCGCCCTTCAGGTAGTTCTGGACCGAAAGCGCGTAGGCGTGCATGCGTTCGCCATCGGTGATGCTGCCGTTGGCGCCCGGCCCAAGATTGGCCTCGCATTTCTCGAGCACCCGGGCACTGGCGAGATAGGTTCCCGCGGAACCCGACGCCAGGGCCTTGCTGTCCAGTTCCATGCCTTGGGTCCGGCAGGCCCGGTATTCCCGGATCATCTTCATTTCCTCGAAGCGTGCCTGGCGGAAGCCGATGCCTTCGGCGGCGTCGTTGTCGGTGCCGAGGAAACATGCGCCGAGCGAGAACGTCAAAACGAGGGCGCATGCGGCACGGGCTGCGAGGGATTTCGCGTTCCGTTGTGACTCCATGGCGATGTTCCTTTCGCGGTCTGTTGCAAATTGGGTTATGGAAGGGTTTGACGGGTTTTCCGGGCCGCCACCCGAGGGGGGCGGAAAATCTCCCGCGACCGGGTGATGAAAATGGCGCCTCGGGCCATGGTGGCGATGGCGCGGGACCAGCTTTCCTTTGATGTTGCCGCGCCCAGCGCCGCCATCGCCCGGCCGAGGCGCATCCTGGCCCGGGGCCAGGTACTGGGCAGCGCCAGGACGACCAGCCGTTGCACCAGGGGTTGGGCGATGTCCCGGGGCGGCCGCGCGTCGAACTCCAGAGTGGCCCCCGCGTCCAGCGTGCGGCCCGGAATCAGCGACCGGGTCCTGAACCGGCCGCCCGAGCCATCGTGACGGGCGGCGATGGCGGCGATGGTGAGGGCCGCCAATCCCGGATTGACGATGCGATGGCGCAGGTCGCAGAGGCCGGCGGGATTGACCTCCCGCGCCTGGCGCGCCGCACCCTCTTTGGGCGATGGGGCGATAAGGTGGCGCGCGATGACGGGCTTCGCGTGATTGAAGTTTACGGCGGCGCAGTCGCTGCCCGCCGGTGCCCGAAATTCGATCAGGGCGATGGCCGGCGGCGCGCCGGTGGGGGCCGCGGCCAGGGGCTCGGCATTGGTGGCGGGGCCGTCGGTGGGGGCTCCAGGCGCGGGGGACGAGCCGGTTTGGCCGCCAAGGGGCCAAGCGGCCGCGGTCGCCAAGACCACGGCAAAGACCGTCGCCGCCAGGGCCAGGCCGCCCAACGCGCGCCGCCCGGACCTGAGCGCAAACCCCCGCACTTCCAAGTTTTTCGCGCGCCTTGGCGCGCCCATGGCCGATAGAACATCGTCCAGATGATCCGCCGCCACCAGCCGGGGCGCCTTGTCGCCATCGGCGAAGGCCGCCGCCAGGGTGCCCCGGGCCTCGGCCGCCGAGGGGTCGGGCACCACCACGGTGACGGTGACGCCCTCGGCGATCAGCGCCTTCAGCATGGACATCGCCCGGGTCAGCTTGAGCCCGACATCGTCGACGGCGCCGATGTTGAGGTTGTGATCCACTTCACCGGTCAGCCAGAGCGCCTCCCCGGCCTTGTCTTCGGGTCCCGCCAGGCAGCGGCGGCCGGCCAGCAGGTGGGCGACGGCGATGCCCAGCTGCCAGCTGTATCCGCCGCTGATGGGGTGGGAAATGTCCACCCGGTAGGCGGCATGCCCGGTGAGGGCTTCCACCACGCCGGTGGGACGGCGCACGAAGGCGTCGTAATCGTCGCTGATGGGAAGGGCGATGGCCTTGCCGTCCAGGCAGACCACCGAGCGCACCTCCGGGTCCTCGGGCGTCACCCGCTGGATTTCGGTGGGGCCGTCGGTGGTGCCGATATAGAGCCTGAACATCTTCATTGGATGAAAACCTCGGTGGTCGGGTCCCGGAGCGCGGCGACGATCTCCGAATCGGCCTCCAACAGGAGCTGCACGGTGCCATCCAGCGGGCTCGGCAGGGGAACCTTGCGGCAGGTGGAATCGTCGTCGATCACGAACAGGGTCCGGGGGGCCATGGTCCCCTTGCCGGCAAGGTGGATCAGCACATAGATCTGGTTGCCATCGGCCCGCGATTGGCGCAGCGTCATGCGAAAGGAAGTGCCGTGGCGGGTGGTGATGGTGCCGCTGCTGGCCGCCGCCGCCAGGAGGCCCCCGCCCTTGGCCGCGCGTTCCACCAGATGGCGGAGGTCGGCCCTGAGCCGCGCATCGGCGGAGAGCGAGCGGGCGAGAGTGTCGTCCATGGTCATGGTGGGGTCGTTGGCGAAACGGTAGATGTCGTCGAACCCGGCGCGGGGCAGGGCGTCGAACCCGGCGCGGGGCAGGGCATCTTTCGGGCCTTGGGCCGCCGCCATCCGGTCAAGGGAATCCAGCGCCACGAACACGGCCTCGGCCAAGCCGTGGCCCTTGGCGGGCCCGCACGCGGTTGGTTTCATGGGGTGCCTCCGTAAAGAATGCGGAATTGCGTGAAGAAAAGGCCGCGATCGGCGCGATAGCGCCGGTCCCGGTCACCGGCGTCGGGCATCAGGCGGTCGAGCCGCGCCCGGTAACGGGCGACGGCGTCCCTGATCCTGAGGAGCGCGCCGGCGCCGGCGGCAAAGCCCTCGACGATTTCGGGGGCGCCCGCCTCTAGGCGCGTGAATCCCTTGCGCGCCATGCGGCGGTGGGCTCTCGCGCAGCGGGCGACGAAAGCGCCCAATTCCGGGCAATGGGCGGGCGCAATCGCGGCTTGGGCGAAGAATTCGTCGCGCACGGCCTGGGCGCCCAACGCCACCACGTTGCCGCGCACCCGCGCGGTCGCGGCCAGGGCCGGCGCCAGAGGGCGGAGATCCATGTTGGGGTTGAGGCCGAGCAACAGGGCGATGGCGTCGCCGTGCCGTGCCTTGGCCAACACGTGGTAGGCCGCATGGAGCGCCTTTTCCATATGGGCCAGGGTCTCGTCCAGCATCTCCACCCGCCCGCAATAGCTCTCGTCGTCCGGGTCGCAGGATCGCGCCACCGCCGCGCGCCCATCATCGCCGCGGCGCAGGCATTGGCTGATGCCCGCCTGTACGGCGCCGAAGACCTCGGCCCGGAGGAGGGAAAGGGGCATCGCCAGGGCGGCATCACCGGAGTCCATGATCAGCGAAATGCCGTCGGTCTCCCGTCTGTTGAGGAACTTGATGGCCTTGGCGGGGGCGCTGCCAAGCACCTCGAGGGGGTCTTTACGCCGGGCGAAGGCGGCGCAGGCCGCCATCACCTGGCCGGGGTCGACGCCGCCCGCGTCCCTTTCCGGGTCGATGGGCAGGGGACACGCCAGGGCCTCATGATCGGCCGCGGCGCGAAGTGCCTCGCGTAGATGGACGAAGGCGCGGAACACCGTGCGAAAGGTCTTCCAATCCCCCGCGCCGTCCCCTTTGACGGACTCGGCCTGCCAGAAATCGAAGGCGTCGTCGTCGTCCAGGTCCTCCGGGCGCACCGTGCCCTTCTTTGTTCTGGCCAGTAAGAAGGCCATCAGGCTGCGGTACTTGCGCTGGGCCTGGGCGGTGGGCAGGCGTGGCTTCAGATAGGCGTAAAGCGACCGGGTGATGCGGTTGGCGGCCCGGGCCAGCGTCGCCCGGCTCAAGCGCGGCCCCAGCGCGTCCCTAAGCGCGTCGTCGACCGCACCATAGCCGAGGGCGGCGACCAGAAAGTCCAGCATCGCCGACAGGAAGGGCATGCGGGCATAGGTGAGGGTAAAGGCACCATCGGCGTAGGCGGCATGGATGGCGGTTCCGTCGGAATGGATATGGTCCGCCGCGCCGGGGGGGTTGGTCAGGGCGCGCTCGAAATCCTGGCGGAAGCGCTCAGCGGTAGCCGGACCCTGGTCCCAGAACAGCGATTCGTAACCGCGGTCGCCAAACACGCACTGGGCTGCGGCCATCAGGTGGGTCAGCTCAAAGATGGGGCCGGCGTAGGCGCGGCAGGCGATGGCGCGGGCGAGCTTGCCATGGAGCCGGGGCGGGTATTTGAGTTGGCCGCGCACCGTGGCTTCGCCCACCGCATCCAGGGTCGCGGCGAGCTCCCCATCCATTTCCGCCCGGGACAGCCGTTCGAGGGTCGCTATGCCGGCCATGTCAGACCCTTCCGCGCAGCAAAAGGGCGCGGTAATGGGCGCGCAGGCGCTCAACCCGGGTGACGTAAGACCGGGTCGCCGGGATGACGCGGGCGTTGGGGAGATCGCCGACCGCCGCCCCGCCGTTGTAATAGGAAAGGGCTAGATCGACCCGGCCGCGGTAACGGTTGAGCAGACGCCTCAGGAAATGGAGGCCGAGACGCACATTGATGCGCGGGTTCCAAAGAAGCGCGGGCTCTATCCCGTACTCAAACCTGGCGGTGGCCGGCATGATCTGCATGACGCCCCGCGCGCCGGCGTGGCTCCGGGCGCGGGGGTCGAAATTGGATTCCGCATGGGCGACGGCAAGGGCGAGAGAGGGGGCGATGCGCATCCGCGCCGCTTCCTCCACCACCAGGGCCCTGATCTCCAAGCCGTGGCTGCCGCGGCCGCCGAAGTTCTCATAGGCGTTGCCGTCACCGGCCCAGGCGCCGACCAGCACCGCCACCACGGCCAATGGCGCGACAACGGACCCGGTCGCCTTCGCCATGGCGGCGCGGGGGCGGGAAAACCTACGGTTGGCCATGATCCCGATCCTCAAGCGCGCGCCGCCAGCGGTGATCCAGGATCGTCACCACCAGGTTCTTGGCCCCGAGCCCCTGGCGCGCTTTCATGGCCGCGGCCATGGGAAGGTCGGGCGGAACGGCGAGGATGACCCGGGAGGCGCGGGCGATGGCCGCCCTGTCCAGGGGGCGGAGCGTGCGGTTGAGATAGCGTTCGCCGTCATAGATGACCAGCAGGTCGCCCTTTTCCACGGTATCGGCGGCGGCGGACTGGGGTGCCGGCGGCGCCAAGATGACCGTGTCCATGGTGCGCTTTTGGCCCAAACCCACGCCCATGGAGATCATCGTCAGCACCATGACGGAGAAAAATCCCATGGCCATGGCCAGCGCGATTTCGGTCATCGCATTTCCTTGGGTGCCGTCGTGCACGTTGGTCTCCCGGTTGGTTCATCAGGCCTTATGAAAGGATCAGAGCGCGATTTCCGCCCGACGCCAGGTTCGGCGCAGCCGGCCCATGACTCCCCTGGTCAGCCGGCCGTGATCGGCCAGGCCATGATCGCGTTGGAACGCACGCAGTGCGGCCCTGGTTCTCATCCGGAGCACGCCGTCGGCGGGCCCGGGGTGGTAGCCGAGCGCGCCGAGCAGCCGCTGGGCGTCGCGGACCGTTGGCCGCGGCCGCGGGTCGGGTCCCGCCAAGGGCGCCATCCCGATCGGCGTGTTCAGCGCTAATGAGGGCGTCGCCTGAGCGCCGGAAAGCCCGCCCACATGGCGCGGCCCGGTGGCGGCGAACAGCGTCCCGTCTTCCACGCTGACCGCTTCATAGGACAGCACGAAGCCCGCGTTTTCGGCCCTCAGCCGGCCGACGATAAGGATATCCACCCGGGCGTTGCGCAGCAGATCCTTGACCCGCCCGTCATTGCCGGTGTCCAACTCGCCGATGGTGTCGATCTCCTTGATGATGGACTTGAGCGCCGCGCGGGCGACGAAACGGTAGGAGCGGGATCCTTGGCGGGTGAGCTCGGCCAACAGCCGGGCGTTGAACTCGCTGGCGAGAGAGGGCGACACCTTGGTCTGGTCGCTGGAGAACGGCAGCACCGCGATTCTGGGCCGCCCATAGCCGCTTATGGCGGGGATATCGGAGAATTTGGCCGCGCCGATCCCGGCCAGCAGGCGTTGGGCGAAATGCCTGAATGCACCCTGATCGGCGCCGGGAGCGGCCGCCTGTGCCTGGGCCGGGGCCAACGTCAGCGCCACCGCCATGAGACCGAGAAAAACGGCAAATGCCCACGTGGGTTTCAAAACGCCCATGATTTTCATCTCCTTGTTGGGTTCATTGGGTCTCGGGGCTCCATCACCACTGCCGTGACGCGGGTCCGGGTTGGGCCGGGCCCCAATGGCGGGCGACGATGAAACCGCGGCCACGGCGCGAGACACCGGCCGGGATTCCCATATGGCCGAACATCTTCTTGAGCGCGCTGCCGAGCGCGCCATCATCGAGGCGGCTTGCATAGTCGATCACCCAGTCCTTGGCCCGCAATACCCCGTGGCCCATCCGCCGGAAACCGGGAAACACCCGCAGGTATTGGCGGATTTCGCTGAGTTCCCGCTCGGAAAATCCGTGAAACGCGAGGCGGCGGGCGGGCCTCGAGGCGACCCTCCGGGCTTGGCGGAAAATGGCCGGCGCTAGGGCCCGGGCCTGCTCTTCGGCCATGCGCGCGCCGATGCGGGCAACGCAGGCCTTAGGGCAGAAAGCAGGCAGGCGCCTTTTGCGCCGGGCCTGGAGGATCCGCGGCGGGCGGTCACCGTTCAGGGCGTAGAGCGTCGCGCGGAGCGACATCGCCAGATGGGCGGTATAGGTGCCGGCGCTCAGCACCGGTTTGGCGGAAAGGCCGATCACCACGTCGAGCCGAGGTGGCGCGGCGGCACGGCGTTCCACCGCCACCGCGTGGCGCGCCGTCGGAGACGAACCGGCCTCGGCCATGGCGCGCACCGTCACCCGCGCACCCAATGCGCCGAGGCTCTCGGTCAAGGCCCGCTGCGCCCGGGTGGTGGCATGGTCATCGATCCGGCCGGTCGCGACGACGGTGACGGTCAATCGCTTGGCGGCCCCATCGGCCGCACCGGTGGGGGTGGGGCACATGATGATTGCGGCACCCAGGAGTAGACAACATTCCATACGGCCCATGGTCGATCCCCTTGCCCCCGACCGTGCTTCGGCTCGCCGCCTTGGCCCTAGGTGTCCGTCCGCCAATTGCCGTCCTCGGCGCGGCAGGCGGTGCCGTGGAGTTTTTCCTCATAGCCGTCGATCCAGCCCCAGAGCGTGTAGTCGCGGCAATCCTCGCCCCGGGCATTGCGGTAGGTGCGGGTGGGCGTCATGGTGTAGCGGTTGCCGTTATCAATGTTGCTCCATTCCACCGACCGCCCGGTGCGGCTGGTTTCCAGCACAACCGTCACATGGTGCTGGTCGGCCTCGTCCATGGAGCGGCCGATTCGGTTGCCGATGATCCCGCCGACCACCGCACCGCCGACGATCACGGCGGCCTTACCGTGGCCCTGGGAAACGCTATCGCCGATGATGGCGCCCAGCGCCGCCCCGATCACGGTGCCGAAGAGCGCGTTGTCGCCGCCATGGCGGTGGGGTCTCCAATACCTGTGCTGGTGCCGGTAATGTCGGTGCCAGCGCCAATGGCGGGTTCTGCGGTATTTTCGGTAATGCCTGCGCGGTGGCGACCAGCGGCGCGGGTTGTCCCGCCAACGGCGATAGTGGCGCCGCCCCACCTTGGAGCGCCGGTCGGCCTTATGGCGCCGGGTGTACAACGTTTTGTGGAAGACCTTTATTTTGGCGCCCTGATGGGCTTCGGCGCGGGTATATCGGCGGCCGTCTCCGGCCCGCGCGGCGTCCAGGGTGAGTCCCAGGGCGAGGAGGCTGAGCGCGGCCGCCAAGGCGGTCTTTCTGATCGACAACATGGCACATCCCTTTCCATCGGGGTTGGTTGATGCGCCCAGTAGACGACAACCAATCTGAAACGTGCCTGAACGCATCGTTCATCTGCCGTTCAGGTCGCGGCCCCCTGACCAGGCGTTTCTCCGAACACTGGTTGTTGAACGCGGCGACCGCCCGCCGGAATTCGAAAACCGGCCGCGCAGTCGATGGCGAATATGGTAGGTTGAGACGAGGGCCGCCCTTCGCGGCAGATCGCTAACCAAAG
>SMUY01046339.1_pt1 | contig 10333 bp, 5 predicted proteins | sample 2456441 | NCBI WGS metagenome assembly SMUY01 (sample SAMN11095931, study PRJNA526329) | marine sediment metagenome | biome: Marine sediment; feature: Surficial sediment; material: Deep marine sediment; isolation source: Hadal surficial sediment | place: Pacific Ocean | collected 2014-11 | depth 0-1...
TGCTTCTTAATCCAGGGTTTTCCTCGAGGTAATCCCTGAATTCATCAGAAATAGAAGATTCCGGAATTCGAGTAAAGATTATTTCTGCAGGATTATACTTATGACTTATCACACCTTTTTTGTTCCAGCGATAACCAAAATCCATAAAAATAGAATTTAGTTGATATAAATCCAGACGATAAAAAAGATTGTATCCAACGGAGATGGTAGTTTGCGGCAACCATCTTTTTCCTAATTTTTTCAGAAATGCAGGGTGCAATCCCGCGAGCCTATAGTTGACATCAAGCCCCAACTCATAAGCTGGATTTACTGTACCATCCGCTATCTGTATTTCAAACCTCCCTCTCAAGTTTATTTTTAGTTGTTCCCCACCATGACGTGCATTGCGATTGGAGTAACTTAAGATAGCCCCTGGACCGAAATAATTGGTTGACCGAAATATGGCATTAAATTCTGCACTATATGCATGACGCTTATTTTTTGTCAAATAGAGTACGGTATTAAGTTGGTCCTCCTGCTCACCAGTTGAAAATTTCATGCTGGTAGATTTTATTATCGGCAGGTTGTTTAAGTAACGAATGGTCTGGAGATGGTTAGTATAGGAATATGGTTGACCAGGCTCCAGGAAAACACCTCTTTTCAAAGCCTCAAATTTCAAATTATTATTTTCAGAGAGCAGGAAAAAGGGATCCAAATCCAGAGTATCGGGTGAGTAATTATACAAACTATAGTCATCAAGCAGATAGATTTTCCCAATAGTAAAAGGAATTCTAGATTCGGGAGGAGTTTCCGGTTTTACCAGTACCTTGATGTTTACAACATGGTCATCGCTCATGGAGTCAGCTTGTAAAAAGATGAACTCCGGATTGAAGTAAATGTATCCACGGTCCTTAAGAAATTTATCAATTCGTTTTCTTTCATTCTTAATGGTTTCCAGGGAATACAAGTCTCCTGTTTTAAGCAATGAACTTTGTTGTGATAAACCGATGTTTTCAGTCAGATCGTCCTTGGGTTCAGGAAAAACAATGGACCCAAATCTAAAAGGATCATTTAAGGTTATTTTGTAGCGATATTTTGCTTTTTTCTTGCCAACACGAATGGTATCAAATGTTATGGAATTGCCAAAAAAGCCCTCATGGAAGATTCTGTTTTGTAAAGATTTGCCCGCTTTATGGGGACTTGTTTGAGATAGTTGAACAGGTTCCTCAACCTTATTCTTCCAGAATTTCTTCTTTTTAGCGGAATCTGAAAGCATATTGTTGAGGGCCAATGCAGGTCTCATCCATAAAAGTTGACCATTTGGTACTGGTTGTATGTAGTTGGAAGCTTCACGAATGTAACGTTTGACCTTTTTTCCACCATCTATCAGTTTGAATTCATTTCCAATGAATAACGGGTCTTCGGAGGAGATATTTTTCAATCCGGCACATCCATAGGAAGCAATAATCAACACAAGACAGCAATAAAATTGATACCGCTCCATCATTTGATATTTTTATCTTCCTTGTCGAACTCTCGGATGAATATCAAAGAAATGCCAGTATTTCTGATCTCATGATATATAATATCATATGTTTCATTATTGAAGACTTTGAGTTGCTTGGAACCTGATTCTGTAAGATCATAAATGACTGTGATATCTCCTCTGAAGCTATCACCTTCAATATTTACTCCCGATTGATCTGAGTTAATATCTACCATTCCCCCTACTTGAATTGACAATCGGTCATCCATTAATCGCTTGCTAACCCTAAAGTCCATCGCGGTTCTGGTATGGCCGACACTGCCAGTAAAATCGGCGTAGGTCTGTAGCCCAACATTGATATCAACGCCTTTTATTATTTGGCTGGCAAACCGATTGAACTGACTGGCTAGTATACTGTTAACACTATTTGATAGGGTGGTGGCGGCGATCAGGCTCTGATCAAAATCGCTACTGCTGGACTCAGGTATAAATCCACCCAGTACCAATAAACCAAATACCTGAGTATTTAACTCTGATTCAAATTCCGGTTGTTTAAAACGATCCAGTTTACTGGCCAAAGCAGGGTAGTTGACCTTTTCTTCTTCCGGAAGATCCAATGAGAAGGATATTTGAGGACTTTCAATACTACCGGTAATGACAATGCCAACTTCATATGGAAGCGCTTTTTGGTAGAGGGCCTTTTCACTTTCTCCAATTTCATGACCAATCAATCCAATGGATGAAGTTGTTATAGTGTGAAGCGCAATAATATGCAGATCTCCATTATTCGGGTTTCCTGTCCAATTGACGGTTGACCCCGGAGCTATCGTAAACTTCTTCTTTACTATATTGTAAAACGAAAGTTGATAATATCCTTTAGAAATGCTGTAATTTCCAGTGAGTTGAACATTGCCGGTTCGGTCAAAACTTAGCTTTAGATCGGCAGCTCCTGAAGCTTCAAGAAAATCACCCGAACGGGCATCCACCACAACTTTGAAAACCGCCTGGTCCTCAAGTGTTATTGATGATGTCAGGTTAAAACTTGGCAGGGTTGAGATTAATGAATCATAAAAACTTTGACTTTGAGTGGTTTTTATGGAATCTGTAGCTTGTTCAGGGTCAATAAACTCTACGATTCCATCACTGGTAAGCAGCTCAAGATTTTCCTGTGGTGTAACATAGGTTAATTGGGTAGTATCTTTAACAATTATTCTGGCATCAACATAAGTGTCTTTTTCGTTGCCTGTTATTTTTAAATTGGTGCCGACCACCAGAATACCCTGAAGTGGGTACTCCTCAGTGGCCGGATTGTTCACAAGTAAATAGTCGTCAGTATCAAGAGTCAGATCATATTCAAACGATTGATAATCTTTGGTTATTAACGCACCATTGAGGGTGAGCGGGTTTCCCCTTTGATCGTAAATTGTAAAATCATATAAAGTTATCCCTGAGTTGTCCAACGTTATGATTTCATCTCTCAATTGGAAGGTTGATTTTGGCTTGGTAGTAGTGAGGTTCACATCCTGGAATTTTAATGTGCCTTGGTAATTTGGTTCTTGCAATGTCCCGGTTATCCTGGTTTTACCATGAACCTTTCCACTTATCTCATCTATTATTCCGGAAAACAAGAATTGAAACATTTCCAGGTTATTAATGTCCACCTCCAATAGGGCGTCTATTTCTGAATTATTAACAAAGTAGTCTCCTGCTAATTCGATGTTGTTGGTTGCACTTCTGAGGCTAAATTCAATTGGAACGCGGGTTCCTTCAGTGATTGCCTTGGCTGAGATGTTAATGGGGGGGATTTTCTTGTATGACAAGCTATCGATTTCTGCCTGGATATTGATCCGTTTGATGGCTTTATAGTATGAAACCATCCCGTTCAGGGTGCCACTGTGGATCACAGCAGAGTCAGAGGCTATCAAATAGTTTAAGTTTCTTAAATCCGCGTTGTTTATACTTAAATCAAATCTGCTCAAGTCCCCATCTATTACCATCTCAAAATCGTCCTTACTAACTATGAAATGCTCAAACCATAAATTATTATCGCCTAAAAAAACAGAATTATTCCGGTCAATGTTATATTCTTCATCGAATGAAATAAAACTATCCAGATAAATGTAGATTCCATTTTGTGTTGGTTGAAAATGAGATGTGATACCCAAAACAGTAACAGAATCCCTGGATAGCACTAAATTTGAATACGCACTGTCTTGCTTTGCGAGAATGTTGAAGTCTAGATTTCCAATTTTTAGGTCATCATAGAATATGTTTTCTACCCGAAGGTTGGAGTTAATGCTATGCTGCAGTGAGAAAACTGCTTGAAGCGTATCTAGAGATATTCCAAATCCATTAAACTTGTGGATTCCCGCTTTAACCTCCATGGTTTGGTCATATTCATCAAATTTTCCGGAAATGTGCAACGCTGAAAATTCTTTAATTTCATTATTGAATAATTGGAGGGGTGCTGCATTTTTCACTTCAAAATCAAAACGGAATCTCCTGTCTTTTGGCTTATACTGGATACTATCTAGTAAGCCCCAATAATTTCTGAACAAATTTTCAACTAACTCAGGGCCTTGCTGAATATCGAAGTTGGCTACCAATACACCATTCAGATCATCGGAATAAAAGTTTATATCGCTGGCGGTAGGGGAGGTAATCAAATCCAATGCTAAAGAATCCAACATGTAGTTGGCAGAACTGGTTTTCAATGAAATATCATTGCCCTTCATAGAGACCTCTAAAGATGGATGATCTACCATTATTTTTGAATTGAGGTTCCCTGAGACCACCAAACTGGTGTCCCGGCCTAGCAATTTTCCCAATCTAAAGTCATTTAGCTGAAGGCCGGCATTTATACTAATTAGTGGTTCAAATTGAACCTCGGATTGAATAATTGAAAGATAATCCGGATCATTAATCTGTATGATAACTGCTACGCCATTCACATCAAAATTGCCTTGAAAGTCAACATCTTTTATCTCCTGATCCAAAATATCCATCTTTCTTATCTGCCCTTCTATCTCCATGTTGGTTTTACTCCCTATATTACCAACTACATGCATAGACAGATCTATTGATCCCAGCCAGGGGATATCCATAAACTCCCCCGGATCCAACCCGATAGCATCTATCGATAGATCTACCACTAGGATATTTCGCTCGAAGCTGGCTTTGGCATCGGTGTGAATAATGCCTGCTGCAGAACTAATTTTACTTTGCAGATCAAAACTGTTTAGGTTGCCGGAACTTAACAGTTGGAATTGCAGCTCTTGAGGTAGCATAAGATCGCCAAAATATGGAGACAGCAAATTTCTAAAGGCTGGTCCAACGGTAACATTTATGTTAAGATCCTGCCACGATGTACTATCCATATCCAGCAAGTGGCCAATTCTTCCATTAGCCATAAAATGACTTTCCCCTGCACTTATACTAAGTCTATTTATTTCAGCATTACCCAAGGATAGGTGCCCATTGATCTCTAATTCCGTGCTGGGCCAATTTTCAAAAATCGTTGAGACAGAGTCATGAAGGAAATATCCGAGATGATCAGGATCGATACTGCCAAACATGGATAGTTCAATATCAGCCCGGTCCAAATCATTCAATAAATCCGGCCAGGAATCGTAGGAAGCTAAAATATCAAATCGAACTTCAGAGTTCCCGGACGATATCTGTAGATCAGAGAGTATAAGCCGACTTTGGGTGACTTGAGCCTTGGCTTTAAATTGAGATAGTGAAAATTTAGGAAGTTCCGTAGAAAAGTGCTGTACATCAAAGGACAAAGTGTCATTGCTTACTAAGAGATCTTTTAGGTAAAGTTGGATTTTCCCAAGTACCAGATGATTTGGATCAAAGTGCTGTACCTCAGTCATTTCTCCAACATGAAAAGCAACATCATTGTCCTTGAATTCAATAACGTCCACTTCAAAATTAAATCCAGAGCCAAAATCAAGAGGGAAAAGGTTTAGTGATTCACTTTCAGTCGAATTTTTAGATAAAAGGGTGCTTAGACGCGCATGCTCAAGATAGATCTTCTTTAGGCGAATTATATTGGAGTTGGTGGATAGTTCAATATCGTTAGCATCGAGCCTTCCAAGCTTTATCACTAAATCCACACTATCAGTTGTAGAAATGTAATTCAGTTGAATATTTTCAAGATTTACCTCCGTGATTTGGATGGCGAATCCTCCATTATTCGAAGAAGGAGTAATCTCCGAAGGCTCAAGAGCATCAATGATGAACTGGATATTTAGCCCATCTTCGGTATTAATGAGGTGACCTTTTAAGCCCACTACTTCAACATTAGAAATAACCAGGTTCCCTGATAGTAAAGAAATTATGTTTGGCGTGACTCCAATTTTGTTAGCAGTTAATAAAACACTACCTCCAGGTTCGCTCAGGTTTAATCCCTCCACCGTAAACTCTCCCAATAAGGAAAAACTAATTTTTTCAATGCTTACTTCGGCTTTGGTGGTTGCAGAGAGGTAGTGGGAAGCTTTAGTAGTGATCCATTTCTGGAAAGGAGGCGAATGTACCACCAGAAGTAACACAAATGCCAATAATAGAAACCCCAAAACCACTTTTGAGGAGAAAATAAGCAGTCTTTTAAGAATTTTCTTAATTTCTAATTTATCTACTATTGTTTTACCCATTTAATGTGTTCCATACAGCTTATTCCACCCTAATTCCTTCGTCCCTCGTCCTTCGTCTCCCTCGTAATTCGTAATTAACCTAATACCCTGCCGCCTGTCCGTCTTTTCGTGATTCTGAGGCGCCGTAGTACACCCCATCTTTGAGCATAATGGCTTGATAGCCACCATACATTCCTTTACCCATTCTAATGTTGTGCCCTTTATCCATCAATTCACTAATGGTTTCATAGTCAAAACCGGATTCCAGGTAAGTACTGCCGACGCCTTTTACATGCCCGTTCCAAATAACTGTTCCTGTATGACGGATCCTGGGAGCATCTCCAGCCTCCTGGAGGTTCATACCAAAGTCTATCAGGTTCAAAATCATTTGAGCATGTCCCTGGGGCTGCATATCTCCACCCATGAGCCCGAAACTGATAAACGGTTTACCATCTTTAGTGACAAAAGCAGGGATAATGGTATGAAAAGGACGTTTATTCGGAGCATAGACACTTATGTGGTCTTCTTCCAATATAAATCCTGTTCCACCTCTATTTTGTAAAGGAAACCCCAACCCTTGAGGTACTTCCTTGGAACCAAATATCGAAGATAGACTTTGAATAAATGACACCATGTTACCATCTTTGTCAGCCACTGTAAGGTAGATAGTGTGGTCGCCCGATTCAAGACCCGGGTAGTATTCGCCTGCTTTATTGGAGTTGATTAATTTTCTGCGGTCATTTGCGTATTCTTTGGACAGCAGTGTTTCCATAGGTATATCTCCGAATTCAGGGTCCCCATAATATTTAGCAAGGTCTTCATAAGCCAGTTTCTTGGCCTCCACAAAGTGATGAATATGTTCGGACGAACCGAAACGCATCTGACCCATGTCAAAACCCTCTAAAATATTCAATATTTGTAACGCGGACATTCCTTGTCCGGGAGGGGGAATCTCCCAAATATCGTACCCTCTGTAATTTATTGATACAGGCTCTACCCAGATGGATGAATGTTTGGCAAGGTCCTGTTTTGAAAGAAAAGCACCTCTTTGTTTAAAATGAGCTTCAATCCGTGATGCTATTTGGCCTTTGTAAAACCCGTCATGTCCTTTATCAGCAATTATTTCCAAGGTATTTGCCAGGTCTGGATTACGGAAAATTTCGCCTTTCCTGGGGAACTTATTATCTTCAAAATAGACTTCTTTAAAGGTAGGGTTGTCCTCTTGCTGAATGCTTTCTTCCATCCTTTCAAATATATCTGCAGTTTCCTGTGTAATAGCTACTCCTTCCCTGGCATATTGTATAGTAGGACTAAGTAGCTTCTCGAACGCCAGCTTTCCAAAACGCTCATGCAGTTCGAACCAACCATCAACGCATCCCGGAGTGGTTACCGATAAGGGACCCTGCAATATTGTTTCCCCACGCTCCTTAGCAGCTCTAAGGTGTTCAATGGTCATTTTTCCCGGTGATTTGCCGCTGGCATTCAGCCCATAAAGTTTTTCAGTTTTGGCATCCCAAACAATAGCGAAAAGATCACCACCTATTCCGTTCATTCCTGGATCGGCCAGGCCCAAAAAAGCATTGGCAGCAATGGCTGCATCTATGGCAGAACCGCCTTTCTTAAGAACTTCTATGCCAATTTGAGTAGCCAAGGGGTGATTTGTAGCCACCATACCGTTTCGGGCAATTACTTCGGAACGGGTGGCAAAAGATTTTCCCGAGGTGCGGTCCTGCCCCTGCAGTCCAATCAAACTGGAAACTAGTACAAGGAGCATTACCAGTGGGGTTCTAATAGAGTGACGCATAATAGAAGAGATTTAAGGATATCGAAATTTAACACAAATATTAGGAGCACCCAATTGTCCTGGCATTATCAATAAACCATTTGTTCCAGGGAACAGCATTGAATTAATGATATTACTCAACTTTTTTTACCCTCCAGGTATTCTTTTATTTGACTCATACTGAACAGTGGGGAATAATTATGGAAACAGTATTAAGACTAAATATGAAATTTACAGTTTGGATAATAGTGGTAACCATAGCCAGCTTATGCACAGCATGTTTTAGTGACGATGGCCCGTTGTCACTGCCCCCGACCAACGGTTTTGCCTTAAGCAATATTGAGATTGCGGATATTGAGGGGACTTGGGAGGCCACTGAGGTAAGGTTTACCACAACGGTTGGTCAACCCGTTCAGGAAATGGAAGTAATTTCCATGGGAGGCAGGGGTACATTGGTTGTAAATCAAGACGGAAGATTTACCCTGGTTATTATACGCCAGCAGCAAGGGGGAGGAGTTTTCACGGGAGCGTTTGGTATGGACGGTGGGGTTTTTACCGCGGTGTTTGACGATGAACCAAATAAAATTGCTGCCTGGATTGCTCAAAAGTCAAGCAATTCCCTGGTACTCCAGGGGCCTATTAGATACGATTTTGAAAAGGACGGTTCTCCGGATGCTACTATGTTAAAGTTAAACCTAATAAGATCGTAGGCAGATAACCGGAAATGTGCAGCCTCTTACATAATTGGTCAACTTGTGCTGATTGCCGTACTTCATCTACTTCTATAAAGCATCGGTATATTGCTAACCCTTGGATACAGAAGGAGGTGATACTTCTTCTGCAATCTTTTGTTTCAGGAGGTAACCGACAATTATTCCATAAATAAAATTCGAGACACCCACTTCAAAGCCATGAGCTAATCTGATATTAGGTGGCATTAATTCGTTAGGAGGAATCAATGGTGCTATGCCTCCCAGTACAGAGAAAATGGCACCAATCAACAGCGCTGCTTTCAAAGGTGGTAAATCCGTGGTCCTTAAAACCAATAAAGCAATTCCTGCAAATATTAACCCCCGGAAAAGCTGCGTTTTAAATATCAAATCGAAAGCAGGGACTTTATCTTCATAGAAGTCAATTAGTTCAGGATATACCGCTATCAGTGTTAGTCCGGCAAGCATGTATACTACAAAGTATAACAGATCGGTAATGGTTATTTTCCATATCCAACTAAAAATAGAGCGTGGCTGAAAACTAATTGATGTAGATTTACTTTCCCATTTACCCAAAACATAGACATACAGAGGGCTATATAAGAGCGTAAGGAACAGACCTCCAATAAGTGAATTAACGGTTTCTACCTGGTCACTTACATTGAATATCAATGCCTCGATCATTATGTTCAAAAAGCCGATGATAAAATATACGATCAAAACGTTGGCACAAAGCTTAAACCCCTTAGAAGTTGAATGAATTATATAATATCCAAGCACCAGCGACACCAAAAAGTTGGCTGGAATACTCCAAAGGTAATAGCTTATGTTGTGAGGCGAGCCCATGATTTCAGTGAACATCATGGTAAGTAAGGTTAATGTAATAGCGCCAATCAGTGCTTTGACTAATAAATTTGATTTCATGTTTAATCGTTTTTGGTAAATATTATAAGTGCCTTTTCACACCACTTCAAGGTGGTTTTATACGATTCAATACCGTGTTCGAATGCCAGTCTGCCATGAAGCGGTAGATTGTCATATTCCCTTTTGTGATAGGCTTCAAGTTGACCAGTATAGTCAGTCAGCAAGTCGCATAGTGATTCCAGGAAAACTACTTTTTCCTGCTTATTGAGGAGGGTATCCATAAAGCCAAAACGAAGTAGGATTTCATCTAATTTTCTTGCCACATCATTCTGGTCCAGAGGCTTTGTTAGCCAGGCTTTAAAGATCGGCTTCCCCTGTGAAGTGATAAAAAATTTATTTTTATCATCTTCCTCCGACTTTTTCTTTTCCACCAGTCTTAACTTCTGTAACCGTTTCAGTGCAGGGTAAATGGTTCCCGGGCTGCTGCTATAGTTGCCCATAGCGGTGGTCTCAAACACTTTACGGATAGCATATCCCGACATAGGAGCAGTTGAAATCAGGCCCAGAATTGCGTGGTCTAGCAGCGTGGGTTTAATGTTTTTATTACTGTGCTCCATAATAGTACGATTCGTACTACAATAATAGTACGAATCGTACTATAAAGCAAAATTTTAAGATAAATTCACAGATATCCAGGGATAACGATGAAAAATCAGCAGGTCCAACCTGGCGATAAAATACCTTCGGTCCGCGAACTTGCTGCAGAAACTGGTGTTAATCCTAATACCATCGTGCGTACTTATTCGGAGCTACAATCCCAACAGATAATTGACAATAAAAGAGGGGTAGGTTTTTTTGTCAACCCTGAAGCAAA
>SMUY01218009.1_pt1 | contig 10324 bp, 9 predicted proteins | sample 2456441 | NCBI WGS metagenome assembly SMUY01 (sample SAMN11095931, study PRJNA526329) | marine sediment metagenome | biome: Marine sediment; feature: Surficial sediment; material: Deep marine sediment; isolation source: Hadal surficial sediment | place: Pacific Ocean | collected 2014-11 | depth 0-1...
AGAGTCGGACTGTGCGGGAGCCGGGATCGCGCCAAAAAACTCGTTGAATAGCCGAATTCGGAATCTACTTACTCATTCTAGTCGGATTTCCGGAATTTGGGGCGCCAGCGATTTTAGCGGTTTAGCTACTGTTTTTTTGTCCCGGTGGACTATTATCTAGGTAAGGACGGCCGTTGCGCGGCAGAGCACTGTTTTGCGTGTCGCCAGCGACTGATACGAAAAGAGAGGCTCGACCATGGAAACCAGCTGGCCTGACGCGCTCCGCGATAACCTTGAAACCAAAAAATCGGAGCTGACAGCACGACTCGAACGAATCACCGCAAATCTGCGTCGCGGGCTGGAGACAGATTCCAAAGAGCGTGCGAAACAGCTCGAAGATAGCGAGGTTATTGATGCCCTGGGCAACGAGGCGCGGGATGAGTTGGGAAAAATATCGATCGCATTGCAACGGATGGATGCGGGAATTTTCGGATTGTGTTCAATCTGTGGTTCTGTAATCAGTACCAAGCGGATCGAAGCGTATCCTTACGCAAGCTCGTGTATCGATTGCGCAACCCGTGAAGAGAAGCGTAGTGCGCGAATCTGATCCGAACATTCAATGCGTGCGAACGCACGGACAGTGAACTTACATCAGTCCAGCCGCCTTGAAAAGCGAATCGTTGCAGCAGTCATCGCCACCAGCGCGAATACGCCTAAAGCAAGCAGTTCCTGAGTCATATCGCTAAGCGGCGCGTCCCGTAACATGATGCCGCGCGTCAGGCGAATGAAGTGCGTCGTTGGCAGAACCTCACCGAGATATTGCACGACTCTGGGCATACCGTCGAAGGGGAACACAAAGCCGCTGATAAGAATCGATGGTAGCAGGATGAAAAATGTGATCTGAATCGCCTGGAACTGTGTCTTGACAATGGTCGAAACGAACAGGCCAAGCGCCAGGTTCGCGGCAATGAAGACTGATGCGGCCAGGTACAGGTCCAGGATGCTGCCGAGGACTGGCACATTGAAGAGAATACGTCCGACGAAAATGATCAACGTCAGTTGCACGATGCCGATCATGATGTACGGAACAACCTTGCCAATCATGAGTTCGGTGGTGCTGATCGGCGTGTTGATCAGCAATTCGAGATTGCCGTGTTCCCGTTCGCGGACTACCGCAACGGCTGTGAACAACATCATGGTAAGCGTCAGTATTATGCCCATGAGGCCAGGTATGACGAATACGGCGGAGCGCCTTTCCGGATTGAAATAGGGGCGTACCTCGAATGTCCCTGCTTGCGCCGGTGGTGAAATAGTCGAGTCGAATTTGAGTGGCATATTCCTGAGCTGATTGGCGACACCGAGGACGGTCGGGTCGACCGCATCGACCATCAGGTGAGCTGCCGCCCGCCGGTCGTCGATGACGCGTCTGTCGAAGTCTGGCGGAATGAATATTCCGATCGAAATTTCACCTGCTTTGAGCAAGGCCTCGAGTTCCTGCGGTGTATCTACGACATACCGCAAATCAAGAACCTGGGTCTGGCCGAGATCAGCGATGAACTGGCGCGACAAATGGGTATTCGCCTGATTCGCAACTGCCGATACCAGGTTTCTGACATCGGTGTTGATTGCGTAGCCAAAGAGCAGCATCTGCATGACAGGAATACCAACGATCATCGCAAACGTGAGCCGGTCACGTTTGAGTTGCAACAGTTCTTTGCGCATGACGGCGAGCAGTCGCGGTGCGGTCTTCACGCTGCTTGCTCGATTGTTGCGTTTTCGAGGGTGGCGGCAACGAACACATCTTCGAGTGATGGTGAAACCATTTCGGTCTCCGCATCAAGATTCGCTGCTGTCAATTCGCCATTCACAAGGGTCAGTGGATCGTCAATCTGGTCGGGAATCAGCACCCTCAGTCGCACACCCAGCTGCGTGATACTTGCGACCTCAGTCAGGTTGCCGAGTCGAATTTGCGCCGCCTGCGGGTCATTCGCCAGCACCTCTATAATCGACATCCCGGTGGCCGCCTGCAGTTCGGCGGGTGATCCGTCTGCGACCTTGCGGCCGTGATCGAGAATCGCAAGCCGGTGGCAGCGCTCGGCCTCGTCCATGTAATGCGTCGACACCAGGATGGTTGTGCCGGCATCCGCAAGCGTAAACAACTTGGCCCAGAAATCACGCCGGCTTTTCGGGTCGACTGCACTTGTCGGCTCATCGAGTAACAGGAGTTGCGGCTTGTTTAGCACGGCACAGGCGAGCGCGAGTCTTTGCCTCTGTCCGCCACTCATGGTTCCGGCGAACTGCTTGCGCTGGCTCTGTAAGTCGTATTGTTCGACGAGTTCATCAATTCTTTGCGTGCGACCGGCGCGCTCGTACGAATAGATGTCGGCGATGAACTCGAGATTCTCCTGAACCGTCAGATCACCATAAAGCGAAAACCTCTGCGTCATATACCCGATCTGTGGTTTCAGGGCACTCGCATTTTCCGGTACGTCCAGACCGAGGACAGTCGCGCCGCCCGCTGATGGTGTGAGGAGTCCGCAGAGCAAGCGGATGGCAGTAGTCTTGCCGGAGCCATTTGGGCCGAGGAAGCCGTAGATGATTGAGCGCGGCACGTCGAGATCAAGATGGTCGACGGCGGTCAGGCTGCCGAATCGCTTGGTCAGGCCACGTGCCTTGATTGCGAGTTCCGTTTCGCCGTTCATTATCTGGCATCGCCAATGAGCAATTCGACTTCGACCGGAACGCCATCCGGCAGCCGCGTATCCGCGTTCAAAACATCGACTTTCGCTGCGAAACTGAGCCGTCCGCGGTCATGCTCGGTCAATGCGAAGTAGGGCGTGAACGCTGCTTCGCTTGCTACCCAGCGCACTCTGCCGGCCAGCGGGTCTTTCAGTCCGTCAACAAAAATTTTCGCGCTGGTGCCCGGCATAACACGCACACGCATTGCCTCGGGCACGAAAATGCGCGCGTAGGGTTGCTGCCCTGAAAGGAGGATGACCATCGGCTGACCGATCGCCGGTCTCTCGCCCACCTCGAACAATAGTGAATCGACAATACTGTCGACCGGTGCGACGGATGAATGCCGTTCGAGGTCGATCTGCAGGGATGCGATTCTTGCGTCAGCCTGGCTCAGCGCTTCTTCAGCCTGGCGCAGTTCCTCCGGCGTTGTACCGGTGAGTAATTCGTCAAGTTTTGCTTGCAGACTCTCAAGATTTGCTTTCGCGTTATCGCGCGCCGCCTTTGCCCGATCACGCAATTCAGACGACGCAAGATTGAGCTCGTGAACCTGTTGTGCCCGATCAAGATCTGTTTCACGAAACTCGAGTTCGTCTTTCGCGCCGCGAACATTGGCCTGTGCTGCGATAATTAACTCCTTGCGCGGACCGCGGATCAATTCGTCAAGCCGAGCGCGCGCTTGCAATTCATTGGCCCTGGCCTCGTTTATCTGCGATTCGATACGCGCAGTGTTCTGCGTGATGAGCAACTGGCCGGCAACGACTGGCTGTCCTTCTATTACCGCGCGTTCGACGATCGGCTCCGACACCTCGGCCGTGATTTCTATGCGGTCCGACTCAAGCTGCCCGACAATCCGATAACCGGTATCGGGTGAATCGCAGGCAACAAGCGTCAGCAGGGCTATCGAGAAAGGCAGCAAATTTGTTATCGACTTATTCATGAAGTTTTTACCTTGATCGAATCAAGCACCATTTCTACATGTGCCTCGATGAATCGATCGGTATCCAGACTCGAATGCGGTTGAAAAATATTCAACCAGACCACGGAGAAAAGGACGGGTGTAACCAGCAGCTGCGGGAATTCATTCAGTGCTGACACGCGAAATTCACCGTTATCGACACCTCTTTCGATCAGACTGCGCAGCGCGGCAAGCGCCCGTGAGACGACGTTGTCCCAATACCAGGCGATGAGGTCCGGATGTTTTGGCCCTTCGGCGATCATCAGTCTTACGAGTATCTTTGCCGGTGACTTGGGAAGAGACCTGGCGAATGCCAGGAATGGCCCGCGCAGAAAATCCTCGGCCGACAATTCGGTCTCTTCGATGTTGCTGATCAACGCATCAATCCGCGGCGACAGGAAACTGCGGATGACGGCCTTGAACAGGTCTTCCTTGGTTTTGAAGTAAAGATAAAGAAGTCCTTTGCTGACACCGGCCCTTTTTGCAACTTCATCGACCCTGGTCGCCGCGTAGCCTTTCTCGGCGAACGCCGCCAGCGCCGCCTCGGTAATTTCAGCCGGACGATCTTCCTTGCGACGCTGAAAGCGGGGTACTGCCATCGTAATCTTTTGTTACTGACTTGTGAGTCAGTTAATATACCTTAATGACCCACTGGTCAGCAAGGTTTTTGTCTGAAACAAAATGTTAATCTCTCGCCATGTTCAGCTATATCGATCCAACCGTCCGCGAACGGCTTATTGCCCAGGGCAAGCTCATCCGCATTGACGCGGAGGGCCAGTCAACAGACCCGAACCACGCGCCGGAACCCGGCGCCCGGGCCTTGAGCATTCTCGGACCGATTCCCTTGCCGCTCGAACGTCACGGCCGTCATTACGAAGCCACCTGGTATGCCAGCGTCCGCCACACTGAACTGACCAAAGTGCAGGAGCTTGCCGACGAACTTCGGGAACGTGACGGCCAGCAGTCATTCGCCATGATGGCCTCATCGATGGCAGTCAACAGTGTCTTGCTCCTCGGCGATCCGGATACATGGGAGGACCCGCTGGTCCGGGTTCACTCCAGCTGCCTCACGGGCGATGTATTCGGATCCGGGCGCTGCGATTGTGGGCCGCAATTCATCTCTGCACTTGAGCGCATCGCAGACGACCCTGCGGGCGGCATGATCGTATACATGTCGGGTCACGAAGGGCGGGGCATCGGCCTTTGGGCCAAGGCTGCCACCTATCTGCTGCAAGACGCAGGCGAGAATACCTACCAGGCGAACCGCTCGCTGGGATTGCCGGACGATTCACGCGACTTCAGCGATGCTGCGTCCTTGTTGAAGTATTTTGTCGGCGATCGGCCTTTTCGCCTGCTGACCAATAACCCGAAAAAGGTCGACGATCTGAACGCACTTGGCCTCTCGAAAATCACGCGTGTGAAGCACGTTTGTGGCGTTGGTGATGCGAACAAAGAATATCTTGCCGCCAAACGGGAATGGGGGCACGAACTCGAGCCCGAAGATATCGACAAGTCCTGAAAAAATTCGCTCGCTGTGGCGAGCTCCTACGACAGGTATATCGATTGGTTGTTGTAGGAGCTCGCCACAGCGAGCGATGTGTTATTGACGCCAGAGGCGCAGGTTTTCGGCAGTCGTCTCGAAATCCGAACGAAACGGATTGATGTCGAGGCCGCCGCGGCGGTTGTAGCGCGCGTACACCGTCAACTTCTCGGGACTGCAGCGCGCCTTGATGTCGAGAAACATTCTCTCCACGCAGGCCTCGTGAAATTCTTCGTGTTGGCGGAACGATACGATGTACCTGAGCAAAGATTCACGATCTATTGCGGATCCCCGATAGCGGATCAGGACGCTGCCCATGTCCGGTTGATGCGTGACCGGGCAATTGCTGCGCAACAGGTGCGAATGTAGTTCCTCCTCGATCGAATCTTCGCCGGCGGTCATGAGCATTTTGGCGTCGACGTCGGTGGTCGCATCGATCTGCACATCCAGGTCATCGATACAGTCTCCAGGCAAAGAGGCAATTCGGGTTGTCGAGGATTCATTTGCAGGCAATATGCTGATATCAACTTCCGACCCGGTAATGCCTGACAAATCACGACTGATTATTGCGGCGACCTCATCGATTGAAGCGTAGCGCGACATGGCGAGCGAATTCAGATAGAGCTTCAGTGATTTCGACTCGACGATGTTCAATGAATCTGCAGGGACCGTGATGACCGCAGTCGCGACATTCGGCTTCCCGGACGGTTCGAGCCAGGTCAGCTCCCAGACGTTCCACACATCTTCGCCGTGAAACGGCAATTCAGCGCCCAGTCCGAGTGCCTGACGCGCCTCCATGCGGGGCACCGCGAACAACACCTGGGGCGAATATTCTGCGGGGTAATCCGTCGGTTTTCCGAGCGGGATTTGGCTCATTTTTTGCGGCAGATCATCTGTTGGGTCGTGGCGTGGTAGTGGTAGTATAACGCCCCATTTTTTGGTGCTGGACTCCTCCCTTGTTGAAACTCCTAACCAATGCCCAGGTCTTCGCGCCCGAGGATCTGGGTCTTCGTCATGTGCTGATTGGCGGCGGCAGGATTATTGCCTTAAGCCGCAACAAGGCCGAACTGTCGGTGGCGCCCGCCACTGAATTCGATCTTGAAGGGCAGCGCCTGATACCCGGCTTCATTGACGGGCATGCGCATGTTACCGGGGGTGGCGGGGAGTTCGGCTTCAAGACGCGGGTGCCGCCAGTGCCACTCGGTCAATTCACCCGGGCCGGCGTCACAAGTGTTGTCGGCGTGCTCGGCACCGACGACACGACCAGGGACACCCGATCTTTGCTGGCCCAGACGCGCGCGCTGCGGGAGGAGGGTATCGGTGCGTGGTGTCATACCGGTGGTTATCACGTGCCTCCGGTAACATTGACCGGCAGTGTGCGTGACGACATCGTGTATCTCGATCCGGTCATCGGAGTCGGCGAGCTGGCGTTAAGCGATCACCGCTCGAGTCAGCCAACGCGGGACGAGCTGCTGCGAATCGCAAGCGACGCGCATGTTGCGGGAATGATCTCCGGTAAGGCAGGTATCGTGCATTTGCATCTCGGAGATGGGGAGCGTGGTCTTGACCTCGTGCGTCAGGCGCTGCAGCTCAGCGAGCTTCCGGCACGCGTCTTCAATCCAACCCACATTAACCGGCGCAAAGCATTGTTCGAAGAAGCGATCGAGCTGGCTGGTAACGGGAGCACTGTGGACATCACCGCCTTCCCGGTTGCCGAAGAGGAAGACGCATGGCCAGCAGACGTTGCGTTGCTGAAGTACCTGGAATCAGGCGCTCCCGCCGATCGGGTGACAATCAGTTCCGATGGCGGCGGCTGTTTGCCCGTCTTTAACGAACAGGGCGAGATGCTGCACATGGACATTGGCAGGCCCGCGAGCCTGATTGAGACCTTGCGGACGTTGCTCGGTAACGGTGCAGCGCTGGAGCAGGTATTGCCGCCATTTACGAGTAACGTGGCCGATATACTACGCTTGCACGATCGTGGCCGAATTCGCGTCGGAGATGCGGCTGACCTGATTGTGCTTGATGATGAAAATGAAATCAGCGACGTGATGATCGCCGGCATATGGCACGTACAGGCAGGGGCACAACAGGTCTTCGGCCAGTTTGAAAATCAGACCGCGGAAAAAGAACAACAATGACTCCGTCCAATAACACTGACTACTCTGCGCGCGGCTGCCTGGTGCCGATTGGCGGCGCCGAGGAGAAATTCGATAACCCGGAAATCCTCGATAAGTTCATCGATATCTGCGGCGGCAAGAACGCGCGCATCGCCATCATACCGACGGCGTCCGAGCGCGAAGATACCGGGCGCAACTACGAAAAACTGTTCCGCAAGATCGGCATCCGCCACGCCCAGGTCTTGCAACTGATCACGCGGGAGGACTGTCAGTCAGACAGGTATCTCGACTACATTGAAAAAGCAGACGGCGTTTTCATGACCGGCGGCAATCAATTGCGTTTGTCGACTACCCTCGGCGGCACCCCGGTTGCGCAGGCCATTCGACGGCGAAATGCGGCGGGCATGCACGTGGCAGGCACCTCGGCCGGCGCCGCTTTCATGTCTGAGCACATGATTGCCGGGGGAGATGAGGGCAGCACGCCAAGTCCCGATTTGGTGACGATGGCGCCCGGACTCGGGCTTACCAACAATTTTATTATCGATCAGCACTTTCGGCAGCGGGACCGCCTCGGCAGGCTGCTTACGGCGCTTGCCTACAACCCGTTCGCCGTGGGCATCGGGCTTGATGAGGACACGGCTGCATTTATCAGGCCGGGCGATGAACTCGAAGTCGTCGGCAGCGGCGGCATTACGATCATTGACCCGACCCAACTCGATTATTCTTCCATGGACCGTGCACGGCGCGGCGAGCCGGTCAGCCTGATCGGCGTGAAACTGCATATACTGATAGCAGGTGGCCGTTTCGAGATCGCGTCGCGGAAAGCCAGCGCCGAATGAAGGACAGAATAAGCAGAACGATGAGATCAGTCCGATGAAAATCGTCAGCAGCAACGTCTACGTTGGCCCGAATATTTATGCCCATTTTCCGGTTATCCGGCATGTGCTCGATCTCGAGGTGCTGGAAGACTGGCCCACCGGCAGGCTGGGGGAGTCTTTCGTTGATCCGCTACTCGAGAATTTGCCGGGACTGCATGACCATGGCTGCTCCTATCGCGAGCCCGGCGGATTCGTGCGTCGTCTGCGTGAAGACGAGGGCACCTGGCTCGGGCATGTCATGGAGCATATCGCCCTCGAGCTGCAGAATGTCGCCGGCTCAAACGTCACCTTCGGCCGCACGCGGTCGATTGACGGCCAGCCGGGCCACTACACCATGGTGTTTCAATACCTCGATGCCGAGGTAGGGCGTGAAGCCAGCCGCCTGTCGTTACAATTGATTCACAGCCTGTTGCCCGACGAAGTGCGCCCGCAAGAGGCGCCGGACAGTGACTGGAATTTTGCCGAGGAGCGCGACAATTTTATTCGCTATGCACAGTCGCGCGCATTCGGCCCCAGTACCGCCTCACTCGTGAATGCGGCCGAAGATCGTGGTATCCCGTGGATCCGTCTGAACCGGCATAGCCTGGTGCAATTTGGGCACGGTCGATATCAGCAGCGCATCCAGGCGACGACGACAACCCGCACCAGCAATATCGCGGTCGAACTTGCGTCCGACAAAGAGGAGACCAACACCATCCTGCGGGACCTTGGCCTGCCGGTGCCGAAGCAAAAGCTGGTGCGACGCCCACAGGATGCCGTGCGGGCCGCAGAACGCATTGGTTTTCCGGTCGTACTCAAACCCCTGTCAGGAAACCACGGTCGTGGTGTTTCCATCAACCTCAAAACGCCCGACGAAGTTGAAGCTGCGTTTGAAAAAGCCAGGGAACATGGCCGCAACGTAATCGTTGAGAGTTATCTTGAGGGTTACGATCACCGGCTGTTGGTCGTGAACGGCAAACTGGTTGCTGCAGCAAAAAGAATGCCGGGTCACGTCGTTGGCGATGGCAAGAACACGATCGAGCAGCTCGTCGATACCGTCAACGAAGATCCCCGTCGTGGTGTTGGGCATGAAAAGGTACTGACTCGCCTCGAGTTTGATCACCAGGCCGAACGCCTGCTGCAGAAAGTTGGATATGACCGCAGCACTGTGCCGAAGAAAGGCGAGATCGTTTATCTGCGATCGACTGCGAACCTGTCGACGGGCGGCACCGCCATCGACGTGACCGATGTTATTCATCCCGACAACCGTGAGATGGCAGAACGCACGATCAAGGCGATAGGCCTCGACATTGGTGGTGTCGATTTCCTGACAAAGGACATCACCGAGTCCTATCGAGAAGCCGGCGGCGGCATATGCGAGGTCAATGCGGGTCCCGGTTTTCGCATGCATGTCGCGCCGAGCGAGGGTACACCGCGCGATGTCGCAGGACCGGTGATCGATATGCTGTTCCCGCCTGATCAGCCGAGCCGGATTCCAATTGCCGCCATCACCGGAACCAATGGCAAAACCACGACTGCACGCATGCTGGCGCACATATTGAAAATGAGCGGGCATACAGTCGGGTTTACGTCCACCGACGGTGTGTACATCGATGGTCAACTCAGCGTGCCGGGTGACATGACGGGGCCGGTGTCCGCGAAAATGATTCTTCGGGATCCGTCCGTTGACGCGGCGGTGATGGAAGTTGCCCGCGGCGGCATGCTGCGTGGTGGCCTTGGATTTCAGAGTTGCAATGTATCAGCCTGCCTCAACGTTGCCGCCGATCATTTGGGCTTGAAAGGCATTGATACGCTGGAGCAACTTGCGGAAATCAAGCGCGTGCCGATCGAGATTGCTAAAGACGCGGTGGTGCTGAACGCAGATGACAATCTCTGTTTGCAAATGGCCGACTACACGGAAGCGGAAACGCTTTGCTACGTGACGATGAATCCTGGTCACCCGCTCGTGAAGCAGCATATTCGTGCCGGCGGGCAGGCATTTGTGCTGGAAGAGGGCATGAACGGTCACATGATCACCATCTACGACAACGAAGCGCATACGCCGTTGTTATGGACGCACCTGATCCCTGCAACGATAGAAGGCCGCGCCATGCACAATGTGCAGAACGCGATG
>SMUY01234343.1_pt1 | contig 10320 bp, 7 predicted proteins | sample 2456441 | NCBI WGS metagenome assembly SMUY01 (sample SAMN11095931, study PRJNA526329) | marine sediment metagenome | biome: Marine sediment; feature: Surficial sediment; material: Deep marine sediment; isolation source: Hadal surficial sediment | place: Pacific Ocean | collected 2014-11 | depth 0-1...
ACGCGGCCGAGTCCTGTTGGTCTCTCGATTGTACTGCGGCGAGACCAGAAGGGATCAAGGGCATTGGCTTGTCGCACTGTCCATTGCACACTGTCGTCTAGGTGAACTTGGAGTAGTGTCATGCCGGCGGCTTTGTCTTCCTTTCGTATCTGTGATTTCACCGGCCAACTGGCGGGTGCCGGCGCAACGAAGTGGCTCGCCGCTTTTGGCGCCGAAGTGATTCGCATCGAGGATCCTGTGCGCCAGGGTCGCTGGGACATTCTGCGCGGCATCGGCCCCTTCGTGGACGAACGACGGGGCATCAACCTCGGCGGCGCCTTCAACAACCACAACACCAATAAACTCGGCATCACGCTGAACCTGCGGACCGAGCGGGCGAAAGAAATCCTCGCGGAGATCGTCAAACAGTCTGATGTCGTGACCGAGAACTTCGCCAAGGGCGTGCTCGAGCGGTGGGGTTTTGGCTACGAACGGCTGCGAGACATCAAGCCCGACATCATCTACGTGTCGAACTGCGGCTTCGGGCACGTTGGGCCGTACAGCGACTTTAAGGCCTGGGGTCCCATCGTGCAGGCTGTGTCGGGCCTCACCTTCGCCTCCGGATTGCCGGACCAACCACCCGCCGGTTGGGGTTATTCCTACATGGATCATACCGGCGGCTATTACATGGTTATGGCCATTCTGTTGGCGCTAATTCACCGCAGGAAAACGGGTGAGGGGCAGTGGGTGGACCTGGCAACCACGGACGGCGCATTGGGACTCAATGGGCCGTCACTACTTGACTGGACGGTCAACGGCAGACCGTCGCGGCGCGACGGGCAACCTCACAGCAACCGCAGCCAAATGCCGCCGATGGCACCCCACGGCATCTATCCGCTGGCCGGCGACGACAAATGGATCGCCGTCGCCTGCCGTCATGAGGACGATTGGCGAGCTTTGGTCGGGGTTGTCAATGAGGCCTGGTGTTCCAACCCATCTTTCGCCGACCTTGAGTCGCGCTTGGACGCACAGGACGCTCTGGACGAAGGCTTAAGCACCTGGACGGCGCAACGTTCAAAGGTTGATGTGCAAAATGCGCTGCAAGCGGCGGGCGTACCGGTCGCAGCGGTGCTCATGCCCGAAGAACGCATCGACCTTGATCCCAGCACTGCGGATTTTGGCCTGTGGCCGACAGTGCAACATACCGAGATAGGCGCGGTGCGGGTTGATGGGCTGCCCGCCCATTTCTCGGCGACAGAGTGGCGAATCGACCGCGGCGCGCCCTGTATTGGCGAGCACAACGAGGAAGTTCTGACCAACCTCCTGGGGCTGGGTGCCGATGAGATCGCCGACTTACGCAGCGATGGTGTGATATGACCGCGCTCAACGGACTGCGAGTCATTGAACTCGCCAGCGAACCCATCGCCCTGGCTGGCAAGCTGTTGGCCGACATGGGCGCCGATGTCATTCTGGTGGAACCGCCTGGCGGCGACGCCTGTCGGAACTATCCCCCTTTTCTCGACGATCAACCCGGCGAGGATCGATCGCTGTTCTGGTGGCACTACCACACCAGCAAACGCGGGGTGGTAATCGACCTCGACGAGCCGTCGGGGCGCGACCGGTTTCGGGCTCTCATCGCCACCGCTGACGTGCTGTTGGAGGCCCAGCCGCGTGCCCGTCTGGCGACCTTGCAACTCGACTACGACAACCTCGTTGCACACCGCGTAGACCTCATTCACGTAGCGGTCACTCCATTCGGCAGAAGCGATGAAAAAAGCGATCTGCCCGTGACCGATCTCATCGTAACGGCCGCCGCCGGTCCACCGTGGAGTTGTGGTTACGACGACCACTCCCTGCCGCCCATTCGCGGGCCGCACCAGGCCTATCACACGGCTTCGCACTTCGCCGTCATGTCGGCGCTGACGGCCACCGTGCACCATGGCATTACCGGCGTTGGGCAATTCATCGACGTCAGCATGCACGCGGCATCGAACGTCACAACCGAAGCTGCGTCGTACAGTTGGCTGGTCGCGGGTTTGACGGTACAAAGGCAGACTGGCCGCCACGCCTCGGTGACCCCATCGGGGGAAACCCAGAAACTGTGTTCTGATGGTCGCTACGCCAACACCGGTGTACCGCCGCGTTTCCCGGCGGAGTTCGCGCGCCTGGACACCTGGCTCAAACAGCTCGAACTGGACACTGAGCTGCCGGAGGCGGTGTTCCTGGAGATGGGCGCCAACTGGGAGGGACCATTCGATCTTGCCAAAATCGGCACCGACGACACCATCACCGCAATCTTCAGCGCCGGTCGCGACGCGTTGAAACTGATTGCTTCACGACTACCTGCGCAGGAGTTCTTCGTCGGCTGCCAGAGCGTCGGACTCGCCGTCGGCGTGGTCAATTCACCGGAAGAAGCATTCGAGGACGAACACTTCAAGGCCCGCGGCTTCCATGTCGAGGTTTATCACGACGACATCGATCGCACGATCACTTACCCGGGTGCGCCGTATCAGCTACCCGCGAGCCCCTGGCAGATCAGCCGTCGCGCACCAAAACTGGGTGAACACGATGCGGAGGTGTGGGCGGAACTTTAGGGCTTGTTAAGGTCAACCGGCTGATTCGTCCACCTATGCGATCACGCCCGCGGCGTACGCATTTGCGATCTCGTCATCATTCATCCCGAGTAACTCCTGAAGGACTTGCATACTATGTTCCCCCAGCATGGGTGCTGCAAAACGCGCGCCGCTTGGGTACCCCTGTATGCGGAACTGATGACCCGCATAGGGGATACGACCCATCTCGGGGTGATCGAGGTAACGGTAAAATTCCCGGTGTACATATTGGGGGTCGCGCAACAGGTCACTGCTGCGTTGCACCTCACCGGCAGGCACGCCCGCAGATCGAAGTTGCTCCGCTACGTCATGGTTGGAGCGCGTACGGGTCCAGAGGGTGATCTCATCGTCGATAGGGTCCTGATGTTCAAGCCTTCCGGTATTTGTCGCGAAATCAGGATTGCGCGCCCAGGCGGGATCGCCAAGCACCCGGCGTAAGGCTAGCCAGTGTGTTTCGTTTTCAACAGCGATAGCACACCAATTATCATCACCCTCACAGGGGTATACGCCGTGAGGCGCCATATCGCGCGCCCGGTTTCCGTTGCGACCGGCTAAATGACCGTTTACCTGGTAGTCCATGATCTCGGGCGCCAGGAAATGCAGGCTCATTTCGAACTGTGCCGCGTCGATGTACTGTCCTTCACCCGTACGCCGGTGGTGATCGAGCGCCGAGATGAGGGTAGCCAGCAGGAAGCGAGGGGCGATGGTATCGGTGTAGGCAACCCAGGGTCCGTCCGGCGGCAGGTCGGGCCAACCGGTGATCTCATAAAACCCGGCCATTGCCCCTGCGTGATAACCGTATCCCGCCAACGCCGAAGCGGGTCCGGTCTGGCCCATCAGGCAAGTGCTGACCATCACGATGTCCGGATTCAGCGCACGGGCGACTGCATAATCCAATCCCAGACTCGCAACCGTGCCCGGCGAAAAACTCTCGATGTAAACGTCGGCCCAATTGATCAGCTTTTTGGCTATTTCAACTGCGGCGGGGTCTTTCAGATTCAGCTGTAAACCCAGCTTCGAGGCGTTGAAGTCACCGAAAAAATGTGAGCGATTCCAACCGGGCTCCCCATCCTTGAACGGTGGTCCGCCACGCAAGACGTCCGGCCGTAACTCCGACTCGACGCGGACCACCGTGGCTCCGTGATCCGCCAGACACCGAGCTGAAATTGGTCCTACGCCGACCCAGGAGAAGTCGGCGACCTTGATACCTTCGAAAGGCAGTTCTCCCGGAGATGGCGAAAAAGAGATTGTGGATCGTTTTTTCGCTTTAAGTTCATGGCGGATTTCAGCACTCTGTTGGTCGAGCGAAGGCGTTGGACGCAGAACCGACAGCGGGACCGAAGCCCGGGCAAACAGACCCGGAGCTCGTACTTTGCTCCCATCGGCGAGCGTCGTATCGAGCCAGTAATCACGCGCCTCGAGCTGTTCGAACTCGAGTATGTCTGCTATCGAGTTGACTGGAGCAAATGTCACGCCAATGCGCAGACCCCGCTCCATCAGCTCTTTTTTGGGCAGACTGCGGCACAATTTGGCAAACGCCTGCAGATCGGCTTCGGCGTTACCTGCGAGCAATCGGACCTCGTACTCGTCCCAGTCCCGGTCGGCCCAGGATGAATCCACAATGCCGTCTTGAATCATCCAATCCAGGATACTGATCAACAACTTTTTGGTCGGCGGCGCTACGACATAGCCATCAGCACATTCGTATATGATCGGCAGTGTGATCTGTCCCGTTTGCGCTGCCGAACCCTTGCGTTGAAAGTCATGTCCCTGGATTGCTGCGGCACCCATGGCATTGAGCAGCGTCCAGGTCATTACACACTGGGCCGACACATCAACAAACTGAGCTGCACCGGTCTTAAGCATTCGGGCATGGCCAACCAGGGCCGCAACCGCCGCCTCCACTCCTGTGTGGCGCCAGACCTGGGGCACACTCACCCGCACCGGGGCACGGTCGATATTTCCCTGCAACGCCACAGGCCCTCCCAACGCGGCAATGGTGAGATCGCTGGCGGGCCAGTTCGCCGCAGGACCATCACATCCAAACGGGGAGATCTGGACATGGACGAGACGCGGGTTGGCGGCACGCAGTTGTTCGAAGGAGATGTTGTGTCGGGCTAAATCGGAACCGGGTGCGGATTCGAGCAGGAAGTCGGCGTTTGCAACAAACTGCAACAGCGTGTCGCGATCCTCAGTTTTCTCAAGGTCAAGCACGATGGATCGCTTGTTGCGGTTATACGCCATGAACTGGAGGCTACGCTCCGATTCGACTCCGGCGCCGAGCAGTGGTGGGCATGTCCGCGCCGACGTTCCGCCCGGCGGTTCTACCTTGATGACATCTGCGCCAAGATCTCCGAGCACCATGCCCGCGATCTCACCGCGCTCATCGGTAAGATCCAGCACACGGTAGGGGCTGAGCATAGTTGCCGGTTGTTTTGTGTTCTCTTCCATGCCGCCTGCTGTGTTTTTTTGGATCTCGTCAGCGTCAGGTTAACTTGTTACGCTCGAACGTCACAACACCGTCCATGATCGTTGCAGCAACGACATCCGAGTGAAGTGCGTGTTGAACCTCGCTCCATCCATGCGTCAGCAAACACAGATCGGCGGCTTCACCGGGCGCGATCCTGCGCTCGGGTCCTCCGGGATCGTCGGGGTGGGTGGTAAATAACGCCAGGGCTTGTCGTGGCGTGAGGGCTTCGCATTCGCCGATAACCCGCCCGTCGTCGGTTTGCCGCGTGACCGCAGCCCGCATCGCGGCCCAGGGGTCGGGCCGACCAAACGGAGCATCGGTGCCTCCACCCAACGGCACCCCGGCATCGACGAAACCCCGGCAGCGATACAGATAGGGATGATCTTTGTGATCAACCTCATCGAGGTAGTGGCTGCCGCGTTCCATGATCAGATTGGGCTGTGTCACCACAGTGAGGCCAGACCGGGCAATCAGCTCCATGGCCGGGTCGTCAGTTACCGAAGCATGTTCGATACGATCGCCAGGAATCGTGCCAGCCTCGAGCAAGGTCGAGACGGCGAACACCAATTCGGTGCGGGTGACGCAATGAACCGCAACAGGGCGGCCGTGCTCATGGGCCGTGGTGATCCGCTGACGAAAGGCATCGATGTCAGGCAGGGCGTAGTCGTCCAACATGATCTTGAGCGGTCCATCGGCCAACCGCTCATTACCCATCAGCATCACGCGTTGTGACAGATTAAGTGTGCCAAACAAGCGCACCGTGGCGTCGTTATTTGAATGGGTCGTTTCGGTGATGCCGGTGACGCCGTAGCTGGCAAGCCAGGCTGAGGTTGCCTCGACATCGAGCGTTTCCTGCTCAATGTTTTCGTGATCGAGACGCTCCCGCAACAAGGTGTCTTCGCGAAACAGTTGTCCGTCGGAGCTGGGCTCTAGACCCAGTTGCGCACACGCCAGCGAGTTCAGAAACCACATCTTTCCCGAGCGATGTTGAATGCGCACAGGACGATCGCCACAAAACCCATCGAGTATCTCACGATCAAGCATCCCGGCGACCGACTCAACGTAACCGACGCCGCGAATCCAGCCGGTACCTGGAGCATTCGTGAGGGCAGTGCGCAGTTCCGCCGTGCTGGTGACCTCCGGCGGCCCACAACGCACCGACCGACGAGACGCCGCCAGTGCCAAAAGATGTATGTGGTGATCGTGCAGCCCGGGTATCAGGGCACCACCGCGCGCATCAATCGTCGTCTCCCCTGGGAATTTGCTAAGGTCTCGACCGACTTCATCGATGCGACCCTCTCGACAACGCACATCCAGACCCACGACCCCGTCGAGTTCGACCTGGCGAATCAACAACATGAGAGCTCTCGCAAAATCCGGTTAATTGTCCGGCTCGATGAAAAGTGGCGGGTGATGGCCATGCGGGTATCTGTATCGGACACAATCCGATTGTACTCGGCTTTGAAAAAGGTAATTGTGGAGAGACGACTTCGCTATCCCCTCAGGTGACGGAGAAGAATTGACGGTGGATACGGCCCCCCTATCTTTGCCGGAGCTAACGGCACGATTGAACTCGGCTTCAACGGCTGAGGAGTTGTCGGTCTTTTTTGACACGCCCTACATTCTGATCACGCTCGAAGGTCTCGACATTGATGCACCTGCATCGATTCCCTACGCACCAAGTTGCCCCATTATCGCCATCACGGATCCACCAGGTCGACCCGACGTCGTGCCCGACTTCATCGATGTGGTGGTCACAACAGAAGCGGATGCCGGGTTGGTCACCACTGCCGTGACCAACAACCCCATCGCTTCGATGCTGCTTGTCCAGTTGCTCCGCCACAACGAACGTGTTGATGTTTCTGGCGGCCTCTTTGCAGAGTCTCTAGCCTATTCCACCCTGCAGCACGGCGCTGAGTTTCAATCGTGGTTGTCGACCCGCAAACCACGTCCCCCCGTGGAAGAACCCATGGAACCCGCAGTCCTGGTTGCCGTCGAGGACGACGGACTGCGGCTGACCCTAAATCGGCCCGATAAACGCAACGCCTATTCCACCGCGATGCGCGATGCACTCTGCGAAGGGCTGCGTTTGCTCGCAGACGATTCCAGCCTCCGACACGCGGTGCTTAACGGCGCCGGACCGTGCTTTTGTGCAGGGGGTGACCTCGACGAATTTGGTGAAGCCTCCGACGCCGGCCTTGCCCACGCATCCCGAGTTACCCGCAGTGCCGGCGCTCTGATCTACCGGTTGCGTGATCGCATCGAGGTTCACCTACATGGTGCCTGTATTGGGGCGGGCATCGAGTTACCGGCGTTTGCAGGACACATCAAAGCCCGGGAGGATGCCTTTTTCCAATTACCCGAAGTATCGTTCGGGCTGGTTCCAGGCGCGGGGGGTACCGTCAGCATGCTGCCACGCATCGGCCGCCACCGGCTTGCATTCATGGCATTGACAGGCGCCCGCGTGGACGTCGAAACTGCTTGTGCGTGGGGGCTCGTCGACGAAATCGTAGCCCATTTGTGAAAGGATAGATCCATGGATCGTGTTCTCGAGATCGGCGGTTTCGCCGCCGGTTATTGCGGTCGTTTGTTTGTCCAAGGCGGCGCAGAAGTCGTGCGAATCGAATCGGCCCACGCGCCTCTCGGCTGGGTCAGTTCGACCGCCCTCGATCTGTACCTCCACCCTGGCAAACGGCGGGTGCTGACCGATAATCCAGCACTGATCGCCGAACTCGCCAGCCACGCCGATATTGTCGTGGTCGAAGGTGCCACGGCCAACGTTATCGATGCGCTTGGTTTCAATCAGTGGCACGCGCCGGTGAAGGTTGCGATCACTCCGTTTGGGCGTACCGGACCCAAACGAAACTGGCGTGCTGCACCCAACGTGTTGCTGGCCATGGGCGGTTATACCAATCTCATGGGTGATGCCAATCGCGCCCCCCTCACGCTGCCCGGGCACTACGTCGAATTTCAAAGTGGCGGCTTCGCTTACACCGTGGCCAACGCATGTCGCCTGGCCGATGAGGCCAATGCCATCGACATCAGCATGCTCGAGGTGGTCATGTCCCTCAGCCAGTTCACCACCGTGATGTGGCACTGCGCCGGCAACATCCGCTCCCGCCATGGGAGTGACTTCTGGTCCGTTGTACCCACGAATCTGTTCCAATGTTCGGATGGCTGGGTGTACGTCAACATTGTCCCGACGTTCTGGGATGCGTTTACGGTGTTCATCGATCACCCCGAGTTGTTAGTTGATGATCGTTTCACTACCAATGACCTGAGGATGAAAAATCGCGATGTTCTGCACGAGATCATCGCCGCAGCAGTGGCGTCGCAATCCAGAGCCGAACTGCAAGCCCGCGCCGGTGAACATCGGGTACCCATTGGTGTGGTGCTGACCGTCGCAGAGGTGCTGGATGACCCTCATTTAGCCGAGCGTTCAGTTTGGCAGCAGGTGACGGGCATGGATGGCCAGTCGGTTCGATCGCCGAGGCCGGCCTGGTGGCTTCATGACGAACCTCAACCAGACCTCAAATTGACGCCGGTAGAGGTCGTAAGGGGCGGTAACTGATGGCTGACGGGCCACTCCGGGACATTCGCATTCTCGATCTGACTCACGTCTGGGCCGGACCGCTGGGAACACGGATACTGGCTGATCTGGGTGCCACCGTGGTGAAGATCGAAGCCCCCATGAGCCGTGGTCCGCAAGTTTTTCCTGCTGGGGTAACCCCCATCGGAGGTTGGATCGGCGGCTCCCCGGGTGACGAGCCCTGGAACGCCAATGCCGTATTGGTGAAACTGCAACGCAACAAACAGAGCATCGCGATTGACCTGAAAACCGACGCCGGACTTGAGACATTTCTCGATCTTGTCAGAATCGCCGATGTGGTGATCGAGAATTTCAGCGCAAGGGCCATGTCCGGTTTAGGACTGGACTACCAGCACCTGGCGGAAATCAATCCAGCCATTATCTACGTTGCCATGCCGGGTTTCGGAGCCAGCGGTCCTTATCGGGACAGGGTCGCGTTTGGTCCCACGGTGGAACCAATGTCCGGACTCACGGATGTGATGGGTTATGGTCCTGACGAGCCACGCAACAGCGCCATGGCGCTGCCGGATCCGGTCGCTGCGGTGAGTGCCACCGCCGCCGTGGTCACCGCGTTACGCCGTCGAACTCGAACCGGTCAAGGTGCGTACGTTGAAATGTCACTGCACGAAGGTGGCGTAGCACTTTGCGGCCCGTGGCTCATTGAGCACCAACTCGATGGCCAGGTCGAACGAATCGGTAATCGCCATCCGCAGATGGCACCCCATGGGGTCTACCGTTGCTCCGGTAGTGATGCTTGGATTGCCATTGCGTGTTCGAGCGACGCAGACTGGCAGGCGTTGTGCGGGGTCTTGTCGGGTGTTGAGGGAGGCAACCTCGATCCCACCAGCGATCTCGCTCATCGTCGTTCTGCGCACGACGTGATCGACGCTCATATTTCCGCGTGGACCCAACAACACGATAAAACCCGCGCGGCAGAGCTCCTCCAGGCTGCCGGAATAGCGGCGGGTCCGCTGAACGCCACACCCGACATGGTCGCAGATCCACAGGTACGCGAACGTGGTTTTTTTGTCCCCTTGGAACCGGGTCCAACACTGATGCCCGGAAGTCCGATCAAGATGGCTGGCGTATCGAGTGATGACTGGACACCGTGCCCACGTCTGGGTGCAGACAACGCAACCGTATTGCGTGACTGGCTCGGTTACTCTGAAACTAAAATCAAAGCACTCGAGGAGGCTAAGGTGCTGGTTGACAGACCGCCAGCGTGAACCTGGAACTATCATGAAAGCATGGCAAATTCAGCAGCTTGGGAATCCCTGGGAAGAACTCAAAGTCGTCGACGTCGAGCAGTTGAGCTCAGCGACCGGCATGGTCCGCGTTCGAGTCGATGCGACCGACCTCAACTTTGCTGACATTCTGCAATGCCAGGGCCGTTATCAGGTGCAGCTCGAGCTGCCGTTTACCCCAGGGATGAGTTGTGCCGGGACCATCATCGAAGTTGGCGGTGATCTGCCCTATGAGGTGGGCCAGCGGGTGGTAGGACCGACGGTTGGAAGAAGTGGTGGTTATGCGCAGGAGGCACTCATGCTGGTGGGGCATGCCACTCGACTTCCCGCGGATGTTGATTCCATTACTGCCTGCGCGATGCATATTACCTATGGCACAGCATGGTTTGGCCTGCATCTGCGGGGTCACCTCAAACCGGGAGAAAC
>SMUY01441867.1_pt1 | contig 10315 bp, 12 predicted proteins | sample 2456441 | NCBI WGS metagenome assembly SMUY01 (sample SAMN11095931, study PRJNA526329) | marine sediment metagenome | biome: Marine sediment; feature: Surficial sediment; material: Deep marine sediment; isolation source: Hadal surficial sediment | place: Pacific Ocean | collected 2014-11 | depth...
AGCGGGCTGAATTATCTTTTCGAGCCGAATCTGGCGGCGTTGCTGAACTACAGGACATGGCTGGAGGCGCTCTCACAGTCTGCCTGGTCCACCGGCGCTGGCTGGGGTCTCATCCTGACCTACGCTGTTTATATGAAGAAGGAAGAGGATGTGGTTCTGAATTCGTTTATCGCCGGATTGGGCAACAACACGGCCTCGTTGCTGGCAGCAATGGTGATTTTGCCAACTATATTCGCAATTTTGCCCTATGATGAAGCGATGAAAGCGATGGCCTCCGGCAATACCGGACTCACCTTTATCTGGATTCCAAAGCTGTTTGAGCAGATGCCGCTGGGTTCGTTTTTCATGATTGTCTTTTTTCTCGCCCTGGCCTCTGCGGCGCTGTCATCGCTCATCGCCATGCTTGAACTGGCCACCAGAATTTTCATGGATGCCGGGCTCGAACGGCACCGGGCAATTTTGTTTGTAGCTACGTTCGGGTTTTTGTTTGGCCTGCCTTCCGCGCTCAGTTTGCAATTTTTCAACAACCAGGACTGGGTCTGGGGCCTCGGGCTTATCATCAGCGGCATGTTTTTTACGTTCGCCGCCATCAAATACGGTGTTGACAAGATGCGGACGACGTTGATCAATGTTGAAGGTAACGATCTCGCCGCTGGCCGGTGGTTCAACCGCATTGTTACTTTTCTGATCCCACTTGAGTTTGTTGTCCTGATAGTTTGGTGGTCGTGGCAGGCCGTGACTGCCTATGATCCGGAAGGCTGGTGGAACCCGTTTCGCACCTTTAGCCTTGGCACCTGCATATTTCAGTGGCTGCTGGCCATTGTGATTCTTGTTGTGTTGAATAACAAGATGTTTGAAAAAACCATTAGAGGAAGTTAATTGAATTGGAGTTTTGGATGTCTACTTCAGCAATTATTATGATGGTGGTGATTCTTGGGATCGTATGGGGTGGTTTTGTGGCAACTTTGAGAATTGCTTTCGTAAAGGAGTCCCGCAAAAATCGAAAATGAATTATTCTGAATTCATCTCTTTGTTAGAGAAGAAAGGCCTGCCGAATTCTGTCTTTTTCTGTGGTTCGGAGGATTTCCTGATCGAGGATTGCCTGCAGCGAATCACTCACACAGTTGACCCGGCTACGCGCGATTTCAATTTTGACGTCTACTACGGCAGCCAGGTCGATGGCGGCAAGATAGTTGATACGGCAAGCGCTTACCCGATGCTGGCGGAGTCCCGCCTGGTGATCGTCAAGGAAGTGAACAAGCTTTCCGGCGCCGGTCTGGAAGCGCTCGCCAAATATCTTGAGCGGCCATCATCGACCACGCGCCTGGTTTTGATCGCAGAAAAAATCACCGCCCGCAACAAGTCGTGGACCAAGATCAAATCCAACACCTGTTTCGTGGAATTCAAGCAACTCTACGACAATCAAGTCATGAGTTGGATGAAGCAATATCTTCGCGGACGGGGTTACGAGATTACATCTGACGCCAGTATACTTGTTCACAGCCGTGTCGGCAACAATCTGCGCGCCATTGCAAATGAATTGAATAAGATCTTGCTGAATCTAAATGGTGAGAAGAGGATTGCGGCGGAAGATGTGCAAAGAGTTGTTGGACTTTCCAGAACGTTTTCCGTATTTCATTTAACGGACGCCATTGGCAACCGCGAGATTGAGAATGCGCTGCAGATCATGAGCAAGATGCTTGACAGCGGCGAATCGCACACAGGCATGCTGGCGATGATCACGAGGCACTTTGTGAGTTTGCTGGTCATCAAGGGCGCGGTGCGTCAAAAGAAGAGTGATAATGAAATTGCCGCACTGGCCGGCATCGCGCCTTATTTCGTCAAAAAGAACAAGACTATGGCGGCGAAGTACTCGTTTCGACTGTTTGAGAACGTATTTGTTTGCCTGCTGGAAACAGATCTGAAACTGAAGACCAGCCAGCAGCCGCCCAAGATCGCGTTGCAGACAATGCTCGTTCAAATATTGCAGCAGGATTAGCCTATTGACGTCCGAATTATTGAGCGCTTAGCGTCAGCCATCTTTCCGCAGCACGTTTGCAAAATAGCACAGGAACTTTTCTATCACGATATGGTTGAAAACTTCGACAATACGACCCAAAAATCAGAGCAGCCCAAACGCCGCGACAATCGGCCTTCAGATGAAGATCTCATCGAGCGGTTTCAAAAGGGCGATGTTTACGCTTTCGACCTTATCGTAAAGAGATACAAAGAACAACTCTTGAACTTCGTTTACCGTTTTGTCGGCAGCCAGGAAGAGGCAGAAGACATCGTTCAGGAGACGTTTCTGAGAGTTTACCGAAAGCGTCATGCCTACAAACGGATCGCAAAATTTTCTACGTGGATTTACACCATAGCCGGAAATCTCTCACGAACGGAGTTGCGACGTCGAAAAAGAAGGAGAATGTTTTCCGTTACCGACATGGGGTTCGAAGATCGTGATTATGAGATATCTGATGATGGCCACAACCCGGAAACGCAGGTAGACAGTGTTATTCAGGAAGAGATAATTCATTGGGAAATTAATAACTTATCCCCAAAGTTCAGAGAAGTGATAATTCTTCGCGATGTGCAGGAACTCTCTTACGAGGAGATTAGTAAGATCATCAAAGTTCCGATTGGTACCGTGAAATCCCGCGTCAACCGAGGGCGGCTGAAACTTCAAGGCAAACTGAAACACTTGCTGAAAAAAAAATAGATTTTTGTTCAACGTGTCGATAAATCAGTAACGTTTATCAATGTCGAACAAGGGAGCGTCTATGACAACTTGGAAGCAGTTTGAGCAGGACATGATGGATTATCTTGATGGTCTACTGTCAACGGAGAAGAGGAAGGAGATCGATAAACGGCTGGCGGATGATGCCGAAGCTCTGCAGCTTTTCAATAGCCTTAGCGCTTTGAAGGCGCAACTCAGAGGTTTGAAGCGGATTAAGACGTCTCCTGATTTTGACACGGTTCTCCGAACGCGGATTCGTATGGAGAAGAGTCTCAGCCGTCGTAGCTTGTTTGCTGGCGACTCCCGAGCGTCTGTTTTCGCGCTGGCTGGTGCCTTGGCAGTTTTGGCGGTGGTTCTTGCCATGAATGTCTCAAATTCGGATCTGAAGCGGCCCTATTCTAACAAGAGTCCTTTACCAGCCTCAGTGGTTACCAGTTTTTCACGAAGTCAGCAAGATTCCGGGAGTATCCAAAGGGCAAGGATTAACTATCCGATGGAAATGGTACGCTTGCCGCAGGGCGGCACTCGCCTTGAGTCGGATGCGAGGCGGGGCGTTACGACCGCTTCCGATTCCTCACGGAATTCTCTCAAGGATCAGATTGTTACAGTCGAGTTTTGATGTTGAGTTTGGTTTGAAACCGCCTGTTGACCAGCGACGCAGATAACCGTGTTCTTAGCACTCAAAAAACGTCCTCATCTGTTCGCAGCCATTCTCGCCATTGCTGTGGTTGTTCAGAATCAATCTGGAATCGCCAGCGATACCCTCAAGCGAGTAGAAAAAGAGCTGCAGGCTCTGATGGCCTCTACCAAGGCATCTATCGTTACTGTCACGGCCACGCTCTCCCGCGAAATACCCATCGAATCAGAGGGAACTTTTCTCTCATTGTTCAGAACCGAACGTGCTACCCAGCCGGTTTCCTACGTCAACATTGGCAGTGGTGTCATTCTGGATGAAGCCGGGCATATCTTAACAAGAAACAGCGTGGTTCGGGGCGCCGGCGCAATCCTGGTGACGCTTTCTGGCGGACGTGAGATGGTTGCGCGCTTGCTCAGTCACGATCCTGAAACAGGGTTTGCTTTGCTAAAAGTGGAATCGGAAGGATTAGCGGCGATTCACCTGGGAGATTCGGATGAGGTACTGCCCGGATCTTTGAGTTTGATGGTTGGAAATTCTCTTGGCGTTTACCCTTCAATTGTCCTTGGCGCAATTAATGCTATTCGTGCGGATGGTATGATTCAGCTTTCAGCGGCCCTAACCCCCGGAAACAATGGCAGCCCTATTATCAATTTGGACGGTGAGGTTGTCGGCCTTGTTGTAGGACAGGTTAACACGACCGTCAGCGGTTATGAATCTTTGCCTGGCTTTCATGTCAGTCCGACGATTTTGGTTTATCCCTCGAACCGGGTGAGAAGGATTGCAGCAGATCTTATCAAATACGGGCGTGTGCGCAAAGGTTGGCTGGGCGTGGTCGGCTACCATGATGGCTGGAAACCGAAGATTCGCAAGATCCGGGAAGACAGTCCCGCGCAAAAAGCAGGTCTCATCACCGGGGACGTTATTGTGAAGTTCTCGGGCAAAGAGGTTGGCAACATTCCTCAACTCGCACATCTGGTTGAGTATTCTTCGCCCGGAGAAACAGTTGCGGTTGAATATCAGCGGTCAGGACAAACCATGACGACCAATGTGGAGATCGGTGAGAAGGCTGTAAGGGGGTCGTCGGATAAAGAGGCTTTTGTGTGGAGTCAGGGCAGCTACGTTTCAAACGGATTCGAAGAAATGAACGCTCAGGACCCAACCATTATCGCTTTGGAGCGCCACCGGTTACTGGAACACCGGATCAATGAACTCGGGAGGGAGTTAGATCGTTTGAAGAAGTTCCTTAATTCGTATTAATATAAATACTTAGTTCGTTGTATTTTTGAACCGTCCAGCATAACTTGCGGCGGTTTTTTTATTGACTTTTGGGGAAAAGTTGTTAAATTAGATGCCCGTTACTTTAGTGAAGAGGAGTTCAATGGCAAAAGATCAAAGTTTTGCAGCAAAAGTCGCAAAGGCTTCGGCCGACAGCAAAGACGGTCATTGTCCAACGTGTGATGAGAGCTATAGCACGGTACAACTGGTCGTTTCGGAAAAAGTGGAAAAGAGTGGCGCCTGGAAGTTCAATCAGAGGTTTGTCCGTGTTTGCAAGTGTAATCATTCTGAAGTTTACGGCTAATACGTAGCGGAGAACGACTTGATTCTCGCGAAAGTCATCGGCACGGTATGGGCGACAAAAAAGGATGAAAAACTCGTCGGCATGAAACTGCAAATTGTGCGTCCGGTAGAACTTGATTACAAAGAGAAATCTGGCTTTCTGGTCGCCGTCGATACGGTTGGTGCGGGCGTGGGTGAAGTCGTCCTGGTTTGTCAGGGCAGTTCGGCACGGCAGACTGCCTTGACTGAGAATCGCCCTGTCGATGCTACGATCATGGCTATTGTAGATAAACTTGACGTAGTTGAATGAATCTGGCAAAAGTCATCGGCACTATTTGGGCAACGCAGAAAGATGAAAATCTTGTTGGGGCGACGATGCAGATCATCCAACCGCTCGACTACAATCAACAGGCAATCGACTCTCCGATCATCGCGGTTGATACGGTTGGCGCAGGTCCCGGCGAGGTGGTTTATTATGTCACCTCCCGCGAAGCGGTAATTCCGTATCCCAAAGATCTGGTTCCCATCGATGCCGCTATTGTTGGCATCGTCGATTGGGTGGACGTGTACGATGCATTGCCCAACTGATTTTCGGAGTGCCGGGTTTTGAGCAGAAAATTGGTGCTGTCCACCGGAAATCAGGACAAAATTGTTGAAATAAAGAATCTTCTCCAACACCTTGAAATCGAGATTCTGACCCTCGACGCGTTTCCGGGCGCTCCGGACGTGGTTGAAGACGGCGAGACGCTCGAAGAAAATGCCATCAAGAAAGCCAGGGCGATTGCTGACTTTACCGGCCTGCCTGCGGTCGCGGATGACACCGGACTCGAAGTCAATTATTTGGATGGCGCTCCGGGCGTTTATTCGAGTCGCTATTCTGGCGAACATGCCACGTACGCAGACAATGTAAACAAACTGCTTCGTGAACTTATGGGTGTGCCGAGGGAAAAGCGGGGCGCTCGATTTCGCTGCGTTGCAGCGTTTTGCAACCAAAATGACTGCCGCACCATTGAAGGAAAGTGTGAAGGCGTGATTGGTGAGGAAAGAAGAGGCACCGGCGGCTTTGGCTATGACCCGGTTTTTTATGTGCCGGAATATGGCCGCACTTTTGCCGAGATGGACTTGGAATTGAAGAATCGGATCAGTCACCGGGCGAAAGCTTTTTTAAAGTTAAGGGAGTTAATCGAACGTGGCGAGTTTGACTTCCGAGCGAAGAAAATCAATTTCGGGGCGTAGCGCAGTCCGGTAGCGTATCTGCTTTGGGAGCAGAGGGTCGCTGGTTCGAATCCAGTCGCCCCGACTTGAAGCTGAAGCCCGCTGTCATATTGTTGATGGCGGGCTTCTTAGCTTTGACGGTGCAAGCTTTGTGCGCACCTCAATTGTAAATTAGAGGGTTATGCATCGTTTTTATTGAATTTTGTCAATTTGTTCTTTATATTGATTTAATGCAGAAACGCGCGTCACGGTATGTGCCCGTCGAGCACACGGCAGATGCTGGCATAAAAATATTTGCCCCTGATTTGAAGGGTGTTTTTGAGAGCGCGGCCCAGGGCCTCTTTGATCTGATCGCAAATCTCGACAGAGTGACTCCCACTTCCCGAAGACAGATTGAAATCGAGGCCACAGACCGTGAAGCTTTACTGGTGACCTGGCTTTCTGAACTCAATTATCTGTTTCTGACGGAAAGAGTGATTTTTAAAAAATTCCAAATCACGACTTTAGACGAGTGCGCTCTTTCCGCTTTGGTTGCTGGCGAGCCGCTGGATCTTGAGAAACACGAAATTTACACTGAGGTGAAGGCAGTAACTTACCACGGTTTGTATGTCAAAGAAGCCGACGACGGGTGTGAAGCTCAGGTCATTTTTGATTTGTAGATATTAAGTTGGTATTGCGGCGGGTATTGTGAAGCTGAGAAAAGTCACGGACTACTTGTGGGAAATTCCTAAGGAAGGCGGCATGCGGGTTCCGGCGCGCATTTATGCCACGGCAAAAATGATCGATGCCATCCGCAACGACAACGCGCCGGTGCAGGCGGCCAACGTCGCGTATTTGCCCGGCATCGTCAAATACTCCCTTGCCATGCCGGACATTCATTGGGGCTATGGATTTCCCATCGGGGGCGTCGCTGCGTTCGATTTGGAGGACGGTGTGATTTCTCCCGGAGGCGTCGGTTACGACATCAACTGCGGCGTCCGCTTAATGGCTTCCAGGCTGACCCGTCAGCAAATCCAGCCCAAAATCAAACAGCTCGTCAACTCTCTGTTTAAGCATGTTCCCACCGGCGTTGGCTCCAGAGGTGATCTTCGACTGACTCATGAAGCCGAAAAGAAAGTCCTTGTGCAAGGTGCGGTCTGGGCAGTGAAACATGGCTATGGCACAGAGGCCGACCTAGAATACATCGAAGAAAATGGCAGCACCGATGCCGCCGATACAACCGTTGTCAGCTACAAGGCGCTTGAGCGGGGAAGAGCGCAGTTGGGCACACTGGGTTCGGGCAACCACTTTCTGGAGGTGGGCTATGTAGCTGAGATTTGCGATGAGGAAGCCGCACGCGTGCTCGGGCTTGAGCTTGACCAAGTGACTGTTATCATCCACTGTGGGTCGCGGGGGTTCGGGCACCAGGTTTGTGATGATTATTTGACAGTGATGAACCGGGCGGTCCAGAAGTACGGGATTTCACTGCCCGATCGGCAACTTTGCTGTGCGCCGATCAAGTCTCCGGAAGGCCGAGAGTATCTGGGCGCCATGCGTTGCGCCGTCAATTTCGCTTTTGCAAACCGCCAGGTGATTGCGAGCTGGGCAGGAGATGCGTTTCAGGAAGCGTTGCGAATGAGCCCGAACGAGATTGGGCTGCGTGTGGTCTACGAAGTAGTGCATAACATCGCGAAGTTCGAGACGCACGAAGTCGATGGCGAACAGATGAAACTCTGTGTGCACAGAAAGGGAGCCACACGTGCATTTGCGCCGGCCTCACCGGATATTCCGGCTGCCTATCGGGGCATCGGCCAACCTGTTTTGATTCCGGGCGACATGGGGCGCTATTCGTATGTGTTGGTTGGCACTCAGGGCGCTATGCGGGATACTTTTGGTTCGACCTGCCACGGTGCCGGCCGGGCCATGAGCCGGCACAAAGCCAGGAAAGCTGCCAGAGGCCGGTCCATTGCCAGCGAACTCGAGAAACAAGGCATTTATGTGCAGGCGTCAAGTCGTCGTACAATTGATGAAGAAATCCCGGAGGCGTACAAAGATGTCGCGAGTGTTGTCGATGCCTGCCAGCTTGCCGGCATTTCGAAGAAGGTCGTGCAATTAAAGCCACTTGGTTGTATTAAAGGGTGAAGAAGGTTCTGCCTGTGTCCTACTGCGTCATTACAGCCGATGTCAACAAGTCGAGAGAAATTTCGGACCGGCAGGAGTTGCAGGAGCGGCTCCTCGATTGTCTGCGGCAGGCTAATCGCGAGTTTGCTGAGAGCCTGGCGGTGAATTTCGCCGTTACACTGGGGGATGAGTGGCAGGGCTTGCTTCGTGGCGTAACCAAGAGCTACAGCATCGCATCGTATTTTCAGGAAATGCTGCATCCCATTGCGATTTCAGTAGGCATTGGCGTCGGTGAGATTTCCACTGGCCTCGCGGTAAGGTCGACTGAAATGGATGGCGAAGCATTTCACCGTTCGCGGGAGGCACTTACCTTTTGCAAGCAGCACAATCGGGAACTCTACTTTGTGACCGAAAGGCCCGGAGGCGATGCGCTGCTGAATACGACGCTTCATCTTCTGCAAGTTCTAAAGGATTCCTGGACGCAGAGACAGTATCAAAAGATAATGCTTTATAAACGTTTCAGGAAAGAAAAGTTGGTCGCTGAGGAGTTGGGAATTTCCCAGGCGGATGTGAATAAGACATTGAGTTCTGCGAATGGGCGGGTTTATTTGGAATCGCAGGAACAGATCTGTGAGTTTTTTGCGCAGGGCATGGAGATTTTGTCATAACCTAAAAAGGTTATATTTATCAAATAAAACCTAAAAAGGTTATATTCTTAAAATAAAACCTAAAAGGGTTGTATTAGGAGAACAGTTGTGCCATCATTGTCAGCGGCCTTTTGGTTGAAACTATTGATTATTATTACGGCGTATCTGTTCGTGACACTCACGATTGGCAGGGTGGTTGGCTTTGCAATGAAACGAGTTTCCACCAAAGAAAATGATGAAGCATTCACAGAGCTTATCGCCGCCGGGTTGAAGGATGCTGGTAAGTATATCGGGTGGCTGGAGCGCACACTAATTCTGACGTTTATTCTGGTAAACAACTACAATGGCATCGGTCTTGTGCTGGCGACTAAAGGCATTTTGCGCTTTGGCGAAATAAAGGAGATCAGCCACCGTAAATTCTCCGAGTATATTATTCTGGGCACGCTATTGAGCTTTTCGCTGTCTTTCATTGTTGGTCTGGGTTTGAATTATCTGCTGAAAATGGTTGAGAGGGGTTAAAGAGCGCGTGTCCAAAGTTCGAGCAACAAAACGAATTGCAGAACTGCGTGACGCGCTCAATCATCACAGCTATCGTTACCACGTTCTGGATAAACCGGAAATCTCGGATGCGGAGTACGACCGGCTGCTGCGGGAGTTGCAGGAAATCGAGGAACAATTTCCGGAGCTTGTGACGCCGGATTCACCGACGCAGCGAGTGGGGGCGCCGCCGCTGGATGCTTTCAATACGGTCACCCACACGGTTCCGATGCTCAGCCTGGACAATGCGTTCGGGTTTGATGAACTCCGGGAGTTCGATGAACGGGTGAAGCGGCTTCTCGAGACGCCGGACGGACTCGAATATGTCGTCGAGCCGAAGATAGATGGCGTGGCTGTGGAACTTGTTTACGAAAGGGGCTTGTTTATCCAGGGTTCGACCCGTGGCGACGGTTTTGTCGGAGAGGACATTACGCAGAATTTGAGAACCATCAAGGCAATTCCGATGCGCCTGCGAACGGCCAGTGTGCCTGCACCGGAAAGGCTGGACGTGCGCGGCGAGGTCTATTATGCAAAGAAAGACTTCATTTGGTTGAACAATGAGCGCGAAGCCCGTGGCGAACCGCTCTATGCCAACCCGCGCAACACGGCTGCCGGTTCTCTGCGACAACTCGATTCCAAAGTGACTGCGCAGAGGCCGCTGAACATATTTGTTCACAGTTTTGGCCAGGCGGAGGAGCATCAATTTACCACGCATTTCGAGGCGCTGACGACATTTAAAGAATGGAGCTTCCGGGTCAATCCGCACATTTCTGTCTGTAGTGGAGTCGAGAAGATGCTGGAAAATTGCCAGCGAATCGCAGCGTTGCGTGCAAAACTCGATTATGATATCGACGGCGTGGTAGTGAAAATCAACAATTTGGCATTGCA
>SMUY01143605.1_pt1 | contig 10314 bp, 7 predicted proteins | sample 2456441 | NCBI WGS metagenome assembly SMUY01 (sample SAMN11095931, study PRJNA526329) | marine sediment metagenome | biome: Marine sediment; feature: Surficial sediment; material: Deep marine sediment; isolation source: Hadal surficial sediment | place: Pacific Ocean | collected 2014-11 | depth 0-1...
ACCAGCACATTACCGCTGGTCGGATTGACGATGCCGCAGATAATATTGATCAGCGTCGTCTTGCCTGCCCCGTTCGGGCCGAGCAACGCGAAAATCTCCCCTTGCCGAATATCCAGGCTGACGCTCTTCAGCGCCTCGAATCCACCGTCGTAGGATTTCGATAGGTTGTCAACGGAGATGACTGGCTGCATGCGTCGAATCGATTGCAAAAATATGTACTAACTTGACAGACTGAATCCTCTTGTCAGTACTTCTGCAGCTCTCCACGTTCCGCTTTTTGCGCCTCGACCATTGCCGCGACATCGGCCAGCAGTTGTTTTGCGTCGTAGACGATACCGTCCTTGATCGTGTACTTGACGCCCCCTACACGCTCAGGCTTGCCGGTCTCCTCATTCAGGCGCACCGCACCCGTACCGTAGAGGACTTTTATGTTGGCGACCGGGTTTTCATCGATAATGATGAGATCGGCGAGCAGGCCCGGGCGAATGACACCGAATTCGATTTCCTGTCCTTTCGGATTGTGCAAGGCCTGGGCGCCGTACATCGTTGCAGAACGAATGACCTCGAGTGGATGGAATCCCGCCTCCTGAAGCATTTCCATCTCCAGGATCGTGCCGAATCCATATAGTTGATATATAAATCCTGAATCCGAGCCGACGGTGACACGGCCACCCATATTCTTGTAGTCATTAACGAACTGCATCCAGACGCGATAGAAATTTTTCCAGGCGATTTCATCAGCCGAGGTCCAGTCAAACCAGTAGGCCCCATGACTTTCGCGATTCGGTGTATAGAAGTCCCACTGTGTCGGCAGCGTGTAGATATCATGCCAATCAGCATTCCGCGCACGCATGACGTCGCGACCCGCCGAATAAATGGTGAATGTCGGATCAAGCGTAAAATCCAGCGCTTTAAATTCAGCAAGCAGTGCATTCCACTTTTCAGAACCCTGGCCGGCAATCAGGTTCCACTGTCGCGCCACCTGCCCGAATCGATGTTGTTCATTGTTGTAATTCATGTCCACCGGCCACGGCTGCACGTCATTGTTTTCGTACATCGCCTCGAACAAGCCATAGTAGTGTGTAACCGTGTCGAGACCGATTCGCGCAGCATCCTGTGCATTCATCTGCGCAACGCCCAATTGCCCGAGATGCGCCGTCGTTCCAAGACCCAGTTCTTTGGCCTCGTCAATCAGTGCTTGCATAATCGCCGGCCGGTGCGAGCCGAGCTTCAGTCCGTCCACGCCCTCCCGCGCGACATAGCGAACCCATTCCCTGGCGGCATCTGGCGTAAGAATCTGCACGTCATCGTAGCGCTCACCGGAACCCAGCGTATGGTAAGCAAACATCCTGGGCGCCACTATTTCGTTCCTGGCGCTGCGTTTTTTTTCCGCCAGAGCAAATTCAAGACTGCCGCTTGGAACGCCGCGAACGGTCGTAATGCCGTTACCCATCCACAGTTTGTAACTGTATTCCGCCTCCGGCGCCTTGGTGCTGCCACCCGTGTGCGTGTGCATATCGATAATGCCGGGCATGACGTACGAACCATGCGCATCGATCTCGCGTGTCGCATCTGTGGGGCGCTTTTCTTCATCGATCGCGAGCCCTGGATATCCGACGGACTCAACCTTGGCAATGCGATTATTCTCGATCACGATATCCACCGGCCCGATCGGTGGCGCACCAGTGCCATCAATCAAAATAGCGCCCCTGATGATCAAGCGTTCGAACGGTCCTTCACCTTCTCCTTCCTGACGATCCGGCGCAGGGATCATTACTGGATCATCGTCCTGTCCGAAAACTGGCAGGGCAAATACAAGCATGACCAGCATCGTCAAAAGCTGGCCAACTGTTTGTCGAGACTTGAATACGCTCACAATGTGTCCCCCGATTATTGTTGTTGTTGCGCCTGGCCGCATGATAGCGGGTTTTTTTCGATTAATGATCAACTGTCGCCCTTGCTTGTTGAATCCAGTCAGACTCGACACTCAGTCGGTGAATGCGCGCGCTCGCGTTAGTGAGCCGGATCTGCAACGGCCCGGCAGGGTATCCGCCCGTCTTATGATAGGTGACGATCAGCGATTCATCATTCCAGATGCTGTAAACATCGCCCTTTCTCACGAAACGCAATCGCAGCGGAGATCCTGGCTCCACGATCAGCTCGCCGGTTGCGCGGACGATCCAGAACGATTCTTCGACTGTCTTGATATAGGCGCGTTCGACTTGATTGCTGGCCGCATCCGCAGCCAACGCGTGCCCGGTCGCCATCCAGATACCGGTTCGCGCTTCCTGATCAAAGTCTAAATAGACACCGAGATAACGCCCGGCATCGAAAGTAACGTCCATCGTTAAAACGATGTCACCACCAAATGTTTCCCTGCTGACGAGAAATGAGGTAGCCGCCGGATCTGTAATGGCGCCGTCCATAATGCTTGAAGCGCCGGCAATTTCGCCGTTATCGAATACCCAGGACGCGTCTGCCGGCACCCAGTTGCGGCTGCCGCCATTCAGCAGATCCATTGTCGACTCGCCTGCGAAAGCCGGCAGCATGGCCGCCAGGAAATAGCTTGATTTGAAAATGTGCTTGAATGTTGACAGTAATAGATTGAGCATTGGCATGACCTGGCGACGGGTCCTTTCAAGGGAAAGATGCGATTGGAAGCTTGCAATCATGAGATATAGAGCCACCACATTCAAATCCTGGCTGTTCGTAATCGCTATCGGTATCGCCGGCTTGCCCGAACCAGGCACGGCGGCGGATGAAGCAAGCAAGGCGCTTCGCGTCGACGGTACCCGGCTGAACGCAAGCATGGAGCATATGAAGACCTTTGGCATGAGCGACACTGGCGGCTCAACGCGCGTGGCCTTCAGCGAAGCGAATCGCGACGCGCTATCTTACCTTTCCTCGCTGATGCTGGAGTCCGGCCTGATGCCACGAATCGATGTCGGCGGCAACCTGGTCGGACGGCGTGAAGGCAAAGTGGCCGGGCTTGCGCCGATTGTCTCCGGCTCTCACATCGACACTGTGCCGAACGGCGGACACTACGACGGTATCGTTGGCGTGATGTCTGCGATCGAAGCAGCCCGATCGCTGCATGAGGCAGATATTGCCTTGAATCATCCGCTCGAAATCATTGTCTGGACGAACGAAGAAGGCGGCAAGACAGGTAGCCGATCGTTTAATGGATCAGTTCAGGATAAGGAATTCGATCTGCTTGGCCTGGGCGACAAGACCATCGGTGATGGTCTTCGTTTTCTCGGCGGAAATCCGGAGAGCCTGTCAGAAAATATCAGGCAAGCCGGCGACATTTCCAGCTACGTGGAACTACATATCGAACAAGGCGCTATTCTCGACCAGCAAGGCATCTCGATCGGTGTAGTCGAGGGAGTCGTCGGTATCCGGCGCTGGAACATTACCATCGACGGCTTTGCCAATCACGCCGGCACAACGCCGATGGATCAGCGGCAGGACGCGTTGTATGCGGCGGCGCTGCTTATTGCCGAAGTTCGGCAAATAATTACCAAAGTGCCCGGGCGCCAGGTCGGCACCGTCGGTCGCATTCAGGCCTTCCCGGGCGCACCGAACGTGATTCCGGGCGGAGTTTCAATGAGCCTCGAGATTCGCGACCTGGATATGGACAAGATCGCTACGCTGTTCGAGCGAATCCGGGGCTTTGCAACGACGCTGTCCGAGCAGACTGATACGACCATCGCAATTGATCAATACTATGAATCACCTGCTGCGATCACCGACGAACGCATCAAGAACCTGATCCAGGACAGCGCCGACGCATTGGGACTGAGTGCCATGCACATGCCGAGCGGCGCGGGGCACGATTCGCAGAGTCTCGCCGGCATTGCCCCGATTGGCATGATTTTCGTACCGAGCAAAGATGGCATCAGCCATGCACCTGGTGAATTTACAAGTGAGCAACAAATAACCAACGGTGCCAACGTGCTGTTGCAGACGATTATCGGAATGGACGAGTTAATCGAATGATGAAACTCGATTGATTACTCCGCAGTAAAAATTTCGCGGCCGCCAACGATCGTACGGAGTATTGGCAGGTAACGAATCCGGTCGGCATCCATGGTCATGATGTCCTCACCGACAACCGTGAAGTCCGCGAACTTGCCAACCTCAATTGTTCCCGTTAGCCCTTCTGTGAATGTCTGGTAGGCAGGCGCCCAGGTGTGCAGCCGTATCGCCTCCTCCCGGCTAACCGCTTCTTCCGGGCCATATATTCTGTCGTCCCAGCCTTTGCGGGTGATCCCGGTCCATAACGTTACGCGCGGACCGTAGGGTGCGCCGTCAGATCCCCAACTCATCCACACGCCAGCATCCTGCAAAGATTTCGTCGGGTTCATCGTCGCCTCGCGTTCGCCCGCCAGCGACTCGACAGCGAATGAACCGAGCCCGACGGTGAAGGATGGCTGACTCGCGACGCCAATGCCAAGCCGCGCCATTTTCTCCATCGTTTCTTGCGGTGGTTTGACTGCGACATGATGCAGATAGTGCCGGTGATCATCGCGCGGCAACTCCGTGAGGATTTTCTCAAGCTCATTGACCACCATTTTTACCGCGGCATCGCCCATCGTATGGATTCCGAGTTGCCAGCCGAGTTCATGCGCACGTCTCGCAACCGGGTAAAAAGCTTCAGCCGGTATGCGAATGGCGCCGGTGTAATCCTGCCGATTCTCGTAAGGCTCAAGGGACCAATACGCCGGAGCGCTCAGACCGCCGTCGATGCTCATCTTGATTGCACCAATCTGCAGACGCTCGTCGCCGAATCCAGTGACGAAGCCGAGACCCTCCATTTCGGCAATCGCTACGCGCACACTTTCATCGAGATCGTCATACCTGTCGTATCCGGGATACAGTCTGATTTGCAAAGTGGCCCGGGGAAGCGCATCGCCATGCAGCGCGTACAGCGCCTGGAACAAGCGCAGGTTATCCGGTCGTACCCCGGCGACGTTGACGTTCGTGACACCTGAACTCGCAAACTGCAGCAAAAGCTTGCGAAGATTTTCTATCGCCTGATCATCGCTCAGTTGCGCGCCGTCACTCGATGGGGCAACACCACTGACCAGGCGCCGTGCGGAATCGTAGAGCCGGCCATTTGGTTCACCGTCCTCGTCGTGACCGATATGCCCACCACCCGGGAATGTCGTTCCTCGGTCAATGCCGGCAAGGACCAATGCCATCGAATTCAGTACAGTCGTGTGCGGACCGCGAGTCAGGAGTACCGGGTTGGTCGTTGTTCCTTCATCCAGATCGGCGCGAGTCGGAAGATTTGTATTCGGCCAGATTTCGCGGCTCAATGCGCCAACAATCCATTCGTTTTTCGCAACAACTGCGGACTCGCGACGCAGCGCCTCCTGCAATTCAGGAATCGTCGTGGCCTCTCGCACCCAATCCGGGACCTTCGAGATCAGGCCGCCCCGCCATTCCATCAACAGACCGCGTCCCGCATCGGCGTGCACATGATTGTCGAACAGGCCAGGCAGCATGGTATTGCCGCCGAGATCGATAATCTCGGTTTTCTCAGATGCGGTCCGAAGCACTTCTGCATTTGATCCAACACCAACAATTCGGCCGTCAAGAACAGCGACAGCCTCGGCATGGTAGTTACTGCTAACGCCGGTAATGACATTACCATTGTGATAAATCACGTCGGGTGAGGTGGCGTCCGTTGGTACCGGCGCCGAATCACATGCGGCGAGCAGACTGCAAAGAAGGATAAGAACGGGAAGTATTATTTCTGGTTTCAATAACTTGACCATGGGGCCCCCGGTTAATGTGCAGGCGATTGGCGGACAAGCAGCCACAGGCCGTAAGTCAGCAACGGCAGCACGTATACCAACAGGAATCCCCACGTAATCGTGCCATAACCCTGCGCAACCAGGCTGGTCAGGCCAACCGCATCGGCAAGCACCACTGCGACGAAGAGAATTGCGATCGCGACTGCCGGACGCATCCAGCGTGGCATCTGAACGCTTCTTTCTGCAAACGTCTGATCGAGCCGCTCGTTGACACCGTGGATCAACGCCGTCCCTGTTTCGATGAAGGTGCCAAACAGTACGATTGGAAACAGATAAATCAAAAACTCTGCGCCGCGCAATGAATTGAGGAGAATGGTCACCGGCAAGACACCATCGCTGCCTGCCGCAACCAGCGCCTCATACTGTCCAATCATTGCGATGAAAAAAAGCGCGGCCGGCAACATCGCAATCGGACCTCCAAGCATGCCGGCGGTCACCGCATCGCGTCGCGAGCCAAGATGCCGTACACAAAAGAGCAACGCCGGAATAATGGCAAGGTTATAACCGGAATAGGCAATACCGCTCTGCAGCCAGCCATCGTTGATACCAAATGCGGACAGGTTGGTTTGAATCTTTTCCCCGTGCTGCACCAGGTGCCATCCGAGAAGTGTTATGTAAGTGCCGTAGAGCACAAATGACCAGATCGCGAAGAAACGCTCGACCGCCGAGGTGCCAAGAAATACGAGCAATGCAATCATGGTCATAATGCCGATGATGCCGACGAACGGAGGCAAACCGAAAGTGTCGCGGACAATATCTCCCGCCGCTGCCCCGACGATCGAAATGACCAGGATCATCAGGCACCAGTAAAGAATCTCGTACAGCGGCCAACCGCGGCCAAGCAGCGCCTTAAAAAAGCTGCGGTAATCGTAAATCCGGAAATACCGTGCAAACTCGAATGTGGCAACCAGAACAATACTGAATATGATCGTCGTCACCGCCATGCCAAGCAGTCCACCGACAGGTCCGTGCCCGAGGAAAAATTCGGCGAGCTCGCGTCCCGAACCATAAGCGCCGGCAATAATGGCGGACTGGAATATGAATCCCGGCAACAGGTAGCGCTGAAACCAGTTGTTTTTCATTGAGGTGCCGTTGTTAGCCCCACAAGTCCGGACTGAATGGCTCGACACTTCCGCGGTCATAGTGCAATGGATGGTCGCAATCTTCCGCCTGCAGCAATGGGCCGTCGATGTCGACATATTTGCAGCGCTGCGCGATCACAAATGCCGGTGCCATTGCCAGGGAGGAACCCAACATATTGCCGACCATCAGGTCGAATCCCATCGATTCCGCCTGCAATGCAAGGGCGACTGCTTCCGTGAGTCCGCCGGTCTTGTCCAGTTTGATGTTGATGATGTCGTACAGGCCGGCAAGCCTCTGCAGGTCCGCGCGGGTGTTGCAGGACTCATCCGCACACAGCGGAATCGGGGATTCATAACCCCTGAGTGTCTGGTCGTTGTCCAGGGCCAGCGGTTGCTCAACCATTTCAACGTTCAGCCCCTCGAGTCCCTCAGTAAACCGGTCGAGATCCTCAACCGTCCAGGCCTGGTTGGCATCGATAACGATCGCGGCATTCGGCGACCCTTGCCGAATTGCGGAAATCTGCTCAATCGGGTCCCCGATACCGACTTTTACCTTGAGGGTCGGGAAATCGGCATGCGCAGCCGCATCCTTTTGCATATTTTCAGGCGTATCCATGCCGATCGTGTAAACCGTCGTAACGGCGTGCGGCTGCCAGTCAAGCATTTGCCAAACGGTCCGCCCCGACTGTTTCGCTTCGAGATCCCACAACGCACAGTCCACGGCGTTGCGTGCACCGCCCGGCGGCATTAATTGCTGCAGTTGGTCGCGGCTGATGCCAGCCGCGATCTGTGACATGGCTGCCTCGATCTGCGTTTTGATGGAGTCGACCGTCTCGCCCTTGTAGCTCACTCCGGCAGCCTCGCCGGATCCTGTGTGCGTGCCATCGGAAATATGGCACAGGAGCGTTTCGGCATGTGTAGCGACATCACGCGAAATCTTGAACGGCTTGCGTAACAACCAGTTCTTTAACTCGACCTTGATTTCGTAGGGCATGTCGTCTCCGGATCAGAAATTCTCGTCGAGGTAGTCGACGATCGGGCCAACGCCGGTAGCAACCGGATCAACACATGGCAGTCCTGTCAGTTCCGACAAATCACGCAGATGCGACTCCCGTTCACTGGCATCCATCGCTGACGTATTGATGCTGACGCCTGCGCATCGAATGTCGCCATTGGTCACGCTGCCGCACACGATTGTTTGTTCAATCAGCTTTGGAATGCTGGGCAACGGGCATTCGGGAAACCCTTCGACAAACTGCCGGCCGGCGGCGTGGCAAACGACGAACGCATCCGGCTGGGAGCCGTGCAAAAGACCGAGCGTCACCGCTGCATAGCCGGGGTGAAAGAGTCCGCCCTGCCCCTCGATAACATCCCAATGATCGGCATCGTTGTCCGGTGACAAAATTTCCGCCGCGCCGGACACGAAATCAGACACCACGGCATCGATTGGAATGCCGCCACCGGCGATCATGATTCCCGTCTGCCCGGTCGCCCTGAAATCCGAGCTCCAGCCACGATCGTCCATCTCCTTTGCGATCGCGAGCGCCGTATACTTTTTGCCAACGACACAATCGGTACCCATCGCGAGCAATCGCTTCCCGGTCCTCTTTTCTCCGCTGCCAACTGGCAGCTCCGGTGGCGGCGACCTGACGTCGATCAGTGAAACCGCCTTGCCGGCTGCCGCTTCCGCAAGTCCGGGGACTTCAGTCAGCGACGAATGTGTGCCTGCGCAAACATCGAGACCCGCGTCCACCGCTTCGAAAAGTGTAGCGACCCAATGCTCCGGGATGGTTCCGCCAACGCCAGCCACGCCCCAGATCAACGTTTCTGCCCCCGCGGCTTTAGCTTCAGCCGGCGTCATTTCCGGAAGACCGAGGTCGACGCCCGATCCTGGCAGCCGGTATTGTCCGGTACACAGTTCGGGACGCCAGTGCGCGATTCCCATGCCGGTCTTGGCATGTGTCTCCTCCGGTTCATCGCCGAGGAAAATAAGATAAGGAAATTTTATGTCGATCTGCATTCGTGTCGTTTATGCGCGTCGCTACGTGGCGAACAGGGAAATTCCGAACAGTCGTTGCGCGATGAGTATCAGGGACATTCCCGTGAAAACAACAAAGCTTAACCAGCCAAACCAGGTGGCAAAAGTTGACGGGTAAAAGACCTTGTCATCCTTACGAATAATCGTCAGGCAATAGTAGAGGTTCAGAAAAAATATGACCGGTGCGACGAAAAAAGCGAGTGCGGACGCGAGCAAAACCAGGTACACAGGTCGTGGCACGCCGGCTATGATGGCAACCGAAGTGATGAGCGAGAAAAACATGCTTGCCCGGTAAATATTGTATTCCGAATACCAGGTATTGCGTTGTTCCGTACTCAGTTCTTCGCGGCTGGTCCTGGGTAACGACGCGGTGCTGCGGAACAGATTCCTGCAACAGGCGCCAACGACGCGCGGCCAGCCGTCGAAGTAATTGAACGCGGTTGAATAGGTCGCTGCAAGCGCGCCAGCCAGGAAAATGACCATCAGGTGGGGGCCGACGCTGTCCGTAAATATCCTGGCAATCTCCCCCATGACGGCATTACCGCGAACTTCACTGGGATACAGCCAGACTGCGGCGAGGAGCAGGAATATCGAGACCAGCAGAAACGAAATAACGTGACCGAGGCGAAAATCGAGCAGGCCGATCTTGAACCAGCGCCGGCAATACTCCTGGGCATGTTCCGGCAGCTGCGACCGATCGACACTGAGATCCGATTTCTTCGCATTGAAGGCATCGAATGACCCTGCGAGACCCTGTTCTTCCATTGGCTTGCGCAACAGACCCATGCCGACATTCTTGGCCTTGCCCCACTCGGACGCCTGCAACGACACATCGATACCGGTCGGCAGAAGGCCGAGGAATGACGCGATGATCAGCCACGAGCCCTCGGGAACGTCGAGTCTCAGGAAGTGAACGAATTCGCTGACCGGCGCGGGTTGCACGACGTAAACCGCGAACGTACAAACAATCAGGATGCCCGCGGCAATCTTCGTCACCAGTTCGACGACTGCATAGCGTCCACGCAGGATAATTGCAACGGAGGTCACACCAAGGATAAAACCATAGACCGCGAGTTCCTTGTCGTCATCGACGCCTGGTATGTCGAGCCCGAGAAACATGCGGAAGAAGTAGAACAGTACTGCGGCGGCGGCTATCAGTCGACCCGCCTGCCCGACAGCGGACTGGATGATGGTGGTTATCAGCACGTACCAGACAGGAAGCTTTTTCCATGCAGTGGCATAAGCGTCGAGCATGCTGCGACCGGTTGCATGCGTGAACCGAATCGCCATTTCGAAACCGTAGTACTTGAAGATGTAGGCGATCGGCAGGCACCACAGTAACGCATACCCATAGCGCCCGCCTGCGACCGGG
>SMUY01047610.1_pt1 | contig 10312 bp, 10 predicted proteins | sample 2456441 | NCBI WGS metagenome assembly SMUY01 (sample SAMN11095931, study PRJNA526329) | marine sediment metagenome | biome: Marine sediment; feature: Surficial sediment; material: Deep marine sediment; isolation source: Hadal surficial sediment | place: Pacific Ocean | collected 2014-11 | depth...
GTCGATACGTTGTGGGATGATGATCTCGATATCTTCGTGCGGGCGAGGAATGACGTGCACCGAGACCAATTCACCCACGCGCTCGGCTGCCGCAGCGCCGGCATCCGTGGCGGCCTTCACGGCCCCCACGTCACCCCGGACCATCACGGTGACGTATCCTCCGCCGATCTTCTCCTTGCCGAGGAAACGGACGTGCGCAGCCTTGACCATGGCGTCGGCGGCCTCTACGGCCCCGACCAACCCTTTGGTTTCGATCAACCCCAGTGCGTTCTGGGACATGAGGCCTCCTGATGGTGGGAGCACGGAGTTGACGTGCGGGAGCAAAATAAGGTGCTCCCGCACGAAAAGTCAAATATGACATGAGGTTGCGGCGTTTCCATCGACCCTCGTATACTCACGCATGTCCTCTAATTCGGTGATAATCGTGTGCGACGCACACATCGGGCCGGCGCAGCAGGACGCCACGACTCGGGCGTTCCACCGGTTCCTGGAGGAGGTGCCGAAGAGGTCGAAACACCTCATCGTCAACGGGGATCTGTTCGATTTTTGGTTCGAGTACCGGTCTGTGGTGCCCCGTGCGGCGTTTCCCACCCTGGCAGCCCTCGCTGAGGTTGTACGGGCGGGCGTACGCGTGACCATCACCGGCGGCAACCACGATCGCTGGGGGGGCCCTTTCTGGACGGAGCAGCTCGGGGCGGAGTATCACGCGAAATCCGTGGAGCTCGATCTCGCCGGATGGCGCGCGCTGGTGTCACACGGAGACGGAGAGTGTGAGCCCGAGTTCCTGGCACGCCTGCTCCACCGTACCGTAGGCCATCCTTTGACTTCTCTGGCATTTCGTGCGCTCCATCCCGACATCGGCTTCTGGTTGGTCAAGCGCATGGGAAAGGTTCTCAATAGGCCGAGAGACGACGGGATTGGATTGCGGGCCGCCGCCGAAGCACAGTCGGCACACGCCATCGAGTTGCTGCAGAAGCGACCGGATCTCGATCTGGTTGTGTTCGGCCACACACACCGCGCGCGACTCGAACTAGCAGGAGGGGGGGAGGGAGAGAGGGAGGGGGACAAACGGTGGTACCTCAACCCGGGGGCATGGATGGACCGGCAGGAGTACGCGGTCGTGACGGAGGATGGGCCGGAGCTGTGTAGGTGGGGCTAGTGAGTCGTGAGTAGTGAGTCGTGAGTCGAACATCGGCAGGTCGCACTCGGACCCCCCATCCTCCATAGCCTACTCACGACAACCTACTCACTACTTACGGTCGTCATGCCCGCGGATGGAACGACTTGTGGGCCGATCGCAGATACTCGCGATCCACATGCGTATAGATCTGCGTCGTCGAAAGATCGGCATGGCCGAGCATTTCTTGCACGGCTCTGAGGTCGGCTCCCCCCTCGAGCATGTGGGTCGCAAAGCTGTGGCGTAGCGTGTGTGGCGTCACCTTCTTGCTGATCCCCGCGCGCTCCGCGCATTGCTTGACGATCTCCCACGCTCCCCCCCGCGTCAGCGGTCTCCCCCGCGCGTTGAGGACGAAGCGGCCGTCGGTGTTTCCCTTGTCAAGCGTGGGACGCTTTTCCCGAATGTACAGGGCAGCGGCGGCAATCGCCCGCCGACCCAGCGGAACCAGTCGCTGCTTGTCACCCTTGCCGATCACACGCACGAGGCCGTCTTCGAGCCACATATCGGGTAGCGTTAGCCCCACGAGTTCGGAAACCCGAACACCGGTCGCATATGCCACCTCGAGCATGGCGCGGTCGCGCCAACCGAGCGTGTCGTTGGGATGATGGGCGTCAATCAAAGATTCGATTTCACGCACCGTCAACACATCGGGTAGTGTGCGCCATCCCTTCGGAATCTTGATTTCCGCACTGACATCAATCTCGGTATGGCCCTCTCCCACCAGAAATCGATAGTAGGTCCGCAGTGCCGATATCTGACGGCGAATGCTCGCAGGCGACAGGCCCAAGTCCTTCAGGTGATAGATGAATTCGCGAATCTGCGGCGCCGTGATGGTGTCGGGACCCGGGATTTTTCTCGACCACGCGAACTGAGCGAAGCGGCGAACGTCTCGCGCATAGCTTTCGACCGTGTGCGGACTACTCCCCACCTCGATACTGAGATAGTCGAGGAATCCTTCAAGCCAAAAGGCGTGCGCGATCTCAGCGTTCGTCGAGCCCGTCATCCTCCACCATCGACTTCCGCCGGCGTCTCCACCACCATGTGGCCAGGCCCACCACGGCGGCGCTCACCGCGATGGCCGCGCCCACCCGATTGATCCCGCTGATCAAGTCGACAATTTGCTGCAGTTCCCGGATGGCGGTGGCCGCGAGATACGTGAGGGCGCCGTACCACAAACCGGACGCAACGACGATCGGCACGATCGTACGGAACGCGCCCAAACCGGCAATCCCGGCGAACGGGGGTACGACGGCTCGCAGTCCCGGTACGAAACGGCTCAGCAGGATACCCCAGGTGCCGTACTTCTCGTAGGCCGACTCCAGCCGCGCCATCGCCCGCGGCTGGAGCAACCTTTTTCCGAGTCGCCCGCGGAAGAACGGTCGCCCAATCGTCCGTCCCGCAATGTATACGCCGGTCGCGCTCACCGAGTTCGCGGTCCATGTGATACCGAATACCATCCACACCGAGATCTGCCCGGCGGTCGACAAGAAGGCCCCTACGGCGACGGCCATGTCGGCCGGCACTAGAGGAAAGATGTTTTCGACCGCGGCAAGAATACCTATCACGGTGTAGACCGCACCCGGTGGCAGGGCCACCAGTGCGTCGATGACGTCGCGGAGGAGATCAGGCACCGCCGAGGGACACGACCGCAAAAACCACTAGGCCCTCGCCGCGGCCCACCGCGTCCATCTTCTCGTTGGTCTTGGCCTTGACCGAAACGGCGTCGACTGGGATGTCGAGGGCTTGTGCGAGTTCCTCGCGTATCGCCCGCGTGTGCGGGGCTATCTGCGGTTCTTCAGTGACAATCGTGATGTCGATGTTGAAGATGTGATAGCTCGCTGCCACAATCCGACGACGCACCTCGCCCAGCATGCGCATCGAATCGGCATCCTTCCACTGGGGATCGGTATCGGGAAACAGTTGGCCGATGTCTCCCATGGCAGCGGCTCCCAATAGGGCGTCGATCAAAGCGTGGACAACGGCGTCGCCATCGGAGTGGCCGGTGAGGCCACTCGGGTGCTCGATGATGACGCCGCCGAGTTTAAGCGGCCGGTCGGCACCGAACGAGTGGCTGTCGTAACCAAAGCCAAAGCGTTGTCGCATGGCGATGATGTTAAGGGAGGAAGTGTCGTGTGGGAAGTAGGGAGCGGCATACCGTTGTGGTCGGTCTCTTCACCTTCTTACATCCCAGGCCTCACTCCCGTATTGTGTAGCATGCCGCAGACCTATCTACTCATATCCAATCCTCCACACGGTGAAGCCGACGCCAAGCTCATCGCGCAAGAGTTCGGATTCACATCCGCCGAAGCGCTCATGCGGATTCACTTTCCCGCACCTCAGGTTTGGTTCGCCGGCGAGGACCTCGACGACATCAAGCGAACCGGGGCGGCGTTGCAGGACGCCGGCGCCAGGGTCCGGATCATCAACGGTTCGCTCCTCTCTCTCATCCCAGCGCCGGACAATTTGCAGGCGTTCTCATTCGACGAAACTCGCCTCGCCATGAAGAACGATTCTGGAACTGATTTGGACATCCCGTACCATGCCCGGGTAATCCTGGTGTCCTCCCAGCTAAAGGGCGAATCTCAGAGCCCCGAATCGCAGATGGGTAGCTCCTCTTCCCACGATATGCGAGAAAAGTTGGGGGCCGCGGTACCGATGACCGTCACGAGCCAGGGTGATTCAATGGCGGCAGATCTCGAAGAGGCGACCGACGAAGAGATATTGGACGCGTACTTCATCAGCGAGTCGCGTGTGCAGCGCGCCACACTGCGTTCAGGCAGTGTGAACTACGCGGGATTGGAATCCGACGCGACGTCGTCCGAAGAAGAGAATCGTGCGGCACTCATCGCGCGATTCACGGACCGGTTTCGGACGACCGATCTGGACGAACGACTCAAAGGGGCCCCGGCGCCGAAACCGTATCTCGTCGGCGGAAAGGGTATGCCGGCGATTCTAGGGGCCATCGATCCCGGACTACAGGACATGGCGACGGTCGATCTCCTGTCGAGGCTGGCCCTGCTCTCCCGCCTCTAGTCAACAAGGCCCTCACGATGGCCCATTCTTGCAATTGAGCCAGGTTGCGCACATCCTGATGTCATGGATGCCGAGCTACGGGATGCGCTAGTCCAAGCACTGGGACCCGACTACGAGTTGGGCCCCGAGATCGGACGCGGCGGCATGGGCGTGGTGTACCGCGCCACCGACCTGAGCCTGCAACGCGACGTCGCGATCAAGGTGCTCCCGCCGGAGCTGTCCTACCGCAAGGATCTGCGCGAGCGGTTTACGCGGGAAGCGCAGCTCGCCGGCGGCCTGAACCATCCCCACATCGTCCCGATCTACGACGTGGGCGAGGGCCACAAGCTCGTCTGGTACGAGATGGCCCTCATCGAGGGAGAGAGCGTGCGAGCGCGGGTCGAGCGCGAAGGACCGCTCACGGAGCCCCAGACCCGGCGGATCATACGCGAAGTGGCCTGGGCACTCGGATATGCCCACGCGCGCGGCATCATCCACCGGGATATCAAGCCCGACAACATCATGCTCGAGCAAGGCACCGGGCGGGCGCTGGTCACAGACTTCGGGATCGCCAAGATGGCCGAAACCGACGGCGGCACCCAACCCGGAATGATCTTGGGAAGCCTGATGTACATGGCGCCCGAGCAGGCGACCGGGGAAGATGACATCGATGGCCGCGCCGATATCTACTCGCTGGGTCTGTGCGGGCACTTCATGCTCGGCGGCAAGGCGCCGTTCGACAGGGCGACGATCGTGACCGTGGCGGCCCGTATCGCCACCGGAGCCACACCGGACTTCGAGGGAATCGAGCAGCCCATCGACCCCGCTTTTCGCTCGCTGTTGGAAAAATGCGTCGCAGCCGATCCCAACGACCGGTGGGATGACGCCGAGGCCATCCTCGAGGCGCTGGGGCCCCAAGCCCTCGCACCCCGCCCCATGCCAGCGTCGATTCGGCGTCTCGTGCGGGACTTCATGCTGGTGCCCACAGTCGGATTTCTGTTCTTGGTGATCGACATCGTTGCCGATGCGCCGACCGGAGAGGAGCTCATAGCATGGATGGCGCTCGCGCTGTGCATCAATTTCGGCGTGACCCTCAAGAAATTCACCGAACGTGGATTCCGATGGCCTGATCTCCGCGAAGGCCTCGAGATGGAGATCGCCCGGCAGTCGGAGGAGTTGGAAGCTACCGGCGCGCTGAAGGATCGGTTCAGCGCGCTGGTGTACATCGCGACGGCCAGCGCCACGGCGGTCGGCCTCGTGCAGGCGTGGATTCAATCCGGTCGATGGGAGTTGACCGTCCCCGTTGGTCTCGCGATCGCGGCGCTCGGCATCCTGGTGTCGTTTCCGATCTCATGGATTCAAGTAAGGATCTATACGTTTTTCGGGAGACTGTTCTTGAAGTTGTGGCCGTCGCTCCCGCGGCCGGAAGCCGAAAGTTGGTTCTCCCGCGTCGCGGACCGCTGGCTGACCAAACTCTTTCGCCCGATCCGAGTCAAACCGTCGGCGGACGACGACCCGGGGCTGTTTCGGGCCACCAGCGGTTGGACGGCATCCGACGTTGGTGCCGCTCGCCGGTCGACCCGATCCATCGATGATATCTTTACGGATCTTCCACGCGATCTGCGCCGCATCGCGCAACCCGCGTTGGAACTCGCTCGGGACTTAACGGCATCGGTCGGCGCCATGCGTCATGAGCGGGCCCAGCTCGATCGCCGCCACGGCGATGCCGTGGCATCCGTCGCCGCCAACTCCAAAGCTGCCACCCACACACTGCAAGACCTGCGGACACTACTGGAAAACGTGGCCTCCGGCGCGGCCGATCCCTCCGAACTGGAGGCCATGACCGAACAGATTGCCGCGATGCTCGAGAGCAACGAGGTACCGGCCGGCCAGGCAGGGCCAACGGGTCGCAAGCGCTGGTTAGGAGGCGTCATGTTGGACTCGGCCTTGACTGGAACGGTGCGCGTGGAAGAGGAGAGTCCGAACCTTCAGCGGATCGCCACGGACATCACTTCCGAGTGGGATCGACGCACGGAACTGCAAAGCGCGTGGGCGTTGTCCCGGGATGATGTTCCCGACGTCGCCGAGAAGGCGAGCCGCCTGCAGGCGTCGATCGCACTGCACACACAGCGCGGCAAACACCTCGATCCGGCGGCGGCCGAGTCGGTCACGGAATGTGAGAGCCTCCTGGCAGAGCTTCTGGGCGCGATCAAGCGCTTCGACGCGGACAGCGAGGGAGGGACCCAGCAAATCGACGGCCTAATCAAGAAGATCAACGACTTGCACGTCCAGATCGAGGTCGCCCTCAAGGTGTGATGGCGCGTCCGCGGTTGGCGGCGGGCTCCGCCCGAGCGCGCCTTGTCAGCTGTTCAATATTCTCAAGGCAAACATTGCGGCGTTCTTCGCGTTGCCGATTCCCACAGTGCCCACCGGACACCCGGGCGGCAGTTGCGCAATGGCATACAGGGCGTCCACACCCCTCAGTGGACCGACATCGAGCGGGAGCCCGACGACAGGCAGTTCGGTGAGCGCGGCGACGACGCCGGGCAGCGCCGCAGCCAGACCGGCGGCCGCGACGATGACCTTGTACCCTTTACTCTGAGCCGACTGCGCGATCTCAGCCGTTTGCTCGGCGTTCCGGTGCGCCGACGACACGACGAAGTCGTAACCGACGCCGGCGTCTTCCAGCACCTTGAAAGCCGGGGCTACGCGTTCCCGGTCACTCTCGGATCCGGCAATGATCAAGACTGGTGTGTCCGCCATGTCGAGCACCTTTACAGTTCGGAGAACCCGCCGGAGTACAGGCGCCGCGTCACACCTGCATCAACGCAGGTCTCTACGCCGCCACTTCTCTTCGAACGATCGAGTAGTCCTGCCGTCGTTGCGCCGGAGTGAAGCCTGCGTCCACGATGCACCGTCGCATCTCGTCGATGGTTGTACTGTGCGACGTTCCCGCAGCGGAGACGACGTTTTCCTCGATCATCAATGAGCCAAAGTCATTGCACCCAAACCTCAGCGCGATCTGTCCCACCTTCAGCCCCATCGTCACCCACGACGCCTGGAGATTTGGGACGTTGTCCAACACGACCCGCGCAATCGCTACGGTGCGAAGGTGCGTGATCGAATCGGTCTTCGGTGTGCCGGCCATTTCCGTGCCGTCGGGCTGTAGCGGCCACGTGATGAAAGCCGTGAACCCGCCGGTGCGCGCCTGCACCTCTCGCACCCTCAGCAGGTGCTCGATCCGATCCGCATTGGTCTCCCCAATGCCATACATCATGGTGACCGATGACTTCATTCCGAGGCCGTGCGCGATCTCCATGATCTCGAGCCATCGGTCGGCACCCGCTTTTTTCTTGGCGACCCGGTCACGCACATTCTGCACCAGGATCTCCCCTCCCCCACCCGGCAGCGAATCGAGGCCGGCAGCCTGTAGCTCTCTGATCACCTCATCCGCCGACATGCGAAACCGTGTCGCGAAGAAATCCACTTCCGACGGTGAGAACCCGTGTATGTGAATGGGGTGATGTTTTTTTATGTACCGCATCACATCCAAGTACCACTCAAACGGAATGTACGGATTGTGTCCGCCTTGAATCAGAATCTGTACGCCTCCCAGTTCTTTTGTCTCGTCGATTTTCTTCCCGATCTCCTCGAACGAGAGGACGTACCCTTCGGGATGCTTCGGTCTCCGGTAGAAGGCGCAGAACTTGCAATCGGCCACGCAGACATTGGTGTAGTTGATGTTGCGGTCGACGATATAGGTCACGATACCTTCGGGATGCAGCTCCTCCCGCTTCCGGTCGGCCAGCATCCCCAGCTCGAGCAGTGGTGCGTTCTCGTACAGCTCCAGCAGGTCGCGAAACTCGGAAGTCGTCCGGTCGATCATGTCGGCCTCAGGCAACTGAAAGGAAGGAAAGTGCGCCGTCGGGCAAAGCTCCCCGTACCGCGAGCCTCCGGAAGAAACTCGTCAGCCCCTCGAGGTGTCGATACGACAGCGCATAATCCAGATCGCTCAGGTACTCCGTGCACACCTCCAGATCGATCCCGGTCGTGTCGCACGCTTCGACAGCAAGCTCGTCGAGGTGAGCAAGACCCCAATCGCGTGATCTCAGCAATGCATCATGGACCGCGCTGACTTCATCCCGATCGGCGTCGCGACGAGCCGCCCACACCGCAAACACAAATGGCAAGCCCGTCCATGTCTTCCAAACTTCGCCGAGATCATATCGGTAGGGATATGCGTGCCTGCCGGCGAGAATCAGGGCCGCGTCACCGATGACCAGAACGGCCTCATGTGGCAGTCGAGCCAAAGCATCGAGATCCTGCCCCTCGGCCCGCGCTTCGACCAGCTTCGGCTCGATCCCCCAATAGTCGCTGCAGAGAAGCTGAACCAGATATACCGACGTCTTCGACGAAGACGATATGAGAACCGTGGCACCGCCCAGATGCGAGACTTCCTGACGGGAAAACAATACGACACTGCGCACCGGGCCGTCGCAAGAAATGGCGAGGTCTGGAAGCAGGTGATAACTCTTCGCGTTTCGCGCATATTCGACCGCCGACACAACCGAGACCCCTAATTCCCCCGCCGCGAGGAGGTTGTTAAGCTCGGCGGGAGTCCCCGTGACAAATTCACTGGGATTCGTGATGAGTCCACGGTCGATTGCCCCGTACACCGGATAACAATTGATGTACCCGATTCGCCCAACACGCATCATGCCCTCCCGGTCCCAACCAACTGCACGAGGTCGGGGGGCGACTGTGCACCACCGCTCGCCGCGTCGAGTTCGACCGGGATCGAATCGTCCGTATCGAACGTGCGCATCGTCTCGTACAGCGTGTTTCGTTCCACCGGGATCTTTCCCGCTGCCTTGATGAACCGCACCAATGCCCCGTACGACATGCTCATCGGCGTCTCGGCACCTGCCTCGTGATAGACCCGCTCGTACACCACCGTTCCCTCCACATCGTCGCATCCAAACTCGAGGGCGATCTGCGAGAGAAACGGCGTTACCATGGGCCAGTGGGTCTTGACGTGGGGGATGTTGTCCAAGAAAAGGCGACCCACGGCAATGTTCTTCAGGTCATCCATCCCCGTGGTCGCGGTGCCGACGCGTCCAAGCTCCTTCCCCAACTCATTGTTGTCCGGGTGATACGCCAGTGGGATGTACGTCAGGAATCCACCCGATTCGTCCTGCAGCTCTCGCAACATGGCAAGGTGGTCGATGCGATCGCGCATCGTCTCCACGTGGCCGTACAGCATGGTGCAGTTGCTGTATATCCCTAATTCGTGTGCCTCGCGATGGATGCGGAGCCAGTCGTCCGCCATCAATTTTCGGTCGGCGATCTCGACGCGAACGGCGGGTCCGAACACCTCCGCTCCTCCACCGGGCAACGCAACGACCCCGGCATCTTTCATGGCCACCAAAACGTCACGCGTGGAGGTCTTCTCGATACGCGCTAAATGCGCGATCTCGACGGCCGTTAGGGCCTTGATATGCACCCCGGGGTGTCGCTCCTTGAGCCCACGAAAGAGTTCCAGGTAATAGCTCAGGCGGAGCTTTGGATGTAGCCCACCCACGATGTGGAACTCCCTGGTGGGGGCGTCGCTCGCGACCTCCGCCTCGAGAAACACTTCTTCCAGCGTGCGCACGTACGCCCCGTCCTCCTTGGGAGTGCGTGCGAAGGAGCAAAAGGTACACGTCTTGCGAAGTATGCAAACGTTGGTGGGGTTAATGTGTTGATTGGCGGAGAACAGGACGCGATCGGAGTTCAGGCGCCGGTTCGCGGCGTTCGCCATGGAACCGACGCCCAGTAGGTCGGATGTCTCGAAGAGCATGAGGCCATCGTCGATCGAAAGTCGTTCGCCCGCCTCTACCTTTGCGGCGAGCGGCACGAGACGAGGATCGCTAACGGTGATCGGCAAGCCTTACTCCCGGTAGGCACGTACAGCGAGGGACACGTTGTGCCCCCCGAAACCAAACGAGTTGGAGACCGCGACCTCCACCTCGCGCTCGACCTTCACGTTGGGCGCGCAATCCAGGTCACACTCCGGATCGGGATCGTCGTTGTTGATCGTGGGCGGAATCGTGCTGCTCTCGATCACTCTTACGCACACCGCGA
>SMUY01234369.1_pt1 | contig 10310 bp, 9 predicted proteins | sample 2456441 | NCBI WGS metagenome assembly SMUY01 (sample SAMN11095931, study PRJNA526329) | marine sediment metagenome | biome: Marine sediment; feature: Surficial sediment; material: Deep marine sediment; isolation source: Hadal surficial sediment | place: Pacific Ocean | collected 2014-11 | depth 0-1...
AAACCTCGGTCGATGCGGTGCGCGCAAAAATGACACTTGGCCACCGTGTTCACGTCCGGGTCGATGTGAATGGCATCGTATGGACACGCCTGCATGCATGCCTTGCATCCGATGCAAAGATCGTGTGCGATGTCGACGATGCCGTCGGGTCGTTGGAACATCGCTTTCACCGGACAGATTGCCACGCAGGGCGCGTCGGCGCAGTGGTTGCAGCGCAACACAGCAAAATGCCGTCGCACGTTGGGGAATTCGCCGACTTCCACCGTCTTGACCCACGTGCGGAACACGCCGAGCGGGACGTCGTTTTCGGATTTACACGCCGTGCTGCAGGCGTGACAGCCGATGCACTTGGTCTGGTCGATGACCCAGGCGTAGTTCATGGGCCGGATACTGGGTTGGAAACGAGGGAATGTCTAGGGAGTGGGTAGGGGATGGGGGATAGGGGATGGAAGAGGCCTATCCCCCATCCCCCATCCCCTATCCCCTATCCCCTATCTACTGAAATCCACCGTCGGCACCACCTGCGCCGATTCATCCGCCTCGTAGGTCGGACGAGATTGCGCGCCGATGGCCTTGGCGGTCAAAACGGCAGGGAATCGCCGTATATAGGTGTTGTACGCCCCGACCACCTCGTTGTAGTCCCGCCGGGCGGTGGCGATGCGATTCTCGGTGCCTTCGAGTTGGTCCTGCAAGGTGCGGAAGTTTTCACTAGACCGGAGCTCCGGGTAGGCCTCTGAGATCACCAACAGACGCCCGAGGGCGCTTGTCATCCCCTGATTCGCCTGCGCCATCTGTGGGATGTCACCACTTTGGATCGCGCCGGTCAGCCGCGAGCGGGCGTTGGCTATGGCGGTGAACACCTCTTGTTCCTGTCCCGCAATCGCACGCACGGTCGAAACCAGATTCGGAATCAAGTCGGCTCGGCGTTGCAGTTGCACTTCTATCTGGCTCTTGAGCGTGTTGACGCGCTCGTCGAGTGTTTGGATCCGGTTGTAAGCACACCCCGTCAGGCTCAACAGTGCGATGGCGAGCACGGCTTTTCTCATGACAACATCCTCCTCTTACTGCTGACCGGCGGACTCGTCGGTCGCGGTTGCAACGGACGTGGTGTCGGCAGGTTCCGTTTGTCCGAATTGATCTACGAAGTGTGCTAGGCGCTGGAGTTCATCTACATACCGTGCTCCGATGTCGTCGTAGGGCTTGAGCGCCCGCACGGTGCGGCCCGTGATCTTGTCGACCACCCAACTAAACGCTTGGGCGTCGAGGCCGGCGGCCTCGGTCGCCTGGCGTACCAGGGATGCCGGAGCGGTTTCGGGTTTGCCTCCCACGAGGCGAACGGTCGCCCGCATGAGGACGAAGAAGGTACCGGCCGAATCGATCAGGAGGCGTGTGAGCGCCTTGCCGTCGCCTGCCACCGCGGCGTACTCGGCCCGCAACTGCAACAGCTTCCCGCGGATCTCTCGCTCGAGCTCGTGGCGGAGATGGCCCAGATCCGTCTCGATGCCATCGAAGGGATCCGTGCCGCGCAGTAACTCATGGGCTTCCCGCATGTCCTCGATCTCGATAGGGAAGACATCGGTTGAGTTGCGCCACTCGGTCTCGGTAAAGATCAACGGCGGCGGCTCGCGGCGCTTCACCCAGCCGGCGATCGCCTTTTCGATCGGCCGAAGCGCGGCCGTGGACGCGTCCGCGACGATCAGCAACAAATTCAGGTTCGAGTGGCTGGGATCGTACCCGCCGCGGACCTCGGAACCGAACATAATCAGTGACTTCAGATTGTCGCCCAGGACACCCGCCATTTGGTCGGCGAACGCCTGCGCTCGTTCGCGCTTAGTCATCTTTGCCATTCAGAAACTCCCTCCTGCGCCGCCGCCACCGAATCCGCCGCCCCCCCCGAAACCTCCGAAGCCCCCACCGCCGTGCCGATGCCCACCTCCCATCAACATCGACAGCAGCAGCAATTGCCCCGCTCCGCTCCCCACGTATCGCCTCCCGTAGCGACCCCGTCTTCCGCCGAGCATCATGAAAAAGAACAGCATCAAGAAGATCAGTTGGACAGGGAATGGCCTTCCGCGCCTGCGCTGGGGCCGTGGGGCTTGGGCGATCCCGCCTGTCAGCTCGAAGGCGAACTCCGCGGCATACGCCTCCGCGAGCATCTGGACGCCGACCACGAGCCCGGTGGAGAAGTCTCCGGATTGGGCGGCCGCGGCCCCGATGGCGTCGCGAATGCGGCCCGCCCGCGCGTCGGTAATGAATCCTTCGGCACCGGTGCCGGGGGCTATGAAGAGGTCCGAGCGACCGTCACCGGGCCTCGCCCCGGGCTTGAGGAGCAACACCACGCCGGTGTTGCGCGCCGGATCTCCGGCGCTGCCGGCTGTGCCGACCCCCCACTTGCGACCGATCTCCAATGCGACCGTGAACGGATCTTCCCCCATCAGGTCGGGCAAGGTGACCACTACGATCTCGCCGCCCGACTTTTGCCGTACTTCCCGGATCAGCGCGTCCATCGCTTGCTCGGCGCCAGGGCTTATCACGTTGGCAAAATCGTTGACGAATCCGACCGGCTCCGGCAGCTGAAGCTGAACCAACGTCAGGATTGGTAGTAAAATCATCACCACCAATTATAACCTGGCATCGGCGCCACCTGTCGCATTTGCTGTTGAGCGGTACCGATTCCCGCCTCACCGGTCAGATCCCGGCTGTCACTAGTGGTCGCAGCGAGCCGCTCTGCCTCCCGATCGCGGGGTTGGATCGGGCATGAGTGGTGTGCGGTGCTGGCCCAACGTACCTTTCGCGCGACGTCAACGGAGACCTCGCTGTTGCATCTGGGTATCGCCACGCTGCTCGCCATTTTTCCGTCGGTCCAGTCGGCTGGAGCAGAGCCGGACACCGCCGGGTACTGGCAGCAGGAGGTGCGCTACGTGATCCACGCGTCGCTCGATGAAACGAACGCAACGCTGTCGGGGCGAGAAGCTATCAGTTACGTCAATAGGTCACCCGACACCCTCACCAGTTTCTTTCTGCATCTGTATCTGAACGCGTTTCGTCCCGGATCCCGCTGGGCGGACCGCGACAGCATCGAGGGATCGCCGCGGTTCAACGATCTCGAAGACCCGGATTATGCCTTTGAGCGCGTGAGCCGTATAGAGGTAAACGGCGTTGCGGTTGCACCTGAATATCCGTACGCGCCGGACTCGACCATCCTCCGCATCGCCCTACCGGAAGCTTTGGTTCCGGAAGACAGCATGAACCTCTCGGTGCAGTGGCAAGCGCGGCCCAGCACGTTGCCGAGGCGGCAGGGTCGCAGAGGGCGCCGCTACGATTTCGCGCAATGGTACCCGCGGGTTGTGGTGTACGACCGCGGCGGATGGCAGGACCACCCGCTGTATCCGGCGGGGGAGTTCTATGGCGAATTCGCAACCTACGATGTCACATTTGATGTTGCCGAAGACCAGGTTGTTGGATCCACGGGCGTGCCGGTGGAAGGAGATCCAGGCTGGGAGCGCGCCAAGGCGGACCCCACACTCCAGATCGACTACCAGCGCGATTGGTACACCTCCCTCCTCCCCCCTCCCTCCCCCCCAGGGAGGAGGGAGGAGGGAGGATGTGTTGGGGGTGAGGGGGGGGGCCCGGGGCGAAAATGTGTCCGCTTCTATGCGGAGGACGTGCACCACTTCGCGTGGTCGGTGAATCCCGAGTACGTCTACGAAGAAGGACGCTTCGAAGATGTCGTGGTGCGTGTGCTCTACCTCCCCGGAGAGCAGGCGACGTGGGGCGACGGCGTCGCAGTGGGCCGAACGATCGAATCGCTGCGCTGGTTGAAGGAGTTGTTTGGTCCATACCCGTGGCCGCAGCTCACCAACCTCCACCGCATCGAGGGTGGCGGCACCGAGTTTCCCATGGTGATCATGGATGGCGGGGCCAGCATGGGCCTCATCCTCCACGAGACGGGTCATCAGTACTTGATGGGGATTCTGGCCAACAACGAGTGGCGGCATGGCTTTCTCGATGAAGGATTCTCGAGTTTTCAGGGGGCGTGGTGGGGCGAGGAACAAACGCCGGGGTCCGACGCGTATGCTTCATTGGCAGCAAGCATTCTCCAGTTCGACCTGGACGGGTGGTCCGAGCCGATCAACCGTCGCGGAGAGGATTTTCGGGATTTTGCAACGTACGGTGTCATGACGTACAGCAAAGCGCAGTTATTCTACTTCCAGCTACGTTATGTCCTGGGTCGGGCCGTGATGCGTGCCGTGCTCAGAGAGTACTACGACCGTTGGAAGCTCAAGCACGTAACACCCGATGCGCTGCGTGATGTGGCCGAAGACGTGAGCGGGATGGAACTGGGTTGGTTATTCGATCAGTGGCTCAACCAAACCCCTCTGATCGATTTTGCGATCGGCACGGTCGAGCGGCGGGAACTGCCTGACGGATCGTGGGAAACGAGTGTGGAGGTGCTTCGGAAGGGCGACGGTTGGATGCCTGTCGAGATCGGTGAGCGCGACCGTCCGGTCATCTACGCTCGCTCAACAGGACTCGACCGTACAGAGACCGTGACGTTTCGCACGGCTGAAAAACCAGGCCGCTTGATGCTCGATCCGCGCGTCAGGAGTCACGACTGGAATTTCACCAACAATCGGGAAGCGGGTTTGTTCGATCTCGCCGACGCGCGCTACCGCCTCGACACGTTCGTCGAGGAGCCGGCTGCCCGGGATCGGCGTGTGCTGTCCATCGCGCCGACGCTGTGGTGGAATGACGCGTCGGATGCCACGGTCGGGGTTCGCGTGCGTCAGAACTATCTCGGGCGATTCGACAAACGGACGTTGTGGGTGGGGCGTGGCGTGTCGGGTGTCGCGCAAACGACCGAAGGGCCTCTCGATTTTTCCTTCTCTTGGGAGAACCCGATATTCCTGCGCAGTGACCGCGCGTCGCAGCTGTTGGAAGGGTGGAGCCGAGACGGGACCGTAGGCGCGCGCGCGCGGTTTTCAAGGGAGCGCCGATCATCGTTCACGTCTCCGAGCCGGCATCGCGTCGGTTGGATGGCGCAGTGGGTGGCGACGCGGCAGACCGACTTCCTCGACCCGGCGCTGTGGGACAACGGTGGGACGGTCGAACTCGGCCGCCTCGATGATTGGAACCTCGGAGCCTTGGGCGCACGGTGGAAAGCGAGCGCGGACGCTCGCGCAGGCGTCACGTACTCGCGGGTAGGTGGCCGAACGGGTAATGCGAAACCGTTCCTTCGCGTGACGGCCACGGGTTCGTCTCGCAGACCGCTGGGAGCATTCGTGCTCGGCACCCGATTCTTCGCCGGTGCCTACGTGGCCGACGACCTTCCCGCGCTGCAACGAGCCATTCCTCTCAATGGGGCCGACCCCTACCAGACGTTGGAGAACCCCTTCGTGCGCACGCAGGGCGCTCTGCTGGTGCAAGAGGATCTCCAGTATCACTCGCCGGGCAACGGCAATCTCCGCGGATTCCGGCGCGGTTTGGGGGGGCGATGGGTGTTGGCGGCGAACATCGAGCTCGAGCGGTACCTGGTCCGCCGACCGTCAGGCGTGGTGCGGAGCGTGGTGGTGGTAGGTTTCGCCGACGGCGCCCTGGTGGACACGGTCGCGGTACGCACATTTTCCGGGACGGCTATCAAGGCCGTGTCCGACGGTGGAATGGGTGTGCGGATCGGTCTGCACGTGGGTGACTTGAATTTTCCGCTGCGAATCGAGTTTCCGTTCATCGTGTCGGATCCACGAGAGAGTTACGAAACGATTCCCGGCGACAACCGATTGGGGTTCCGGTGGCTGATAAGTCTCCAGCCGATTTTCTGAATCACGGCCGCGGCGACCGCCGCGATTTTTTCCTCGCGACCGTTGGACGCATCGCGGAGGAGGTCGGCCGGCGCGCCGAGCAGCGCGTCGTGGCGAAGCGTTACATGCGGCCCCCCGGGGCCCTCGAGGAAGTGGGTTTCCTGGTCGCCTGCACTCGTTGCGGCGACTGCATGCCCGTGTGTCCGGTTGCCGCAATCGTAAAGGTGCCCACGTCGGGAGGGCTGGCGGCCGGCACACCCATGATCGACCCGAACCTGCAGCCGTGTATTGTCTGCTCGGACATGCCATGTGTTGCGGCGTGTCCAACCGAGGCGCTCACGACGCCCGAGAACGGCTGGACCGGGTACCGCATGGCGACGTTGGAACTCGATTCGGATCGATGCATCGCATTCGACGGCACCGAATGTGGCGTGTGCGCCGAGGCGTGCCCGGTGGGTGAAGTGGCGCTTACGCTTGACGAGGACGGCTGCCCGGTGATTCACGCTGAAGGATGTGTCGGATGCGGCGTTTGTGTGCGTGCATGTGTGACAAGTCCGTCATCGCTTCGAATCCGGTATTGAATGCCAGGACCTTTGGGGGCCAAGATGGACGTACCGTTTCGAGTGGAAAAGCCTTGGGGCCACGAACTGATTTGGGCGAAAACGGATCGGTACGTCGGCAAGATTCTCCACATCGAGCCTGGCCACCTGTTGAGCCTGCAGTATCACGAGAAGAAAGATGAAACGATCCACGTACTGACCGGCGAAATCATTTTCCGGGTGCAGGAGGACGGCGAGATGACGGAGCGGCGCATGGTGGCGGGCGAGAGCTACCACATCACGCCGCACACCGTGCATCAGATGGAAGCGGTGACGTCGAGCGACTTACTCGAGGTCTCCACGCCGGAGTTGGACGACGTCGTGCGTATCGAAGACCGGTACGGAAGGGTGTAGTGGTGAAAGTCATCATTCCGCTGGCTGGCAAAGGCACACGCTTGCTGCCGATTACCAAACATGTGCCGAAGCCGCTGCTCCGCGTTGCCGGGCGGCCGGTGCTCGATTACGTGATGGACCGACTCGAGGGACTAGAGATCGAAGAACTCATCTTCATCACGGGTCATCTGAAGGAATTGGTGGAAACGCATGTCGCCAGCTACGGTCGGCCCTCCCGATTTGTAGAGCAGGTGGTGCAAGACGGCACGGCCGGCGCCATCAACCTCGCGCGTCCATATGTGGAGGGGCCAGTCTTGATCCTGTTTGTCGACACTTTGTTCGAGGCGGATCTCACGCTCGTTCATCGACTCGATACGGATGGCATCATTTGGGTCAAAGAAGTGGAAGACTATCAACGATTCGGTGTGGTTATCACCGACGATGTCGGTAACATGACGCGGATAGTCGAGAAGCCGTCGGAACCGGTTTCGAAGCTGGCCAACATCGGATTGTACTACATCAACGATTGGGAACTGCTGTTCGAGGGAATAGAGCACACCTTGGCCATGCCGAAGAACCAAGACGAGTGGTATCTCACCGATGCGTTTCAATACATGATCGATCACGGAGCCAAGATCCGGACGGCCGCGGTCGGTGGGTGGTACGATTGCGGTAGGGTGGAAACGTTGCTCGAGACCAACCATCACTTGCTGAGGGAAGGTCGGTCGGTGCCCTACGAGGCGCGTGACGGAGTCTCGGTGGTTGATCCGGTCCGGGTGGCTGAAGGGGTCGACCTGGTAGGCTCGACTATCGGGCCCAATGTGACGATAGAGGAAGGGGCTGTCGTTCACGGAAGCGAGTTGAGCCACACCATCGTCGGTCGCGGCGCTCAGGTTTTGGATTCGAAGATCGAATACTCAATGATAGGTGACGCCGCCGAGGTGGAGAACGTCACGGGTTCACGTCTGATTGCGGCGCCCGGTGAACTCTCCGAAGCCCCGTGAACGACGGACGATCGGTGACGGTGCCGCTGGACGGCCATTTTACCGCCAACCATCCTACATCCCATGGATGAAGCGGATCTGATTTACGACTGGAACAGCCTGGGCGACATCGACTGGTCGGCGGTCGAGGTAGACCTGAACGACGAGACGTTGCGTGACGGTCTGCAATCTCCTTCGGCGATCGACCCTGCCCCCGAGGACAAGCGCCAATTGCTTCACTTGATGGCGGATCTTGGAATCGTCGCGGCCGACCTCGGGTTGCCCGGCGCAGGGCCGCGGGCCGCCGACTCCGTGCGCACGCTCGCGAGCGAGATCGCCACACACAACCTCGCGATAGCGCCGAATTGCGCCGCGCGAACAGTCGTCGCCGACGTAGAGCCCATCGTGAGGATTTCACAGGAGACCGGGATTGCCATCGAGGCGGCCACTTTCATCGGCTCCTCCCCCATTCGACAGTACGCCGAGGACTGGACGCTCGATCGGATGCTGCGTGTGAGCGAGGAAGCGGTGACCTTCGCCGTGGGGGAGGGGCTGCCGGTGATGTTCGTGACCGAGGACACGACGAGAGCACTTCCCGAGACATTGAAGGCCCTCTACGGCAACGCCATCAGCTGGGGTGCACGGCGCATATGCCTGTGTGACACTGTTGGTCATGCGACCCCGCGGGGCGTCCGGAACCTCGTGCGGTTCGTTCGGGACGAGATCGTGACGCCGTCCGGTGAGGACGTGAAGATCGATTGGCATGGGCACCGCGATCGAGGCCTCGCAGTGATCAACTGCCTGGCCGCCATCGAAGCGGGCGCGGATCGGGTACACGCGACGGCGCTCGGCGTCGGGGAGCGTGTGGGCAATGTCGAGATGGATCTCCTCATCGTGAACCTCCATCTCCTGGGTGCACACCGACACGATGTGTCGCGGTTGCGCGAGTATTGCACATTGGCCGCCCGGACGATCGGCGTCCCTCTGCCGCCGAACTATCCGGTGATGGGGGAAGACGCGTTCCGCACCGGGACCGGCGTGCACGCCGCGGCCATCATCAAGGCCCGCCGCAAGGGCGATTCCTGGCTCGCCGACCGCATCTACTCCTCCGTCCCGGCGGCCACGTTTGGCGCGCGTCAGAAAATCGAAGTCTCACCGCTTTCGGGCCTGTCGAATGTGAGATGTTGGTTGGAGGAACACGGATACGACGCCGCAGACGAGGTGATCTGCGAACGTCTCTTCGGTGCGGCCAAGGTCGCGGACCGCGTGCTGAGCGACGAGGAATGCCACCGGATCGCCTCGGAAGGGGCTGGCAGCGCGGCCTGAGGCCGTCCGGAGCCACCATTCTTCGGCCGGCGGTCCGCGCGAGGGTCTTTCCCGAGCCGCCCTCGGTTAGTACGTTCGGAAGGCCCAAGACCGGACGAGTTGAACATTCCTTACGGTTCTGACCCCGCTCCCTGGAGCGCATCTGGCCCTCGACAGACGTCAGGTTCGCTACTGGTCGAACAACCCGAGCCCGCTTCGATCGATCCCCAATCCATGCGCGGCCACGTGGCCATCGTTTCGGGCGGGGCTACCGGCCTCGGACGGGCGACCGGGTTGGAGTTTGCCCGCCGGGGCGTCCATGTTGCGTTCAACTACGTCGATCTTCCGGGCCGCGACATTCCCGAGCAGGCATTGCTCACCGAAACCGCACTCCGAGCGCACGGTGTAAACGTCTACAGCAGTCGCTGCGACGTGCGTCACCGCGACGACGTGGAGGAGTTCGTCGCGGCCGCGAGAGATGAGCTCGGCGGCGTACACTATCTGGTGAACAATGCCGGGATCTCGCATGACGGCGCGCTGTGGCGACTGTCTGACGAAGCCTGGCATGAGGTGCTCGAGACTAACGTCACCGGAGCGTTCAACTGTACTCGGGCCGTGGCACCATGGTATCGGGAGCAGCATTTTGGACGGATCGTCAACATCACGTCTCACCAGGCGCTGCGGCCGAGCTTTGGGGTCAGCAACTACGCGACCAGCAAGGCAGCCCTCATCGGACTCACGAGGTCGAGTGCCGTGGAGCTCGGCCCCTCCAACGTGACGGTGAACGCGGTGGCACCAGGGTTTGTCCGAACCGAGATGCTCTCGAGACTGCCCAGCGAGATCCTGGAACGTGCAGAAAAAAGCGCCGTGCTCGGGCGCATTGCCGAGCCCGAAGACGTAGCTCGAGTAGTCGTGTTCCTCTGCTCCGACGACGCTCGGCAGATAACGGGGCAAGTTATCCTGGTCGACGGAGGCCTGACCCTCGGAAGCTGACCGCCGCTTCCCGCGCGCTCCACTATCCAACACCTGTCGCGGGGCGCCGCGGTTGGCAGATGTCACTATCTTGCATGTCAAAACCCATTCGCCTGGAGCGGCCACGAGTCCGATGCGACCTAATGTCGTTCTGCGATGCCCACGGGGAGTTCACCCCTGCGACGCGAGCCCGCGCGTCCACGTGGCGCTGCTGCTGTTTGTGCTGACCGCCACGCTGTTGGTCACAGCGTGCGGTAGCTCCCGGTCGGCCGACCCGACCGAAGTTCCGCCGCGACCCCTACCGGTCGGTGTATTGGTGG
>SMUY01297989.1_pt1 | contig 10306 bp, 11 predicted proteins | sample 2456441 | NCBI WGS metagenome assembly SMUY01 (sample SAMN11095931, study PRJNA526329) | marine sediment metagenome | biome: Marine sediment; feature: Surficial sediment; material: Deep marine sediment; isolation source: Hadal surficial sediment | place: Pacific Ocean | collected 2014-11 | depth...
CCCCTGCATGCGCCGATGGTGCTCAATGGCGACAAGTTCGGCGGCCTGGCCAACCACTCGCTGGTCATGGCCAATTACATCTCCCGCGCCAACGCCGCCATTATTGATTTGCGCACGCTGTTGTCCCAGGGATAAGCTGGGATAAGCGGTTTGGCAATTCATGAAGCTGCCGGGGTAAACCTGAGCTATCCTTGTATGTCACTGAAATTATTAATTAATCAAACAAAACTCAGCGTAACTCATGTACTATGCGGGTTAATCCTGGCAACCCTGCTGTTGCTGCCGGTCCTCGTGTCCGCCGAAGCCCTGGTACTCGCGCCGGTAAATGTCATTTCAATGTCCACCGGTGACATTGCTGAACACCAATTCCTGCTGGTGGAAGATGGCGTGATCACAAGGATCGGACTGTGGACGGATGCAACCGCCATGGAAAACACGAGCCTTATTGATGGCCGGGGTGGTTGGGTCATCCCCGGCCTGGCGGAAATGCACGCCCACATTCCTTCCAAAACCCGGGGCGAACAATACACCCGCGATATCCTGACATTGTTCCTCGCCAATGGCGTCACCACGGTCCGCGGTATGCTCGGCGAACCCTGGCATCTCGAGTTGCGGAAATTGCTCGATGAACAAATCTGGCCGGGCCCGCGATTGATCACCAGTGGGCCTTCTTTCAATGGAAATTCCGTCTCTTCGCCGTCCCAGGCTGCCCGTCGCGTACGTGACCAGGCCGCGGCCGGCTATGACTTTTTGAAACTGCACCCCGGTCTCAATCCCGGCGAGTTTGCAGCCATTGCCAGGACCGCGCGGGAAGAGGGTATTCCCTTTGCGGGGCATGTCTCTTTTGCCGTAGGGCTGGATGCCGCGCTGCGTGAACACCAGGCAACCATCGACCATCTGGACGGTTATGCACAGGCCATGGTGCCGGCCGGTTCGGGAATGGCCGGGGTGGCGCCATCATGGTTCGGCTTGAACCTGGCGCTGGCTATGGATGCGCACATGGCGCCGGGGTTGGCACGCTCGACAGCATTGGCCGGCGTCTGGTCCGTGCCCACGCAAAGCCTGTTCGAAACCACGGCCGGGAACATTACGGCCGACGAATTGCTGGCTCGTCCGGGTATGAAGTATCTCTCCAGTGCTCTGCGCTCGAACTGGAGACGATCGGTAGAAAACATCCGGCAAAACTATACCCAGGCACAACGCAAGGCTTTTCTCGCCGCGCGCCGCACCCTGATCCGGGAATTGCAGCACGCCGGCGCCGGGCTGTTGCTGGGTTCCGATGCACCGCAAATCATGAACGTTCCGGGCTTTTCGCTACACCAGGAACTGGCATACATGGTGGCTGCAGGCCTGACGCCGCTACAGGCGCTGCAGGCGGGAACGATTAATGTGGCGCGGTTTTTCAGGCATCCTGACCAGGGCGAGGTGGCCGCCGGATATGCCGCTGACCTGGTTCTTCTTGAACACAATCCACTGGACGACATCAGCGCGACCAGTGGCATTTGGGGCGTTATGCGGGCTGGAAACTGGTATGGCCACGAGCGCCTGGAGCTGATGCTCAGGGGCGTTGAAGAACGGGGCATTTGATGCCAGCCGGGTCACCGCCCCGGATTCGCCCCACCGGAAAGTCTATCGAAAACACGATCCGGGTCCGCAGTTTTCCTGGAACAGGGTATTATCTTCAACCCTTTGGCGTTGTTTCCACTGCAGGAAAAAAATGAAAAGAATCTGCGTTTATTGCGGCTCCAGTGCCGGCCGCAATCCCCGCTTCAGGCAAGCTGCTACCCGACTGGGCAAGGCCTTGCATGAACGGGGGCTGGGCCTGGTTTACGGCGGCGCCAGCGTCGGTATGATGGGCGCGATCGCAGATGCTGTGCTTGACCTCGGCGGCGAGGTGATCGGTGTGATTCCCAAGGCCCTGGACGCCAGGGAAATCACCCACACCGGCCTGACCGAGCAGCACGTCGTCAAGTCCATGCATGAACGCAAGGCGTTGATGGCCGAACTCGCAGACGGGTTTATTGCAATGCCGGGCGGTTGGGGTACCTTCGAGGAGATTTTCGAAATTCTGACCTGGGCGCAACTGGGTTTTCATCAAAAACCCTGCGGCCTGTTGAATGAGGGCGGTTACTACGATCACCTGTTTGCCCTCATGGAGCACGCCATCGAGGAGCAGTTCGTTAAACCCGAATTCCGTCCAATGTTGATCATGAGCCCGGAAGCGAATGTCCTGCTGGATCGATTCGAAATCTACCAGCCGCCCAGGGTGAAAAAGTGGATAAGCTCTTCCGAGACCTGAATCGTTGGTTTGGATGGTAGGATTGTCGCAGCAGTAGAAACCATTCCCGGAGAACACAAAGTATGAAAATCCAGTCAAATTTCAGCAGGCGCGATATGCTCAGATCAGGTGCGGGTGCAGTAGTCGGCGTGCTCGCTGCAGCCACCAGTGCGGGCTCGATGGCGGTCACACCTTCCAATCCTGAAGGCCCTTTTTATCCACAGCACAAGCAAAGCGACATGGATGCCGACCTGACCCTGATCGACGGCCATAGCGAACACGCGGCCGGGGATGTCATTCGGGTCAGCGGGCGGGTATTGGATGAACACGGCGAACCGATCGAAGGCGCACTGGTCGATATCTGGCAGGCCAATGCCCACGGCCGCTATCACCATGAGGACGACACTTCTGAACGCCCGGAAGATCCTAATTTTCAAGGCTGGGCCATGATGAAAACCGACGCGGATGGACGCTACAGTTTCAGGACCATCAAACCGGGTGCATATACCGCCATGGGTGACTGGGTGCGCCCGCCGCACATCCATTACAAGGTCTCCCGGCGCGGCTACCGCGAACTGACCACCCAGATGTACTGGGATGGCGACCCCCTGAATGACAAGGATCGCTTGCTGCTTGATGTGCCGGCCGAAGAACGTAGCGCACTGCTGGTTGCCTTTGATGAAAGCAAAGAAGTGCCGGAGGGCGCTTTCAATGTCACTCTGAGCAAAGTCTCCGCCGCCTGATCAGCCGTTCGCGGACAGAATGTAGAAGCCGGTGATCGCAATGGAAATTTTCTATCCTGCATTCCTGCTGATCTTTCATACCCTGGGCGTGCTGGGCTTTTTGGGCTACAGGCGTTATACCTCGGTTTCGCGCCGTGAGGTATCGGCCGACTACTACCAAGCCTTCCAGGGGGAAGAACCAAAGAAACTAAGGATTCTGTCCCGTCACGTGGTTAACCTGCTGGAATTGCCGCTGCTGTTCTACCTGGGTGTCATCATTGCCTTTGTCACGGGCCAGTCGGGTGCAGTGTTACTGACGCTGGCCTGGCTCTATGTTCTTTTACGCCTGCTACACAGTTTCGTTCACCTCGGGCCCAATGTGGTGCTCTGGCGGTTCCGGGTGTTCGGGCTGAGCCTACTGGTGTTGAGCCTTTTCCTTGCCTCAACCCTGTATGGAATAGTCACCCGGTGAATACGCGGCTTGAAATTGCCTTGTCCGGAGAAGTGATTCGCCGTTCATTTATCTATGCTGTGGTGGTGGGCGGCATCCTGATTGCGATAAACCATGGCGACATACTGTTGGCCGGCGACTTCAGCCAGGTTCAATGGCTCAAGGTAATTCTCACGCCCCTGGTCCCTTACCTGGTGTGCACCTTCTCCAGTGTGCAAACAACCCGGTCAGCGCGCGGTTAGGAAAGCTCTGAATTATTGAATGCGACTCCCGGTTTAACCGGGGACCGTTGCCAGCAAAGCTGCGCGGACAGGCGCTGGAAATCCCTCGATGGTCAGGGCGCTGTTTTCCGGATCAAGGCTTTCTGAAAGTGACTCAAAATGCATCCACTGTGTGCGCCTTTGCTCCTCGGTGCGGGTGGGGGAGACATCCAGCGTGCGGATGGATTCAAATCCCGTCTCTGTTAACCACGATGACAATCGTTCCAGCGTAGGGATGGCCCATACGTTTCGCATCCGCGCATAACGCTGACCGGGAACCAGGCTGCGTTCGCCCTCTCCCTCGATAATCAGGGTTTCCAGCAGCAGTTGAGCGCCCGGGCGAAGCAGCGCGGCCAGCCTCTCCAGGTGCGCGACCGGGTCACGGCGATGGTACAAGACGCCCATCGAAAACACGCTGTCAAAGGCACCGGCCCCTGCCGGCAGATCCGCGATACCAAGCGGGAGTACGTAATTGGGCTGGTCGCCGGAAAAGTGCCGGCAAGCCCGCCATTGCATGGTGTAAACCAGGGTCGGGTCAATACCGATAACACAAGCGGCGCCCTGGCCCAACATGCGCCAACCGTAATAACCATTCCCGCAGCCCACATCCAGTACGCGGTGACCCTGCAGGTCCAGGTGCGGGGCAATCCGCGCCCATTTCCAGTCGCACCGCCACTCACTGTCAATGGCTACACCCGCCACCAATAATGGTCCTTTGCGCCAGGGATGCAAGTTGATCAACCGGGCAGCGAGATTGTCGGTGTTGTCGGTTTTCTTTCCCAGGACTGGTGTAGCCTTTGCGCCATCAAAATGGTGTTTTGCAGCCGGCAATCCATCTAAAACGTCTTGCCATTTCGGTAAATCGCCGTGGCTACCCGCCCCCAGGAGGTGTTCACTACGATCTATCAGGGGCATTAGCCAAGCGAGGTCAGGTGATTCCTGGACCGTCTCCCGCAAATCCCGGTAGGGACCGCTCAATGTACTAGAAATCAAATGCTTATCATCGAATTCAAGCAATCCTGATGGTCATTACTTCTGGGGCAAGGAAAACCGGACGATTTCTGCTATCTTAGACACAGGAGAAAGCGCCTGAAAGCGTTACTGACAGTATCGCACAGGATTTGGGTCAATATTCAACCAGGGAAGCACTTAGATGATCGACAATCCACTGATATGGTCTGTAGTATTCGTTTTTCTCGCCGTGATCCTCGTCCGCAAGGCGGTCATCATTGTGCGCCAGGGTTTTGAATTCACACTGGAACGCTTCGGCCGTTACGTTGTCACGTTCAGCCCGGGTTTACACCTGATTATGCCTTTTATTAATCGCATCGGGCAACGGGTCAACATGATGGAGCGCGTGCTCGACGTGCCGTCCCAGGAGGTTATTTCCAAGGACAACGCGGTCCTGACCGTTGACGGCATCGTGTTTTTCCAGGTGCTCGACGCCGCCAAGGCCGCTTACGAGGTGTTCCGCCTGGAACACGCAATCCTGAATCTCACGATGACCAATATTCGTACCGTTCTGGGTTCCATGGACCTCGATGAAACGCTGTCCAAGCGAGATGATATCAACGCGCGCCTGCTGCTGGTGCTGGACGAGGCGACCACACCCTGGGGCATCAAGGTCACGCGCGTTGAAATCAAGGACATCAGCCCACCAATGGACCTGGTTGAAGCCATGGCCCGGCAAATGAAAGCAGAGCGCGACAAGCGCGCCACGATCCTGCAGGCGGAAGGCCACCGGCAAGCCTCCATCCTGGTGGCTGAAGGCGACAAGCGCGCCGCGATACTTGATGCTGAGGGACGCAAGGAGGCCGCATTCCGGGACGCCGAAGCCCGCGAGCGACTGGCGGAAGCTGAAGGCAGGGCGACCGCCGTGGTTTCGAAAGCCATTGCCGAGGGTGATATACAGGCCATCAACTATTTCGTGGCCCAGAAATATGTCGAGGCGCTCGGCAAGTTTGCGACCGGCGACACCCAGAAAACCCTGTTGTTGCCAATTGAGGCTACCAGCATTCTGGGTAGCCTTGCCGGCATTGCGGAGATTGCAAAGGCGACGTTGGCTAAAAAAGAGCAATAAACCGGGGGAAATAAGAACCGGAACACTATGCACACATCATGACTGAATGGCTTGATCAAGTTGTTTTCTGGCACTGGTGGATTCTGGCCGGCCTGCTGCTGATCGTGGAATTGACCGCGCCGGCATTTTTCTTCCTGTGGCTGGGCATCGCAGCCGCCGCCACCGGCTTGCTGCTACTGCTGTTCCCTGCCATTCCCGTTGCAATGCAGTTGGTGCTGTTCGCGGCGCTTTCTATTGTGGCGGTGATCGCGTGGCGCAAATACCGCGAATCCCACCCCTTCGTTACGGACCAGCCCAACCTCAACCGGCGGGGCGAGCAATACACGGGGCGCGTGTTTACCCTTAAACAGCCCATCGAAAACGGCGTTGGCAAGGTCACTGTTGATGATTCAACCTGGCGCGTTAAGGGGCCGGACCTGCCGGCCGGCACGAAGGTGCGTGTCGAGGGTATAGATGGCGTCGTGTTCATCGTCGCCGAGTTTTCAGAATAACGGAACCAGGAAGCGGTCCAGGCAAAGAACCAGCCATTCATAATCCGGCGAGCTTCGCCTTCTGTCCGTGGCGGTGCTTGGATATACTTGACACCTTCCTCTCGGGCAAATATATCTTGGGCACATCCATGCTTCCGGATTTTCGATGAATTTTCAGGACTTCATTAACCGCCTGCTCGCTTACTGGGCGGAACAAGGTTGCATATTGCTCCAGCCACTCGATATGGAGGTGGGCGCCGGCACCTTTCATCCCGCCACCTTTCTCCGGGCGATTGGGCCGGAACCCTGGGATGCGGCGTATGTGCAACCGTCCAGGCGTCCTACAGACGGCCGTTACGGGGACAACCCAAACCGCCTGCAGCATTACTTTCAGGTCCAGGTGGTGCTCAAGCCATCACCGGACAATATTCAGGAACTCTACCTGGGCTCGCTGGTGGCGCTGGGCATCGACCCTGCGGTGCATGACATCCGCTTCGTGGAAGACAACTGGGAATCGCCGACCCTGGGCGCGTGGGGCCTGGGTTGGGAAGTCTGGCTGAACGGCATGGAAGTGACACAATTTACCTATTTTCAACAGGTTGGCGGACTGGAATGCAAGCCGGTAATGGGTGAAATAAGCTACGGAACGGAGCGCCTGGCAATGTATCTGCAGGGTGTGGACAGCGTATACGACCTGGTGTGGTCCGATGCCGGTGGACGAACGGTGACCTACGGCGATGTGTACCACCAGAACGAAGTTGAGCAGTCGCGTTACAATTTCGAACACGCTGACACCGACGCGCTGTTTGCCTGGTTTGACACCTGCGAGCAGCAAGCCGGCAAGCTGGTTGATTTGGGACTGCCGTTGCCCGCTTATGAACAGGTATTGAAAGCGTCGCATACCTTCAATCTGCTGGATGCGCGGCACGCGATCTCCGTCACCGAGCGCCAGCGTTTCATCCTGCGTGTGCGGGACATTGCCAAGGCCGTGGCAAATGCCTATTTCAAGAGCCGCGAGGAACTGGGGTTTCCCGGACTGAAAGGATCGGCGGGTGGGTAAAGCCGGCACAAGCAATAAAGCCGTTGAATCTGTGGCTGATTTGCTGGTGGAACTCGGTTGCGAAGAACTGCCGCCCAAATCCCTGCATCATCTTGCCCACGCTTTTTCCGAGGCAGTGTACAAGGGTTTGCTTGCGGCCGGACTGCCCATTGATTCATCGGACATTTCCGTGTTTTACACGCCCCGCAGACTGGGTTTTCGCCTGCAGGGTGTTCACGCCAGGCAGGCCGACCAGGTCCAGGATCGGCGCGGACCCGCCGTCGAAGCAGCCTTTGATGCCGCAGGGCAACCCACCCCGGCAGCGCTGGGATTCGCCAGGTCGGTGGGCCTTGAGGTTCAGGCCCTGGAGCGCCAAAAAACCGGCAACGGTGAATGGTTGTTTTGCCGCCTGGAGAAACCTGGATTGGCCCTCGTGGATGTGCTGTACCCGGTGCTGGAAAATGCACTCGCCGGCCTGCCGGTTGCCAGGCCCATGCGCTGGTCGAATCACGATTTTAGCTTTGTACGACCGGTGCATTGGCTATTGGTCCTGCATGGCAGTGACATACTGGATGGGTCGTTGTTAGGAATTCGAGCAGGTCGTGAAACACGGGGTCACCGTGTTCACAGCCCCGGCCCGCACCCGGTCGACACTGCCGCTGACTATGAATCCGTGCTTCAGAACGCGTATGTTCGGGTCGATCCTGTACAAAGAAGGAAACATATCAGCGCACTGGCCGTTGAAGCAGGTCGTTTGTCGGGTGGTGAAACGCGCATCAAGGATGTCCTGCTGGACGAAGTGACAAATATCGTTGAATGGCCTGTCGCCATGGACTGCAGTTTTGAAGAAGACTTTCTTGTGGTCCCGCCCGAAGCACTGATCGCCAGCATGGAAGATCATCAAAAGTTCTTTCCTGTACTCAATGTGGATGACGGCAGCCTCACCGCCGGTTTCGTGGTGATCACCAATCTCGAGAGTTCTGACATTACCGTCGTACGCAATGGATTCGAGCGCGTGATTCGAGCGCGTCTGGCAGATGCCCGGTTTTTTTGGGAACAGGACAGGAAAATCAAGCTCGAGGACTATGCAAAAGCTCTGGACGGTGTGATATTCCAGAAGTATTTAGGAACAGTTGGCGACAAATCAAAGCGAATCGGCACTATTGTATTAAAATTAGCGGAAGTTACCAACATTGATCCTGTGCTGGCCCAACGTGCTGCCCGGCTCTGCAAATGCGACCTGATCACGCAGATGGTGGGCGAATTTCCGCAACTCCAGGGAACAATGGGCGCGTATTATGCGGCAGCTTCTGGAGAGCCTGAACAGGTATCCCAAGCCATAGGCGAGCACTATTCACCTCGTTTTGCCGGTGATGAAATTCCATCCAGTCCAATGGGTCAGCTCCTGTCTGTCGCTGACCGCCTGGATAGCCTGGTCGGAATTTTCGCCGCCGGATTAAAACCCACTGGCAACAAGGATCCCTTTGCTTTACGGCGCGCGGCGCTGGGAATCGTCAGAATCCTTACTGAGGCGAATATCGCCATACCACTGGACCAGTTGTTCACGGTGGCCCGTGATTCATTCGATGGCCAATTAACGGTTTCTGAGGAAAGCCTTGCCCAGGCCCGGTCCTTTTTACTGGAAAGATACAGAAATCACGTGCTAGAGCAGGGATTCAACACCAATGTGATCAACGCAGTGTTTGCCGCGCCGGTGACCACGCTCCCGGATCTCAAGACCCGCCTTGAAGCGCTGGCAGCATTCATGGACTTGCCGGAAGCCGGAAGCCTGGTCGCGGCCAACAAACGAATTGGCAACATCCTGCGCAAATCAAAATCAACTCAAACAAAGAAAATAGACGAAGATATACTGGTTATCGACGAAGAACAGCGCCTGTTCGAAGAAATTACCAAGCTCGAAAAAACAATACGCCCCTTTATCGCGGCGGCAAATTATCACGCCGCGCTGAAGGCGCTTGCCGGTTTGGATACAGTGATTGCGGCGTTTTTTGACCATGTCATGGTCATGGATGAAGATCCGCGCACCCGCGATAATCGTTTGGCGTTGCTGGCGAAACTCAAGGCCATGTTTGACACGGTCGCGGACCTGTCCCTGGCGACCTGAGTGACCCACGCTGCTCAAAAACTGCTGATCATCAGCCGGGATGCACTGCTGGATACGCTACGCTACGCCGCTTCAGAGCAGGTATTCAGGGCGCTTGCGCGGCTGAACCGGCAGGGATTTCACCTGTTATTGACTGCCGCGGAGCCTGATCGATGGGTCCCGACACGGCGCAATGTGGATGATGCCCTGAACGCACAACGCATGTTGCTGGAACGATTTCGAAACGCGGGAGGAGAGCTTGAGGGTGTTTACTATGTTCCCCGTTCCCTGTTGACCCAGGACAGAAACCGCGAAGGCGCCCTTGACGACATTCTCAAGCGCTTCTGTGTTGAACCTGCGCAGGCCATACTCATCAGCTCCAGTTCGCCATTCCTGAAGGCGGCAAGCCGTGTTGGTCTTGGCACGCATGAAATTACATTGAAAGACAAGCAAGGGAAAAACTTGCTGTCGGTACTTAAAGGTTTGAGTTAGGGAAGCTCTGATTTATTCTGGGCGAAGTAGATTGTGATTCAAAATGTTCAGGTTCAAGGCGCCAATTGCACGTAATAGTCGGCTATATTGCGAAACCAACCTTGATCTGAACGGGCAACGCGGAAACCGGACGTTTTGGACACAAGATACGCGTTCTTGAATAGATCAAAGGTCCTTAGCCTGCATAATTCACCAAGGCAGACGGCAAAATGAATTTGTCATTTCAATTCAAAACCTTACAAGATATTTGACCAATTTCCTGATTTACAGTTTGTCCTATCCGGGTTTGCACAGCAGCTGGCTATTGCGAAGCCAACCTTGATCTGAACGGGCAACGCAGAAACTAGTCATTTTGGACACAAGATACGCGTTCATGAATAAATCAGAGGTGCTTAGTTGTTAAAATTCAA
>SMUY01426222.1_pt1 | contig 10306 bp, 8 predicted proteins | sample 2456441 | NCBI WGS metagenome assembly SMUY01 (sample SAMN11095931, study PRJNA526329) | marine sediment metagenome | biome: Marine sediment; feature: Surficial sediment; material: Deep marine sediment; isolation source: Hadal surficial sediment | place: Pacific Ocean | collected 2014-11 | depth 0-1...
AAGCCGCGGGCAATCCCGCGGTTGTAGAACTGGTCCCGACCTATCGCTCACTGCTTGTCCAGTACAACCCCCGCGAAAATAACTATGCAGAAATGTCGAGTTTTCTGAACGATCTGGTGTCCGGACTCGAGGATTCGCCCGGCTCTGCCGCCGAGCCCACGTTCATCGAACTCCCGGTTGTTTACGGCGGTGAAGACGGCCCCGATATTGAAGCGGTCGCCGAACACGCCGGACTGTCGACGGAGGAAGTCATCGAGATTCACTCGGGCACTGGCTACCGGGTGTACATGATCGGGTTTGCACCGGGTTTCCCGTACCTTGGCGGTCTCGACGAACGAATAGCCTGCCCCCGACTGAAGACCCCTCGCACCAGAGTTCCGGCGGGTTCTGTCGGCATCGCTGAATCGCAGACGGGGGTCTACCCGAATGCCGGTCCCGGCGGGTGGCGGTTGATCGGCCGGACGGCAGTGAAGCTGTTCGATCCCCATCTGACAGCCACAGACGCAACCCAATCCCCATCGTTAATTTCCCCCGGTTCGGAGGTTCGGTTCGTCCCGGTAAAGTCCCATGCCAATGTTTAACGGGCCGGTCGACGAAAGACGGGTTGGCCGGATCAGGGTTATCGCACCCGGTCCGCAAAGCCTGATCCAGGACGGTGGCCGGACCGGATTTCAGCATCTTGGAGTGTCGGTAAGCGGTGCAGTTGACGTTGACGCCCTGAACACCGGAAACCGGTTGGTCGGTAATAATCCAGACGAAGCTGCGATAGAAATCCTGCTCGGCGGCGCTGAATTCGTGTTCGACCAGACGGCTATTTTCGCGCTAACGGGTGCCGAGACCGGCGCCACGCTCGACGGCGTGCCGCTGGCCCGAAACGTCTCTTACTCTGCCCACGCGGCAGCACGGCTTGTCCTGGGGATGACCGGCCCCGGCCAGGGCTTGCGCGCCTATTTGGCGGTCGCCGGAGGAATAGACACCCCGGAGGTCCTGGGATCACGTTCAACGCATGTTGCCTCAGAAATTGGCGGGGTCGATGGCAGGGCGCTGACGGCGGGTGATTCGCTCCAGATCGGCGAGCCACCTGACGCCGCCACATCCGGAAATGTGTTCACCAATACCGGCGAGGGCGTCAAGGTCCCGGGTTCAGCATCGGGTTCACGGGAATTCTCAGAACTGCCGGCAGTGAACGTGAGAGTGGTACTCGGGCCGCAAGACGATGAGTTTTCGCCAAACGGTATCCGGACTTTCCTGAACTCTACGTATGTCGTAACCGATCAATCGAACCGGCAGGGACTCAGGCTCGACGGTCCGGAAGTGGAGTCTCGGACGGGCAGGTACGACATCGTGTCGGACGCAGTCGTCAACGGCTCTATCCAGGTCCCCGGCGACGGCAGGCCGATTGTGCTGCTCGCCGACCGGCAAACCACCGGCGGCTATGCCAAGATTGCGACCGTGGCAACGGCCGACCTTCCGATGCTGGGTCAGGCTGCGCCCGGGACGAGCATCACCTTTGCTGCGATCAGCGTGGAAGAATCGCAGGAGCTGCTGGCAGCGCGGTCAAAGCGCGTGCTCGACCCGGAACCCGGGCGGGTCGTCGATCCATTCTCGGTCCGGGTCGACGACCAGCACGTATCTGTTGGCGTTGTCGAAAATGAAACAGCCCGGTTCGATCATGTGACCCATATCGCCCGAATTGCCCAGATCGCCCAGATAGACGGCGTCGCCTACCCGATTTCTGCCGAAAGATATACCCCCGCTGAGTAGGGACGCTTTGTTAGAATCGGCCATCGTATTCGCCGTTGATGACGACGCTCGCCGTTGCAATTTTGATGACGGCGCGTTAGCCGAGGGAGCACAACAACGTTCGATCAGGACCTTCTAAATGACGGGCTGCTCTTGAGCCTCGTCGGCATGGGCATTGTATTTGCCGTGCTTATCCTGTTGGCCCTCTCGATCAAAGTCCTCAGCATGTTCGACCGCGACCGGGCGGCTGACTCTGAAGCCCCGAGTTCAGAGCCGGTCGCTGCGCCGGTTTCAGTTGAGGCTTCCGCTTCTGCGTCCGCACCCCCTTCTGCGACTGGATCCAACAGTGAAATCACGGGTCAGCAAGTTGCTGCGATCGCCCTCGCCCTGGCACTTTCCGAGTCGGAAGCTGTATCAAGTTCACCACCATCTGGTCCACCGATATCCGGCCCATCGACCGGGTCGTGGCTGCAGAGCGGGCGAATGCGCGCATTTGGAGCCGCCCTGTACCCCAGGGGCGGGCGCGGGCGGTGAGCGCCAGGAACTACAAAATCACGATCGCCGGGCAGACATACGATGTCCAGGTCGGGGATATTTCTTCTTCGCCTGTAGAAGTCATCGTGGACGGCACGACTTACCAGGTTGGACTCCCCGACTCTGCCGCAACCAGCGCTGTAGCAAAAGCCCCGCCACGAGCCTCGCAAACGCCGGCTCCCCGGCCACTCGCTCGACCGGTGGTCCCAACGACGGGCGGCGACGGGGTTGTACGCGCGCCAATGCCGGGTCGAATCATCGGCGTCAGCATTTCCGTCGGCGATAGCGTCACCAAAGGCCAGCCGGTCGTTGTCCTTGAATCGATGAAGATGGAAAACACGATCACATCGCCGGTCGACGGGACGGTTTCAGCTGTTCACGTCGCCGCGGGCGATTCTGTGCAGCACGGCCAGACACTGGCCGAGATTGCGCAGGCTTAGCCGCGATGCCGGACGGATTAGACGCGCTCTGGGAGGGCTTCACCGCCATTGGCGATGAGCCGCGGATGGTCATCATGTGGGTGATCGCCGGGGCACTGCTGTACGTGGGTGTGGTGAAGAAAAAAGAACCGCTGCTGCTGATTCCGATTTCGATGGGAATCCTCTTCGCCAACCTGCCGTTGGGCGAGCTGATACGCGAGGGCGGGGACGGTGAGCCTGTTGGTCTTTTGAAAACATTTCAGAATGTGGGTATGACGACAGACGTCTTCCCGTTGTTGATATTCCTGGGGGTGGGTGCGGCGACCGACTTCAGTCCGATGCTGTCGAACCCGAAGACTCTCCTGCTCGGGGCGGGGGCACAGGTCGGAGTTTTTGTTGCCCTGTTGGGAGCGCTGCTGCTTGGTATGACCGACTTCTTCGAGTTCGGGTTGCTCGAAGCTGCATCGATCGGAATTATTGGCGGGGCCGACGGTCCGACCACGATCTTCATCGCCACTCGCATGAAGGAACTTGGCGATTCACTCCCGAATGTCGATATTCGGGACATCGTCGGGGCGACGGCCGTCGCCGCATATTCCTACATGGCACTGGTGCCGATTATCCAGCCGCCGATCATCAGGCTGCTCACGACGAAGAAAGAACGCCTGATCAGGATGCCCTACGCCTCCAGGCCAGTTTCGAAGCGCACCCAGGTCATTTTCCCGGTCCTGACCATCATCGTCATCAGTGTCCTGGTGCCGTCAGCAACTCCTTTGATCGGGATGCTGATGCTCGGGAACCTGATCCGGGTTTCGGGCGTTGTCCCACGGCTGCAGGACGTATCCGAAAACGCAATGATGAACATCGTGATCATCCTGCTGGGACTCGCCGTCGGCTCAACGATGCCTGCCGCGATTTTCCTGCAACCCGAGACCATCGGGATATTCCTGCTCGGCCTGTTTGCATTCATGACAGCAACGGCCGCGGGAATCATGCTTGCGAAGCTGATGAACCTCGTTACTCGCGACAAGATTAATCCGATGATCGGCGCCGCTGGCGTGTCGGCCGTCCCAATGGCGGCCCGCGTAGTTCAGGAAATGGGTCGGAAAGAGGATCCTGACAACTTTTTGCTGATGCACGCAATGGGTCCGAACGTCGCCGGGGTCATCGGGACGGCGACGGTGGCCGGGGTGCTGCTGGCGCTCGTCGAGGGCCTGCTGTAACACGCGGGAATAATCGGGGAGCAGGTGCCCGGCTGCCCAGGTTACGTTTGTCATCAGAAGCAAGTTGAGGTGATGCGGGGTTTCACCCACCCTCGCGCCCAGAGGGCACCCGCCTCCCTGGCAGGGAGGGAGGACAGGTCAAGCTCGTCATCAGATACAAGTGGTGGCGATGTATCGGGACTCGCTTCCCGCCTTGCGCTTGATGGGCGATGGCGCGACTATCTGGCCCGATGGTCCCCAACTGGCCCGTCGATCCCGTTTCGAGTATCGACCGCGCCAACCGACTTCGCCGGCCGACTTCGCCGGCACACCAACACCACGACGGAGAATCCTCAATATGCCTGACCGTTCAATGAAGGGCGTCTACCCGATCCTTTCGGCCCCGATCAACGCCCGGGGCCAGCTGGTGGTCGAAGACCTCGAGCGCCAGGTCGAGTGGATGATCGATAAGGGCGTGCACGGTGTGGGAATCGCAATCGCAACTGAGATTTACAAGTTCACCGAACAAGAGCGTGACCTGATCCTTACCACCGTGGTCCGCGTGAACAACGGCAGGATCAAAGTGGTGATGAACACCGGTGGCGAGGGTACCGATGCCGCGATATTCCTCTCGAAGCGGGCGGAGGAACTTGGCGCCGACGCGCTTATGATCCGGCCTACCTCTTTCATCCCGGTCCCGACTTCGGAAAACGTTGAGTACTTCGTGAAGATCGCCGAGTCGGTCTCGCTCCCGATTTTCTTGCAGGACCAGGGCACTGCGCAGGTCCCGCCCGCAATGGCCGTTCAGTGTGCAAAGCGGCACGAGAACCTCTGTTACATCAAGGTCGAAACGCCTCCGACGTTGCCGAGAATGGGCGAAACGCAAAAACTGGCCGAAGGCACCGGTCTTGTTCTGTTCGGCGGGGCGGGTGGCGCGTTTGCCGTCGAGGAGTTTCGGCGGGGTTCGGCCGGCACCATGCCCGGTTCGACTTTGCCCGACATGTTCGTAAGGGTCTGGGACTACTACCAGGCCGGCGATGAGGACGCCGCCGAGGCTGAAATGCAGCGCCATGGGCCCCTGATCCAGCTGCTGGCGCAGGGACAGGGACTGGTCGGATGGATATACAAATACATCATGGTCAGGCGCGGGGTTTTCTCGCCGGGATCGGACTTTGCACGGCACCCGGCCCGTAAACCCGACGCACAGCAGTACAGGGAAATCGATCGAATTCTCGAAGAGCTGGACCTGGTCGGCCAGTAAGCCGGGAGACACGCACGGGGCGGGTAAGCAACCGGTGCGATCTGGGTTGGGCGACGTTAGAATCCACGGGGTTGCGATTTAGCTTTCAAAGAAGACGCCGTGCCTGATCGAGAAACCGACTCTGCTGACTGTGAATCTGGCTGTTGCTGTTGTTTGGCCGGTCGTTGCCGCTGTCTGGCACACCCATCTGCGGCGCAAACGCCCACAGGCCAGGCGATCTCGTGCGGCCAACTTGAGGTTGGCGATTAAGTGATAGACGCTGCATCGACCCTGGCATTCATCGGCAGCGATCTGTCGGGTTTAGAACTCACCGGCCTGATCATCATGTCGCTGGTCGTGGGGGTCGTCGGCGGAATCGTGGGCATCGCATTTGGCGTCGTCCGGCTGCCGGTGATGACTGCGATTGGGATTGATCCTCTAATCGCAGCCAGCACCAACCTGCTGGTTAGCGTGCTGGGTTCTGTTGCCGGTTCATGGCCTGCGATACTGCAGAACAGGATCGTTTTCCGAGTGGTTGTCGTGATCGGCATTCCGGCGGTCATCGGGTCGTTTATCGGCGGCCTGTACGCCGACGTCGTGTCGCGCGAAGTTCTGCTGACAATCGTTGCGCTCCTGTTGGTCTGGTCGTCCACTGCGATGATCGTTCGCGCATTGGCCGAACTTCGGAAGCGCACCGCAGCAGGCCAGGATGACCCAAATGCCGGGCGTGGCGAACTGAACCCCAGAACGGTCGTGCGGGAGAGCTTTCTTGGCTTTGGCATCGGCGTCATCGGCGGTGCAGTTGGGCTTGCACTCGGCGTTCTGCGAATGCCCGCGCTCGTGCATGTGCTCAAGATGAAACCTGCCCTTGCCGCGGGAACAAACCTGGCGCTGACCATCCTGGTCGGCCTGTCCGGTTTCACGGGCCATTTGATCAGCGGTCGGGTGGATTGGCTGCTTGTATCGGCGGTGGGGGTCCCGGCTATGATCGGCATGTTCGCCGGCTCGCGGCTGGGGGGTGACGTCGACCCTACAAAGCTCCGTCTTGCAATAGGCGTTGTTCTGCTGGTCGTTTCACCGCTTGTGTTCTTCGACGCCCTGTGGGGGTAGTTTTTTTGCGTTAGTCGCCGGGCGTGCGAGGCGCACTTGGGCGACGCGCGGCAAGCTCCGTGGGGCACGCCAGGGAGAGGACGGCATTTCAATCAGCGCAGGGTGTTCAATGGCCGGCACGAAGGTGGACCGAACGGCAAGTTCTTTCGCAGCTCTATCTCACCTGGTTGCGGGTCAACAGTGATTGCCCCGTGTTGCTCGTCTGGGCGCACCTATAATTCGGTCACCATGACCACGCTACCGGGAACAGCATTTCGCTCCGCACTGCAGGAGGAGTCACCGCTGCAACTTGTCGGGACCACCAACCCGTATCACGCGATAATGGCGAAGACCGCCGGATTTCATGCGCTGTACCTCTCGGGTTCTGGCGTCGCGACCGCGTCGTACGGCCTGCCGGACCTCGGGATCACCACGCTCGACAACGTCCTCGAGGACGTCCGGCGCATTACTTCGGCGGTCGATCTGCCGCTGCTTGTCGATGTCGACACCGGCTGGGGCGGTGCTTTCATGATCGCCCGCACGATCACCGAGATGGCCCGGGCGGGAGCCTCCGGAGTCCACATCGAGGACCAGGTGCAGGCCAAGCGCTGCGGACACCGGCCGGGCAAGCAGGTCGTCTCGACCGCAGAGATGTGCGACCGCCTGACAGCCGCTTCCGACGCCAGAACTTACGACGACTTCGTGCTGATGGCACGCACCGATGCGATCGCGGTCGAGGGTGTTGATGCTGCGATCGAGCGCTCTGTCGCCTACGTCGGCGCGGGAGCGGACATGATCTTTGCCGAGGCAGTGACCGATCTGGGCGACTACGAGCGGTTCAGCGATGCGACCGGGGTCCCGATACTGGCGAACCTGACCGAGTTCGGGCAAACTCCGGCGTTCACGGTCGATGAGCTCCGGTCCGTTGGAGTTGCGATTGCCCTGTACCCGCTGACGGCCTTCAGGGCGGCGAACAAAGCGGCTGAAAACGTGTTCAAAACACTGCGAAACTCGGGCACACAGAAGGACATCATCGGCGACCTGCAGACCCGCGAAGAGCTTTACGAATACCTCGATTACCACAGCTACGAGAGAAAGCTGGACGAACTTTTTGAAGCCGACGCACGTGAATAGACGATCTGGTCCCTGAGCGGCCGGCGGATTAACCCCTGGCAAGTGGGCGATCAGGCAACAAAGGACAGGACTCACCAAAATGACGACTTCAGGTCTTATGGGAATAACGGCGGGCACATCGGCGGTATCCACGGTCGGAAAGGCCGGTGTGGGGCTGACTTACCGGGGGTACTCGATCACCGACCTCGCTGCGCAATCGACCTTCGAGGAGGTCGCGTACATGCTCATCTACGGCAAGCTGCCGGGACAGCAGCAGCACGACGCTTACAAGAAAAAGCTCGTTGGCCTGAGGACGCTGCCAGACCCGCTCAAGTCGCTGCTCGAAGCGATGCCAGCCTCGACGCACCCGATGGACGTGCTCAGGACCGGAAGTTCGTTGTTGGGGACGTTAGAGCCAGAAGGTGAGGGCGGCCGCACTGCGGCTTCGGTCGGCGACCGCCTGACGGCGTGCTTCGGCTCGATGCTGGCCTACTGGTACCGATTTCATTCGAGAAACGAGCGGATCGACACAGGGTCGGACGACGACACGGTAGCGGGCCACTTCCTGAACCTGATTTCCGGCAGGCCAGCCGACCCGTTAAAGAGGGACGCGCTGGACGCCATCCTGATCCTTTACGCCGAGCACGAGTTCAACGCCTCGACCTTCACCGCCCGGATCATTACATCGACGCTCTCTGATACCTACTCGGCGATTGCCGGTGCCATCGGTGCGCTGCGGGGCCCGCTTCACGGTGGCGCCAACGAGGCAGCGATGGAAATGGTTTCGTCGTTCGACTCGCCGCAGGACGCGGAAAAGTCGCTCCTCCACATGCTGGAAGCCCGCCGCCTGATAATGGGGTTCGGGCACCGGGTTTACAAGGACGGAGACCCACGTTCGCCGATCGTGAAGGAGTGGGCCAGACGGCTTTCCGAGGCTGCGGGCAATACCTCGTATTACGACATTTCAGAGCGTATCGAGGAAGTGATGATGCGCGAGAAGGGGATGTTCCCGAACCTCGATTTCTACGCCGCGACCGCCTACCACATGTGCGGAGTCCCAACTGCGATGTTCACGCCGGTGTTCGTGATTGCCCGGACGTCGGGATGGATCGCCCATGTGATCGAGCAACGCGGCGACAACAGGCTGATTCGACCCCTGGCCGACTACACGGGTCCGGAGCCGAGGGAGTACCTGCCGATTGAGGACCGCGGCTAGTCGCATGCAGGCTACCGATTCCGTTATTGCGCAGATCGCCGAGTACGCAGTTGAGTTTGAGCCCGAGTCCGACCTGGCGCTGGATACTGCGCGGCTTTGCCTGATGGACTCGATCGGGTGCGCGCTGCTGGCCCTGAATTACCCGGCCTGCACGAGGTTGCTCGGACCGGACGTTCCTGGCACGGTGGTCCCGAATGGGTCAAGAGTGCCGGGGACGAGGTATCAGCTTGACCCGGTGAAGGCTGCGTTCGATACCGGTGCGGCCATCCGCTGGCTCGATTTCAACGACACCTGGCTTGCCGCCGAGTGGGGACACCCCTCCGATAATTTCGGTGCGATCCTGGCAATAGCCGATCACACGAGTCGTAAGTCCCGTTCGGAAGGCAAGCGTTCGCCTGGTGTAAAAGATGTGTTGGACGCGGCTGTCAGGGCGTATGAAATCCAGGGCGTGCTGGCACTCAACAATTCGTTCAACCGGGTCGGCATCGACCATGTGCTGCTGGTGAAGGTCGCTTCGGCTGCCGTGGTCACGGCGATGCTGGGCGGCGATCAGAGGCAGGTCGAGAGCGCAGTTTCGAACGCGTGGCTCGATGCGACTCTGCGAACATACAGGCAAGCTCCGAACACCGGCTCACGCAAGTCGTGGGCGGCTGGCGATGCGCTTGCCCGCGCGGTCCGGTTTGGATTAAACGCGATGGCGGGCGAGATGGGCTATCCGTCTGCGTTGACCGCCCCGGACTGGGGTTTCCAGGATGCATGGTTCGGGGGCGAGGAGATAACGCTCGAACGCGTGCTTGGTTCTTACGTGATGGAGAACATCCTTTACAAAGTTTCGTTCCCGGCGGAGTTCCATGCGCAAACCGCCGTGGAGGCGGCGTTTGAGCTTCACGACGCGGTGGCACCGAGACTGGACGACGTAAAGTCGATCACGATCACCACGCAGGAATCTGCGCTCAGGATCATCGACAAGACCGGCCCGCTGAACAACCCGGCCGATCGCGATCACTGTATCCAGTACATGACGGCAGTCGGCCTGCTCAGGGGGTCGTTGACAGCCGACGATTATGAAGACGAGGCCGCCGCCGACCCGCGTATCGATCAACTCAGGGGCAAGATGGTGATGGAGCATGACCAGCGGTTTACCGACGACTATCTCAACCCCGGCAAACGCTCGATAGCGAACGCGGTGCAGGTCATGTTCACCGATGGCACTTCAACCGAGAGAGTCGTAGTCGAATATCCACTGGGACACCGGCGGCGGCGCGACGAGGCCAAACCGCTACTGGTCGAGAAATTCCGCACGAACATTGCCACTCAGCTTGACGATACTAAAGTCGATCAACTGGTCGAGTTGTTCAGCGATAAGGCCGCGCTTGAAGCGATGGCGGTCGATGAACTGATGGACCTGTTGGTGCCGTCCGACGGTTGATGCGAGCCAGTCCCAATCCTGGCCTCAGTTCTAGCTCAGGTGCCCGACGATCTCGGCAAACTCTTCCTCGGTGAAGGCCCGCATCGTCTCGGTCGACACGTTTCCAAGCTTGCCTGTACCGAGTGCGAATGCCGCCGCCATGTTGTCGTCTGGCAGCTCAAGTAGAGCCACGCCGTCGTACTGTCCCATCGTGACGTGATATGACAGCAACTTACCACCGCCTGCTTCGATGGCTTTTCGGGCAGCGTCTATTCTTCCTGGCGAGTCCTTGATGTCTTTGATCCCCTGTTGGGTGTATTTGAGCAGAGATATGTACGTTGG